>Ga0105052_10005815_pt1 | contig 12799 bp, 11 predicted proteins | sample FRY03_FD_78094 | JGI IMG/M metagenome (GOLD analysis project Ga0105052, IMG submission 78094) | Freshwater microbial communities from Lake Fryxell liftoff mats and glacier meltwater in Antarctica - FRY-03 | ecosystem: Environmental > Aquatic > Freshwater > Ice > Glacier meltwater ... | reverse complement strand
GTGCAGGATGTCTGCATCGCACGGAAAAACAGAGTAAAAGTCGAAAAGGGGACACCATCACCACCCGGGCTTGTATGTAGGCGATAGATTGTCATTCCGATCCTTTGTTGCTTTTGGACGGGTCCGAATACAATTTTGGTTTCTGGTGTGGACTGGATATTTCCACACCGTACCATACGTGTATGTCCTCCGTCGAGCTCTCTTTCCATCACAAACCATGGATTACGTTCTGAAGTCTCTGCTGCAGTCGGATACGAACGTGCACCACATTCTGAGCTTCAACAACTTAGTTTCCGTCTACATCCCCGACATTATCGCAATGTATGGCAAAATCACCACGCTGATCAAAACATGCAAGTACACCATGGAGATTACGGATGTTGTCTCCTCACCAACCCGGCCAACAACGGCCAACTGTCACTCGTTTGGATTGAATCACCTCTTCTGCATCCGTGGCACGGTGACAATGTACAAGGATGGGTGTGCACTATCCTCCACTCGTATTCCTCTGGTGTACATTCCTCTGATGACCGGTCGAAGCATCCTAGCAACGGATCGAGATCCCTCCCCAGAACCGTTCAGTGGACTATTTGTGTCCAAGGGCAAGTGTCGAACGATTCCTCCCTCTAAAAGTATCATGTACAATATACAGATACTGACCATCAAGAATGAGGTCCACACACTTCAAGTTCGGTCTGCACATGGCGATAAGATCTACAGATCCACATCCACTTTTGACATGTTGATTGATGACATGGGGTCGATTGTGTGCAAGCTACCCTTTCAGCCAACGCCTGTCCCGCTTCGGGTACTCGTGGTTGCACTGGGTGGTGATCTCACCGTATTCTTTGACTATATCGTCCGTATTGCGGGGCTAGCCTATGACGAGCAGCTCTTTTGTTCCCTGAAGGTGAGTATGCTGTTTGACCACAAGAATATCCATACGCAGAAGGAGGGAATTATGTTCATTTCAAATTTATTTGGCAAATCCATCGAGTCGACGGGGATGAATATTCTCAAGAATGAGGTGTTTCCCCATACAGGAGTCGAATTTCGACCAAAGCTTCTCTACCTGTGCCACTGTGCCGTTCGTCTGTTTTTGTTTAGCAAAGGTCTCGTCAAGGCCACATCACGGGATGATTACGCTGTGACTCAAATCACAACATCGGCTGGTCACCTCGGCTCCATGTTTCGTCTGCTCTTTATTGGCCATATGCGAACCTGTGGAAAGCTGCTGCGGCGCATGATCAACAAGAATACGGATGTGGTGGATATCGGCAAAGTCTATGGCGAGCATCGGATCAGCAGCCGTGTGATGTCTGCGGTGGCTTCTGGTGCCTGGTCCGCTATACGCAAAGGTGTCTCGATCAACCTGAACAGCAACAACTTTGACGCCATCGAATCCCAGCTCCGACGCATCTCCTCGTCGTTGGCAACCACCAGTGGAAACCATACCGTCCCCCGGAATGTGATGTCGGATCAATATGGATTCATCTGCGCAGCATCGTCGCCGGATGGTGACGCCACGGGCCTCATTTACGAATTGGGGCTGACTGCAACCATCTCACCACCGGTCAATGCAGTCGGCTCATTCAACATTGCGATTGCCACGTTTCTATCTTCCTTCTTTGTACCAACCGACCAGTGGCTGTCGTCGGGCCATACGATTCCCACATCCACGTACTGCTACATGGACGCATGTGGTGTATGGGCAGGGTGTATTCCCGACCCGGATCTGTTTATCCGTGCATTTCGAATGCTACGTCGAAGCGGGAGCATCTCCCCGTTTGCCTTTATTGAACGCCATGATGACATGCCCGTGATTCGTATCGTGTATCAGGAAGGCATCCTGTGTCGTCCCTTGCTCCTTGTCGGGCAGCAGCATCGAATCCTGGGCACCGAGTCCATCTGTCGGCTACTGGCGACTGGCATCATCGAGTATGTATCTCCCGCGGAGCAGATGACTCTCTGCTGCATCGCACTCTCCCTGGACAGTGTCTCGAGCTCTTCTACGCATGTTGAACTCACACAGGCGAGCTTCCTTGGGAAGCTGGCATCCTCGGTGGCATTTGTGACTGGGCAGCAGGGCCCCCGCCTCGCGTACAGCACGCTGCAGCGGAAGCAAATCATCACTGGCGGTACCAAGCGTTACCGGGGCTCGGGCGAGTCGAATCAGCTCTGGAATACACACCGGCCACTTGTCCGTACCAAGACACTCGAATGTTTTCCCGAGTCGTTGGATATGTGCCGTGGGGTACCAGTTGTTCTCGCGCTCATGGCATTGCCTCAAAACCAAGAAGATGCCATCGTAATCAAGCGGAGTGCATTAGAACGAGGAGCCTTTATGATGTCGGATAACCGCGAGTACACCTCGGAGGCCGCACCTCCCTGTCCCAGCAAGTCCGAGCAGTTTGAGCGCCCGGATGCCGTCATCAGCAAGAAGAATGTGTCCTATGACTGCATTCAGACCGACGGCCTTCCCAGCAAGGGTACACATGTCCCCGGGGGTTCCGTGATTATCGGAAAAACCAGGGTGGTGAAGCGTACCTCCATCTGCAAAGATGATGTCATCTCCACGGCTGCAAAACGGTGTGACATTTCAACGTGTACCAAGAAAGATGATGATGGTATCGTATCACAGGTGGATCGAGCAATCATGCCCAATGGTACTCGCGTGCGCGTGGTGGTGACAACCACCCGATCGCCCGACGTTGGAGACAAATTCACATCCCAGTATGCCCAGAAAGGCGTCATTGGTGCCATTTGGGATGATGTGGATATGCCGTTTAGTATGCAGACGGGCATCTCTCCGGATCTGATTGTCTCTCCTCTGTCGATGACGTCACGCATGACCATGTCCTCCCTGCTGGAGGCACTGTGTGGGAAAAGCGTCTGTGTGTCGGGTGACTTCTCCGTGGGGCTGGACGATCAAGAGTACTCGACAGGCAACAGTCGATACCGTAAGAAGTTTGAATCGATTTTAACGAAACATGGCTTCGCGGCCGATGGCACGGAGACGTTTGTTGATGGACGAACGGGTCTTCCCATTCAGGCTCGAATCTTTGTGGGCGTTGTCGAGTACTTTCGTCTGGTACACATTGCCGCCAAGAAGATTCATGCGCGCAGCACGGGCCCGCGAGACCCACTCACGAGACAACCCCGCGATGGTCGACGGTTTGGTGGCGGGCTTCGAATTGGTGAGATGGAGAGCAGCGCGTTGGCCGCACATGGCAGCAGCCGGGTGTTGCAGGAACGTTTCCGGGAGCTGAGTGACTCGTTTGAAATCTATGTGTGTACCCTCTGTAACCTCATGTGTGATGATGTGTGCAAGGACGCTGGGTATCAATTCTGTCGCCGCTGCCAATCCGAGACATCGGTGCGGTCTGTCCTTGTACCGTTTACCTTTCTAGTTCTGACCATGGAACTAATGGCAACAGGGATTGTGACTAAATTCCACGTCGATTGATATATTGTCATTTTTATCCATAAACACTAGTAAATAAAAATATAGATGCTCACCGAACTTGTCGATGTTCGTACCTACGACTGGTCCTCTCTACCCGCATGTGGATTTTTTGAAGTACTTGGTAAACGGGGGACAGGGAAAACCTCTTGGACCCAATATGTTCTACAGTCTTCGCCTTCGCGGGACACTGGTAATTTCATCGTTATGGCAGGGTCCGAGACTGCAAAAAGTTCATGGGCAAAGATTGTGCATTCCATTTTTATCGTCGACCCGGACTTAAAATACCTGGAGACCCTCCGAGACACCCAGAATGAGCTGGTCCGTAAGTATGCCAAAAGTGGAGAGACCTTCCCGTTGTCGCGTCAAGTAACGATTGTCTTTGATGATGTCTCGTCCAATAAGAAGCTCATGCGGTCCCAGATTCTATCGTACCTAGCTTCTAACAGCAGACACCTACAGATGAGCATCTACGTGCTTGCACAATACCATTGTCAAATCGTGACCGAGGTACGGAATCAATTCGACCTGGTGTTTATGCTGAGCACATCAGATACCAAGAGTATTGTGCGAATACATGCAGAGTACTGCTCCGGTGTGGATTTCCGAATTTTCTAGCACATTCTGAGCCACGTGACACAAAACTTTGGTATGCTTGTTATTAACAATCAATCCACCAGCGCACACATTGACAGCATCTGCTTCCATGCAGCCATGGACTCGTACCCGCCTGTCCTTGAGCAGCTAGGTTCCAGTGAGGTCTGGGAATTTGGGGATGCATACTACCGCGATGAGCATGCAACCCGGCCAGATGAAGTCGCTGCCGACGAATGGCAGAAGAACCAAGAGGATCCGATGACACATCACGTAATCACAGACCGAAAAGGAAAATTAATTATCCGAAAGGCATGATGGTTCAAAAAATCAGTATCTGACGCAGCAGGCCCCGAAACGAAAACAGCGTGTCGAATTCCTCTGTTTCGGTATACACTCCAGACAATAGATTTGTTGCCCGATTCGGTCTGGACTGAATAAAATACACACCGGCGTCCACGAATGGCATTATTTTGAGTGTATATCTAGCCACAGACGACAACCCTGGAAGCATCTGGTCCATATACGGAGACTCCGTGAGCATGCGATCGATATCAATCTCCAAGGACCCGACGTATAATCTCGTACCCTCATACAGATACTTCATCTCGTCCATGTACACGACGGTCATTGTCGTTTTATTCTAGAGAAGGTATGTCTATTAATTTCGTACTGATGTACACATACTGGAAATTTCCGGTTGTTTTTTTGTACTGTACCGACTCGTGTGTGTGTTGTTTTTGCCCATCCATAAACGATGGACACTGCTACCTTTTATGTCATCCATCCCGGCACGGGTCCGTCTTCCACTCGATGCGTGCACACCTCTGTGAGTCTGGAGAGTCTGCATGGTCTACTTGGCCCAGCGTGTACCGAGCTTGAGTTCGTCTACCTCCCGCCTCTGTTTGTGGGTCTGCATGCGTATGTGGATGGGATGGGTGCGTACAACAATCTCCGGACAAACAGCACGCTCGCTCCATACATCGGGGGCTGCCTTCATGGCACAATCGTGATCAGCCGTGGGGATCGGCGTGGTGCGGATATCGGTCTGAGCCCCATGGATGTTCACTTGCTGGACAAGCTGACTGGTCGCATCTGATCATCTCCAGTATAAATTTCCATTGGATAGTTGATACATTCGTCGTAGCTGTCCGATCCGGTACACTTTCCGATGTACTTCCCGGTCCGGTGTTACACGTGCGGAAAGGTGATTGGTCGCCTACTCTCGACATTTAACGCCAAGAAGCGACTGCATATGCATACAGCTGCTATTTTCAAGGAACTGCGCATAGTGAGATACTGCTGCCGTCGAATGTTTCTCTCGCATGTTGAACTAGACCTCACATGAAACAGAACGCCGGACTTTATTACCTTTATCCATATATTAAAAAATGGTCATGAGTGAGTACGATTCCGATGATTCTAATTACTCTCCGCATACCTGTACGGACTGTGGTATGGAGATCGACAGCGACCATGTCGGTGAGAACCGACTACCCGTTGTACACGCATATGGAAAGGCCGCATGTGGGTATGCAACCCGTGCAAAGGAGCTGATTGAGCGTGTCCGGTCGGATCAACGTATTCACAGCGAGTCTACCTTTACATTGGTGTCTGACCGTGTGCTCAAGGCCATGCGTCCCTCCTATGCAACCTCTCCACGGGTCACTGTCGATGGGGTGCTGATCGGTGGGTATACAGAGCTCGCGAAATTTCTCTCCGTCCCGCCAGTGACACCAGAGAAGAAACGTACCACGACAGACAACGACGCTGAGATCCGGGCGTTTATACAATTGAGCAAAAAACCCAAGCTATTCATCGCAATCACCGCGGCACGTTGTAATCCATGTGTGCAGATGAAAAAGAACGTGCAGTGGGGCAAGTCTGACGACATTGGAGTCACCATGTATCAATCGACCCATGTCGACGCACTCTGCCTCACTGGTGACCTTCGCACCCCATTCACATCCAAGATCTTACAGGCAGCCAACGTATCCGTCGAGGGATACCCCACGGTACTGACATATACACCAAAGACGGATTCTTGGGCAACAGTTGATCGTTCTGCCTTGGGGGATCATACATGGTCGCCCATGTGAGAAACGTATCTTCTCGATTCACATCATCGTCATTAAAAAAAAGGCAGATGACTCTTGCGTGGATTCGTAGAGTTCTCTCTACATGCATTGCTATCCTACGACCGATAGTTACACTGATACTATCTCGATCAGTGGTTGAACATTACTGTCTTGATATCGAGTGGGATTACCTGCGAATCCACTCGTCGGGTGGTGCGTACATTGATGCAACGTTGTATCGACCTCGGGATGTTGATCCCACGCTGATGGGAAAGATTCCATGCATCGTGATCGTGGACACACATGGGAACCAAACCTCATGGAGCACGATTGCCTACCAGTATGCATCACAGGGGTTTGCAGTGATTCTGTACTTGGGCAGAAAGGGTCGGAATATGGAGGATATCTTCTCGATGGGGGAGGTCCATGACTTGGATTGTATTTACCCCTTCATTCTCGCACAACATGCATGGATCGATCCAAACGGCGTATTCATCATGGGCAAGTCCTATGCTTCTGGAATTGTTCTGCGCTGCCTCGCACTCAAGAGCCATCCCTACGTCGGTGGCATTGTGTTGTCCCCGATACCATACATTTCCTCCATTGTCAGCCGGGAGGTTGAAGGGGATAGGGACCCTGCTACAGACACGGGACACACACTCGCCGTCTCCTCGCACTTGGCGACCAAGCGACTGTTGGTAGAAATGGGTGTCGGGAGCATTGCATCCTATCAGTTTGTTCACAAGGATACACCCGCTGATTTGATGGCTCAACGGATGCTGGTATTCGACACGGACGACCGTGAGCGATTTCAACTGAACGATATTGACATACCTCTGTACGTACATGCGAACATGTTGGACTCATTGGTACATGTCTACGACACTACGGTTTTATTCGAGTCCGTCTATGCGAAGCAGACTCAGAGCTGTATTCGATATGTACATGGTGATCATTGCTCGACAGAGAATAGCATCCACACCGCCTCTGTCATCTATGATCAGATTCTCCAGTGGTGCCGGGCAGTTCTTCATACCATGCCCATCCAAACATTCGAGACGGAGGTCAGGTGCACCACGACACGACATACGCACTACTCGTCACTGCATCCAAACCTGCCCTCCAATAGATATACGCTTACGGATCCCTTCGTCATTAAAGCGACCTCGTATCTACCGGACGTCCGTCGTATTCTGCAGCTGGACGGACTCCTCCGGCGTCTGTCGGATTGGACTGTACCCATCCGGTCCCTGGTGACACTCCACTCCGTAGTCTTGTGGAACTTCCCTGTAGTACATGCTCTCGACATGGCAGGATTTCCGGTGGTGAACTTAAAAGTGGATACAAGGACCCCTGGAAGTGGATTCTCCGTGACGCTCTTGGAATATGATGCATACGGCTTTGGAAAAAGGCTTAGCCACAAGTATATCCGACTCCGAGACACACGGGATGCGTCGAAACAGATCATGGTCCGTATGTCGATGGTTGCATCCAGGGTTACGGCCGGACAGGAGCTGGTGTTGATTATAGGCAATTACGATCGCCGGTTCGTGTACACTGGACCAACCGACGCAACGATTACATTCACTGGCATCCAGATCCCGTACCTGTGCAGGTACTAGATGTGTGAATAGTAACTATACACGTACTCAATAAATGGAGGCTTCCTTTCAGCACACACGTAGATGGCTAACCGACACATACTGTGGGTATGTTGGGTGCACACCAGTCACCTCTAAAACGTACACACTGTGTTCCGCACAAGAGCAGCTGCGGGATGGTGTGGCCAATAGTTACATTTCCAATACAATCCATCGGATCGAATTGCTGGTTGGCCACTCGCCTGTCGACGTGTGTATGGTAGCATATCTAGGATTCAACGATGATCTGTTCCGTGATTTACTACACACTACGGATCGACAAAGAATCCTGCTGAGACGTGCCGTTGGTATCTTTATACAAAATATACGCCAGACCCGGGTCGGCTACTACCACCTGTTCGAATACATGGCCACAATCGTTTCTTGCATGTACTGGATCTACGTGAAGAATCACCTACCCACCACCCTTCATCTGTGTATCATACGTCTGATGGTGTGTACATATATCGCACGAATGTCTCTGTGTGACTTGTATCACGGGTGTCGGGAGAATGCATACGTTGGATTCAACCTTGCGCTACTCGTGTGGACGGATGTTTTTCACGAGTCGTGTATACTAACCCGCCACAATCGATACCGAATGAAAAGATGGGTCGATCTCTACACACTCTGGTATTCTGCGTCCTCGGCTCGGAGTGGGAGAGGATCACCCGACGTGACACGGAGCGTCTTCTTCGCTTGCTCTTCCTTTCTGTTGACTAGTGAAGAGATTCAATACCATGAATTTGCACGTACGTTTGAATTACTGTTTCGGTACATGCTTATGTTTGACCAACCCGAGTTTATGGCAGCTTCCAACACGATTTCGTCTGAGGTACTCTCCACATGGGGTACCATGAACAGGGCGACATTCGAGACGCTGTACAGGCACAGTACGTCACCGCATGCCATGGTATATCGCACGGATTGTTGATTGTGTATGCACAATATGTCTGTCTACATGTATATAAATAAAAGACCCCATGGAAACCGAAACCGATCGTAGCAGAGCACTAAAGGAAGGTTTCCTGTCCGTAGATAATATGTGGGAAGAAGAAGGTGCGTGGAGTATTGGATTCTGCTGTTACCGTCATATGGTCTTATATTTGGACAATGTTCCAAACACTCAACCAATCAAAAGAGACGAGGTATGCTACAAAGAAGTAAAGCAGCACATGGCACAGAGAGCTCTCGTGCAGGCGAATACCATCGATCGCAAACAGCGTATGCGAGAACGAACAAGACAGCACCGTCAGGCAGAAACCGAACGTCAGGAAAAGGAAAGAACCCATCGACGGGCGTCGAATGTAGAAAGTAGAGACAGACGCACTGTATTCAACACCTTGCGCAAAAAAGAACAAGTAGAGTCACCCGAGGAAGTGTTCAGTCTCAAGGGGCAGGATCTTCATGATCTCGTTGCACAGCATCGTAGAAAGACTCGACTCGAAAACAGTCGGTCGTATCCTCGAAATGGCTAACACGTACCACGTGGCCGAGACGAGCAGCGCAGTAGTATGGACATAAAAACAAAAGAACAACGATATGCCATGTCTGTCTGAATCATCGTGTGATGAGCAAGAAGTACGACGTCCGAACGATTCGAGGGTCGGTATCTGTGCGGCGATCTGTGAATCGACTGGACGACAGTGCCGGAATTGTCCAAAGGTCAAAATGATGCGAGCGGGACTGGTTATTAAATTGAATGGATGCTGTGACCTCTGTAACGTACATGCAAAAATTGCTCGAGCCAGACTCAAGCCGTTTGCAATCAGCACGGCAGAAATAGCGTACAAGCAAGTGATCGGTCAGTTCGAAATTGGTGCGTTTCTGGAAGTCGATTATATGGATCGAACCGATCAGGAAAAAGAGAACATGACAATGGCAATGCCCGACACCGACGCTCTGCTAGACAACATCAGTCGAGGAATGACACCCAAGACGAAGAAAACGCCGTTCAAGCGTCGTCTTCGGATCTAGAAAAATAAAACACGGTGAAACAACACCTGTCACTCAAGTAGAAAGAAACACAACATGCGTTTAGTTGGTCGGGTCTGTCGATGTACGACGAGTGTCGCTCTGATTGTCTGGATACTATCGACGTATAGTCTATACATCAGATATGAAGACAATCACGCCTTCGAGACCATTGTGGATATTGCAAATTATGGTACATTGGTTGGTCAGAGAGAACACACACTGACTCTGTTGGTACGGGGGTCGGACTGTATTCGGAGTGACGTTGTGTACTCGGTGACGTTGCGACTGGTTTTTCTCGACTCCTGGACCACGACAACGTCCGGACTCTTGTCTCTCGTAACGGATATGGGGAACGGGCTACATACCATCTCCTCCATCATGCCCTGTACATACACACAGTCGGTGTGGGTACTCCGATGGCTCGTGATGTGTCCACTATATGGTATGGGAATCGTGCCGACAATCGTGGAAAAGGATCGTTTGCTCCTCACAGACTTTCGGTCCACACAGGACAGCAGCATACAGACTATGTTTTCTCCGGCGTCGAATCAATTGGCTGGGTATGTGGCACAGGTGCATGTCGTGCCGGCATCGGGTGGGCACCTGCCCGATCTGATCGCTGTCTCTGCATTGTTCCAGACCTCTCGTACCCCATACTGGGATTGGGTGGGATGGTACGTGTTCCTCGTCTGGTACATATGGGTCTCCATACTGCTGATGCTGCTACTCTCCCTGTCCGCGTACTTTGCATACAATGAGTTGGATGGACAATCGTCTTTTACTACTGGTGGGATAGGGAAATTTACAGTCCAAAACCTACGTGCTGATGCGTTGATACCATAATGCGGTAGAATCCATAATGAAACGTGTCACAGCCAGTGCAAAACAGGCAGATCAAAGCAAGATCGTCCCATCGTGGCTCACTAGTCTCGTGATCTCACCTGCTCCCGATCCGCCCCCTATGAATGCTCCCGATACGTATATCGGCTCGTTGCATTCCTATCAGCAAAAAGCACTTGGATTTGCTGCACACAGACTTCGGACAATGCTAGCCCTCGACTGTGGCCTCGGCAAGACACATGTAGGGATTGCATACATGTTGCTACATCTACCAGCCATGGTGGTCTGTCCGGCAAGCTTGAGGGCAAGCTGGGAAGAGCATATACGGATGTATGCACCGTCCGCTGTGGAGCAAATCACGATTGTTTCGTACAACAAGATGGTCGTCCTCCCGGGCATCCAGTGCATCGTAGCGGACGAGGCCCATTATTTGAAGCACGAGAACTCACAGCGATCAAAGACATTCACACGACTGCTGAGACACTGTCCCCGGACACTGCTCCTCACAGGCACACCGGCACAACGCAACATCGACCTCTTTCATATCCTGAAGATCCTGGACCCGGATCACTTTCGACATTTTTTCCACCATGGACACGCGAGAGTAGAGGGACAGCTGTATTTTGCAGAACGCTACAGTACCCCTCAGCCTGTCTGGATCGGCGGTGCACGGCATGGATTCAAGTTTACTACCAACCAAAACAGTGAGGAGCTTGCACGCGTTTGTACCCACTTTATGCTCCGGATGAAAAAGGAGGATGTGGTCATCCTTCCACGGCTATGCACGGAGCCGGTCCACGTGGGCCGTGTGGAGAACCCCAAATACTTTACGGATCGCTGGAATGAAATCGAAGTCGTCCGTGAGACCAAAGGCAGTCGTCGCGCCGACGTAGAGATGCTTGCACTCTGTCGAGAAACATCGCAGCTAAAAGTACCCTTTGTCCAACCCTACCTAGACGCGTGGATACAGTCGCATCCCTATGAAAAGGTGATTGTATTTTATCACCACAAGGACATTGGTGATCAGCTCGTTCAAACCATCGATGCAACTGTCGGACATATTCGGATCGACGGAAAAACAACCATGAAGAATCGGGTCAAGCTCATCCACGCCTTTCGCACCGACCCCACGTGTCGGGTCGGTGTGCTGTCGATGTGTGCGACATCCACGGGACTCAATCTACAATTCTGTACCAAGATCATCTTTGTCGAGCTGACATTCCTGTCTGTGCACCATACACAGGCCGAGGCGCGTATTCATCGCATCGGGCAAGAACGAGAGGTATCGGTGGATTACATCATACTGGACGGCACAACGGACAATTTACTGTGGCGGTCGCTCGTTTCCAAGCGTAGAACCGAGGCGATCCTGTTTGACTCTGACCGACCAGCAAAGGCGGATGCTGTCGTAGACGTCGACGATATAGAGCCTCTGTGATCACGGTCTATCATTCATGCGACGAGCGATGCAACGAGTCTCTCTTCGTATTTTAAAGTGTATAATGGCTGGATTGGAGAGGACATCTAAACTAGATTGTTCATTTTCCGCGTATCCCTCACGCCGCACTCGGATTGCAATGTACCCCAGCTCTCGGATCGGGATGAGGTCGGATTGATTCAGTCCAAGAACGTTTTGGTAGATTCTGTTCACTAGCTTGTGTCGCTGCACATGGATTTCGTAATACGGGGCGTGGGGTGTCCGCACCCGGATCATATCATATGGGTATTCACCCTGATTGTTCTGAAGAGGGAAATTGGGTGGAATAAACGGTATGAGTCTGTACACCGGTTCCACTTGGTGTCCAATGAGTCGACTGTACATCAATAGTGGACGTAGACCCACACTAGGACCACGAAGGAGTGGGAGCAGCCCATCTCTCGGTACATTGTATGAAAACTGGTCTTCGATGGGAAGTGTGACCACGTCCAGATGTGCCGGGCGCGATTCCAACCAGTCAATAGTCTGTTCAATGTCCAGACACGTTGGTTTTTCGAATCCCTCGCGCGCATCTTTCGAGTGATAGATGGACACGTACGATCCCGGCACAAATGGTTCGAGGCTCACCGGATCCTCTTCGTTGTGACAATATATTTGCTCGTATGGAATCATACCAGCGGGGACCGCCACGGGGACCGCCACGGGGACCGCCACGGGGACCGCCACGGGGACCGCCACGGGGACCGCCACGGGGACCGCCACAGGGACC
>Ga0105052_10005812_pt1 | contig 12806 bp, 13 predicted proteins | sample FRY03_FD_78094 | JGI IMG/M metagenome (GOLD analysis project Ga0105052, IMG submission 78094) | Freshwater microbial communities from Lake Fryxell liftoff mats and glacier meltwater in Antarctica - FRY-03 | ecosystem: Environmental > Aquatic > Freshwater > Ice > Glacier meltwater ... | reverse complement strand
GGCGACACGATCCACGAAGGCAAGCCACTTAACTTCGAGGGGTTGCCGCAATTCAGCCCCGAATGCTTCGCAGTCATTCGCTGCCTAGATACCTCGCGCAGGAAGCAGATGGCAGATGGATTAGAGCAACTTGCAGATGAGGGGGCGATTCAAGTTTTTGAAGATCAATCCAATGTACGCGAACCGATCTTAGCAGCGGTTGGCGTTCTCCAGTTTGATGTCGTCAAGTCTCGTCTCGATGTGGAATACGGGGTCAAAGCGGAGATAGAACCGCTGCGTTACAAAGCTGCGGCTTGGGTTAAAGGTGAAAAGCCAAATATCGACAAACTCTCATTGACCAACAGTTCACGACTCGTTGAGGACCACCGTAGAAGAACCGTAGTTCTTTCTGAAGATGCTTGGAATATCGGCTACTTGGCGAGGCTAAATCCTTCACTGACTTTCCGCCAATTCAGCGAGGAACTTTTCGTACCAGATAAATAACAGGTGGGCCTAGTGGTTGGGTTGTAGCAAACGGAACAAGTCAATTAGGGCAAGCAGCGTGAAGCTTAGTGTTGAACTTTTTAGAATTGAACTTCAGGCTACGGGCGCATTAGTATTTTTAACCCTTTAAACATTGCACCACTAATCTCCTAAAAGTAAAGAAAAGGGCAGGGCAGTTATAGCACCAACCCTTCATCACCATCGCAGAGTTTGCTTTCGATTCCTCAAATGTATCATTCAAGTCGCAAGTCGAAAATCTGTTCATCTGTTACTTTCGCTTAGGGCGTAATAGTTGGCAGTCGATCAGTCGTGCCACACCGCCGGGCTTTTTGAATTGGTCCAAGCCCTTGGCTCTCTGACCGAACTGGATATGATGTCCTTGGACGGTAAGACCACGGGTGCCTACACGCTGACCAGCGATAACACGCTGGTCGTATTTGGTGGCAAAGCCAGCAGCAAGTTCAATATGTATACATTCTGGGTGAATTTCTGGGAATGAGCCGTTGCTGAAAATAGTTCTCGCAAACGATTACCTGTTAGGCCTCACACTATGAAGCAAGTCGACATACAAGAGCATAGAGCTAATGCACTTCGCGCCGCCGACCGCGCCGTGTCTGTGCTTTCATATTTTGAGGAGCGACATCCAGAAGATAGCAGGCCACGCAGAGCCATCGAAGCAGGGCGAGCTTGGGCTTGCGGCGAGTTGGCGATGACTGAGGCGCGAGTTGCGGCCTTTGCTGCACACGCAGCAGCACGCGATGCCAGTCACGCTTCGGCTCGATTCGCCGCCCGTGCCGCAGGTCACGCCGCAGCGACGGCCCATGTTGCTACTCACGCCCCTCATGCCGCTGCTTATGCCGCCAAAGCAGCAGCGAGTGGCATATTTTAGATTCGCAGATACCGGGCATCCTGAGATTCAAAAATTTGTTGCTGCCCAGACAGAGAGCAAAGAAAGTTGGTTTTCTCACCACCGGTTCTTTACTCAAGCGATGCGGCGAACGCCACCGCCCTTGGTGGCGCCGCTTTGGACGTGGGGCGGGGTGTATGGCGGACTGGGTGTGTGGTGCCTCGCCACCGCTGCGGGTCTGGCCTGAACGGTTGATGCAGGCCATCATGCCTACCGGCGTACTTCCTGCAGCGGTTCACGCTGTTGATTATCTGCTGACTTGGAATTGCAAGCACTTGGCAAACGCACAGGTCGCACGGAGAATAACAGTGGTGTGTGAGGATTTGGGCCACCGCATACCAATTATCTGCACGCCGGAAGAACTTATGGGAGCATAGCATTATGTGGGAAGATCCAATAGTCGCAGAAGTGCACTGAACCCAAAAAAAGCTAGCTGCCCAATACAATTTTGACATCAAGGCATTCTTTGCGGACCTTCACAAGCGACAGACCGCTATGGACGCAAGGCTTGTACGACAACAAAATCAACCGAACCAAGAGTAGCAGATCGATGCTCCCAGTGGGATTTCCCATGATTCAAAGTCTCTGCAGGCAACCCCTAGGGCTGAACTTTAGCGTTCGCCTATTGCGAGGAAGTCTTCGGCGCCATCGGGCACCTGTGGATGAGCCACTTTTTAGGGGGTAAATTCATTGTTGATGCCATGACCTCCGGTCCGGTCGTCGATCGGGCGTGCTAATATCGGTAGCCTAGGGCTCGAACCAAATGGTGTAGCAGGCCAGCAGTCCAAATATCATTTTCCAAGAGTTCATTATTTTGAAGCGTATTGTGCAAGTGTTAATTAGTCCTTAGGCACATATTTCTTAAAGATTTGCAAATAATGTACAGAAAATGCGAGTGGAAAGGTTTACTAAGGTTTAAACTTCATGCCAATTGACCCGAGGCTATTGCTGAGGTTGAATCAGAATTGGAAAACCAAGCTCTTGTTTTGTTTGCGCAATCCCCACTTATTCTTTTTCTGGTTTTTTTCTATTGTCCTTTAGGGCCTAATATAAATTGGGTGCTAATACTAAAGGATTTTACATGTTCTTAAAACCAATTGCTTATGCCGCTTGGCCCGAATTATTAAATCGTCTTCATAAGGTGGCACCCGAGGCTTTCGCTGATGGGCATGTTTTGAACCTTTCGGGTAAGGATTGGGGTCACCCCGGCCGTGGTAAGCCGTTTCTTTCGGCGGTCGATGGTAGTCTGCTTGGTTCATATCCTATGTTGGATTTGCAAACTGCTGCAGAAGCGGTAAGTTTCGCCGCTGCTGAAGGTAAGAAATGGGCAAAAGTGCCCCTCGCTGAAAGGCAAAGGCGCGTTACGGAATGCGTAAATGAACTACGAAAAGAGCGCGAACTTCTTGCGCTACTTTTAGTTTGGGAAATCGGCAAACCATATCATCTTGCATTAGTTGATGTAGACCGCTGTTTAGAGGGTGTTGAATGGTATGTCGAGCAGATGCCAAAACTCATGCACGGTCGTGAACCACTTGGCCTAGTTTCAAATATCGCATCGTGGAACTATCCGATGTCTGTACTCATGCACTCGGTTCTAGTGCAAGTGCTTTGTGGCAATGCTTCCGTTTCTAAAACTCCCACAGATGGTGGGTTATTCTGTCTTACCGCTGCGTGTGCCGTTGCACGACGATGTGGCTTGCCAGTTTTCTTAATTAGTGGTTCTGGTAGTCAGCTCAGCGAGGCGCTTGTTTTAAGCGATGATATCGATTGCCTTGCATTTGTAGGCGGCAAGAGTAACGGCAGGGAGATTGCAGCTCGTTTGACGAGTCGAACCAAGCGTTACATGCTTGAGATGGAAGGAGTTAATGCCTATGGGGTTTGGAATTTTTCTGACTGGGCCGGTCTCGCTTCACAAATGCGTAAAGGTTTCGATTATGGTAAGCAGCGCTGCACGGCGTATGTTCGATGGGTTGTTCAGCGGTCCCTCTTGCCTAAGTTCCTAGAAGCCTATCTTGGGGTTCTTCGGTCCATCAAAGTTGGGCATCCTCTTCTTGCAAAGTCTGCCGATGGTGAGCCACCAATGTTTGAAATCGGGCCCCTTATAAATGCTGCGAAAGTTGAACTTCTTTCGGGCCTCGTGGGTGAAGCTGTCGGTCTTGGGGGTCTGCCGGTTTATCAAGGTCAGCTCGATTCTTCATTGTTTTTGCCTGAACAAGATACCTCCGCATATTTTGCTCCTGCTGCAATTTTAAATGTGCCACGCAACAGCAGGCTATATCATGAAGAACCTTTCGGCCCTGTTGATACCATTGTTGTGGTAGATCGTTTAGATGAACTCGTCGCAGAGATGAATGTTTCTAACGGTAGCCTTGTTGCATCGATCGCCTGCGATGACCTCCCTACATCAACGCGCGTTGCGGGTGAATTGCGTGCGTTTAAGGTGGGTGTCAATAAGATGCGCTCACGCGGCGACCGCGAAGAGGTCTTTGGTGGCATTGGGCAGGCGTGGAAGGGCCACTTCGTAGGGGGTAAATACCTTGTTAATGCCGTGACTCATGGCCCTGTTGGTGATCGGGACTTTGGCAATTTTCAAGATTATTCTCTTGTGCCTGAGGTTCGCTAAAGTGTGCTTAGTTTTAAATTTTTGATAAACATAGGACATATTATTGTCGGTAGGTTATAATTCTTTTAGGGTACCGGCAGTAGATGATGGTAGATGAAAGCTTTTCTATATGCAGGTTCAGCAGTCTTGGCTGGCTTCTCAAATCCGATGCACTCATCTAAGAAGTAAGAACAACTCTTCCAAACTAATTAAATATTTTAACCGTCCTTAATGGTGTTTGTTGAGCAGGCCAATAAGATTTTTCCTGATCTGGAAGCCTAGAGAGTCACCAGCTAAAAGAACCTCTAATAAATTTTTAGATATGATTTGCCCCTCTAAAGTGGTTGTGATCAAATGGAATCATCTAAGAAGATTGAGCGTCGTTTTCACGACTTGTCGTCGCTGGAGTAAGTTTGCGCAAACAAATACCTGTTAGGCCTCAAAACGATGGTGCCTTATTGCAATCACAGCAACCGAGCTTGACCTCCTTACCTGTTTCGGCGCCGAGCCCATTCTTGCGGAAGCCGACATACCGTGGTGTTATGTGGATTCGACTTACCGAACCGAGGCCGCCGGGTTTAATGTGACCTTCAAAGTTCATCCCTCGTATAAAGACATCGAGTTCGTCGCCGTTCGTGATGATCGGCCGCTATACGAACTGAAGGCGATCGGTGTCGAAGATGTTTGCGTACTTGATTTTCCTGGATGCGATGTGTTTGAGATTTGGTTGTCTAAGAAGGAATGGCTGCGGATCCAGCTACGACCCAGATTTGGAATTGGACACGGTTTTGAGAAGCTGCCTCCGTGGACTGGAGTCGCAGATGTCTAGCCGGCCGAACCAATCGTTGAAGCAGACGGTGGCAGTATCGATTTTTCGAGGCATCATGTTCCTTTTGGCTGGCCCGGCAAGTGAACGCAGTCGTTCGCCGGCGGGGTTCTCGTATGAATGAGCGTCCCGTTTGGAAATCGACAACGGCCTTGATAAGCCTTGTTCTTTGCATTCTTTCTTGGGAGCTTACAGTTGCCATGTTTGTAGGGCGCTGGCTGTTCGGCCCTGGTTGGTTCGGTCCGCATCGCGAGTGGGCAGCATTCACGATCAGCGTTGCGTTGTTCATGTTCCATGCGCTCGTTGGCCGTCCCCTTATGCAGCGATATTCTCAGTCCGGCGACCCATCCAATCGTTCCCTGACTGTCGGGCAAGCAGTTGCAGTGATTGTGATTATGGTTGGCGCTGGTGCATTTGGTATATGGTTGTTTTGTCAAGGGCCGGAGAATGCAATCGGTGCTCGTTGAGCCCTGTCGTAGAATGGGATGCGCCGGCTAACCAACCGCTGCAACCGACGACCGGGGCCACATTATGGTGTCGCGCGAGGTCGCTGCGTGCGATATAAAGAAGGTGGTCATCAAACAATCGAGAGGATCTACCGTGCCTGCCACCAAATCGCCCCGAAGCCTGGATGAGCTCGCCAAACTCGGGAAAGAAATTTTCGATCGTCAAGTGCAGCCGATGGCCCGGCCGCACGCTGCATCACCTGCTGGGCATCGACTGCGACTTGTTGTTTCCGGATCACCGCGGCCGGCCGATGTAGGTGTTGGATGATCGGGAACCGATCGCAGAGTTTCTGGAACCTTCACCCCGGCTTGATGTTCTTGAAACGAAGCCATAGCATTCCGAAAACTCTCCGAGTCATTCTGTTGAAAGGAACCGATGTCATGAACTTATTCCTCCGTCGCCGGCAATGGGAGCCTCTGGTCTTGGGCGGTAGGGCCGTCCTCCTTGCTTGTTGTTTCTTCCCGACCATCAGCATTGGCGGCGACTCTATTGCGCTCGCCCAACCATCGTCGGTGAAACTCAAGGAGGCCATGAATCAATGGGTTCTGTTCGACAAGGCCACCATGGGTCCGGATCGGCCGATTGCGGTTGTGTGGTCGCCGGAACTCAAGCGGTTCATGTCGCTGGGTTGGATCAGCAGCCAATACGATCGCCGTCAGCCGTACAGCTACGACGAACTGGCGTTCGATCCGGAAAGCGGTCAGTGGGAGAACTGGTATCCGGAGGGGAAAGAGTGGGGGCCGCGGTTTGGCATCTGCAAGCCGCCGCTCTGGAATAACAACTCACTGTTCAAGGATTTGGACGGCAATGTTCGCCCGAATTGGCCCAAGTACTACTGGCTGCTGGGGGCTGGTCGCAACTGTGTCTACCTTCCCGACACCGGTTCATTTCTGTTCTACATCAGCGGTAATACCTTCCGCTACGATCCGGTCAAGCGGACATGGGAGAACCTCGCCGCGACGGGCGATCCACAATCGACCACGCCACTGAAGCGGCAATTGTTTTGGGGGTCGATCTGTTACGACGAAGGTAATAAACAGGTTGTCCTCTTCGGCGGTGGCAATGCCGACACTGAGCGCGGCGACCCCGGCACCTGGACCTACGATCCGGCCAAGAACACCTGGCAACAACTCAAGCTGGATCGGCAACCGCCCCAGCGCGCCAATTCGCAACTGGCCTACGATCCCATCAACAAAAAGGTCGTCCTCTTCGGCGGCGATCAACTCGATCAGACCGTGGCCGACACCTGGGTCTTCGATGGCAAGAAATGGGAAGAAAAGAAGCCCTCGCTGTCGCCCTCGCCGCGCGCAGGGCACGCCCTCCTCTGGTTGCCGAAAGCCAAGAAGTTGCTCCTCTTGGGTGGATATTCGGTGAGTTCCACGGTGGCTTACAGCCAAGCTCCCTATCGTAAACTGCCTCTGGAAGCGTGGATTTACGATGAGAAAAACAACACCTGGCAACTCGTCCAGCGATTGGAACCGGCCAAAGACAATCCCGATGTTCCAATCAATCGCTTCCTTATGGCCACGGTCAATTCTGACGATCAGGTGGCCCTCGTGGATGCCAACCGCAAGATGTGGTTGTGCCGGTTCGATGTGAGTCAGCCCGATGCGGCTGGAACCGAGAAACTCGGCGTGAAGCCGGGCACCGTGGACCGTCGAACTGGGGCATATGATCCCGAATGGTATAAAGATGTTCCCCCCACAGATCCGGCCAAGGTCGTCGCAGATCTCAAAGACCAACCCGTCAACAAGTGGGTCCTTCGGCCGACACCCAAGCGGCCCGCACCGAACATGGATTGGGGTTCGGCGGTCTTTTCTCCTGAACTCGATCTGATCATGCGCTTCTCCGGAGGCCACTCGGCGTACAGCGGTACTGCTCCACAGGTTTACGATGTCAAAACCGACCGATGGTCGATTCCCTTCGCGCCGGAAATGCCCATCGACTGGTGCTTCTCCAACGATCAAGTTCCCGGCGAGTGGAGTTTCAAAGGCAATCCGTGGATGACGGGTCATACTTACAAGGCCACTGGGTACGACCCGAACCTCCGGTGTATGGTCTTTGGCCCACACAACTACACCTACTTTTTCGATCCAAAGACTGGGCGTTGGAGTCGAAACCAACAAATCAATCCCTATCGCCCTGATTTCTACACCGTCACGATGGTGCCTACCCCTGCGGGTGTAGTGACCTGGGCTTACGGGATCAAGGATCAAAAGGTTGGTCTTTGGCGGCTCAAGGCTGAAGACAAGACATGGCAGCCATTGCCGGTAAAGGGGCCGCTCTTTGGCCCGAGTTCGGATAACTCCGGGATGGCCTACGACTCCAAGCGCGATATGATGTACTTTTTCCACCGCGAAGGCAAAGAAAACAGCACGATGACTTCGTACAGCTTTGCGACCGGGGACGCGAAAGTTCTCGCGCCGGTGAGAGCAAATAATGTGCAGGCGAATTTCCGTGAGGCGGTCTACTTGCCCGATGCCGATCTAGTTATGATCGGGGCAACCGGGTTGCTCTACGATTGTGGGAAAAACGCCTGGTTCAAAACAATACTGCCTAGCGATGCTCCAGCGATCACTAAAGAAGGAAGCTACAACATCGGCGTCATGTACGACCCGAACCGCAAATTGGTCTGGGCCGTAAACACGAACAGCCAGGTGTTTAGCCTCAAGTTCGATCCCAAGACCGCAACCATCGAAGCTGTCAAGTGACTTGGGTGCGCTGTCGGGGCATGGCCCTTCAAAGCCTGGGCGTGGTGGAGGCATCTTCCCTAACCGGGAGCCTAGAGCGTCAGCACTTAAAAAACATCTAATAAATTCTTAGATAGGATTTGCCCCTCTAAATTGGTTGTGATTAAATGTACTGACCTAAGAAGATTGAGCGCCCGATCTGCGGTTCGTCGTCGCCGATTTTTAATTTTATCTGGAGTTGAATATGTCTGAATCTGCTGAATCTGCAGAGCCTACAAACATCCCTTCTGCATCCGATCCGCAAGCGGTCGCAAACCAAACCAGCTTGGCCTTGTTGGTTCTGAAGCAGGGGGGAAACAGTGGAGCCAACTGGTTTTTTTGGATCGCGGGTTTGTCGCTGGTCAACACGGCGATGATTCATGGAGGCGGGGACCTGTACTTCATCATTGGGTTGGCGGTCACGGTGGTCGTGGACGCGGTCGCTCAGAGCATTGGAAAAGAACATCCGGAATCGGCCACCCTCGCGATGGGGATCGCGATTGCCTTCTCGCTGTGTGCGGCGGTCGTGGTGAGTCTCTTTGGCTGGCTGTCGCGTAAACGATTGCCTTGGGTGTTTGGCATCGGGATGGCCTTGTACCTCCTCGATGGCGTGCTCTATTTGATCTTGAAGGATTTTCTCAGCACTGCATTTCATGGGTACGCCTTGTTCTGGATGTATCAGGGCTTCGGTGCGTACCGCAAATTGGAGCAGTTAGAGACGGCTTTGCGAACCCCGCAATAGCATAATGAAGAAGGAAAAAGGAGTAAGCGATGTCAACGACCGTCACGATGGAAGAGGCTCAGGCACATCTGAAGGAACTGATCCATCAATTAGCCCCTGGGGAAGAGCTTGTCATTACCGAAAACGAACTACCGGTGGCGAAATTGGTGAGCGAACTTGCGAAGCCGCTACTCAAGCAGCGGCCCGGCCCCGGTCTGGGCAAGGGGATGATTACCTTCATCTCCCCTGATTTCGATGCCCCGCTGGATTGCCTTAAGGAGTACACGGAGTGAACCTCCTTCTTGACTCGCATACGCTTTTGTGGATCATGGAAGCGAACCCGAACTTGAGCGGAACTGCGGCAAGTTTAATTGCCGACCCTGCCAACAGCCTCTATCTGAGCATGGCATCCATCTGGGAGATCGGCATCAAGTCCGGAATAGGCAAAATGGGATTGTCCGTGCCGTATGCGACTTTTCTGGATACGGCGATAAACGGCTACGGCTTGATCGTGTTGCCTATCACCACGGATGATTGCGTTCGTTATGAAGCTTTGCCATTTCCCGACCCGAAATACCGAGATCCTTTCGACCGTATGATTGTCATACCTGCTGTTCGCAATGGTCTATCGGTGGTCGGCGCCGATGCGGCTTTAGACCTCTACGGCGTGACCCGGCTTTGGTGAGAAACTAGTGAACGAACTCAAAATGCAACTAGCAAGATACTGGATCCAGCCGGTGAAAAGAGTATACGGTTTATTTTAAAAAACGACCTCTAGCAATACCATCTCAAGTGAAAGTTTAAAACAATCATCGGTGGGTCAAAACAGGGCTCTTCTTGGTGATGCAATCGCCATTGATATTTCTCTCTTTTTTCTTGACGGGACTTTTCTCATTGTCGTACTATGCTACTAGATTAATTCTGTAATCATTACGCCCATTCCTGCGACTCATCGTTGTTGGTGGTCGCTTGCGCAAATGAATACTTGTTAGACCGGAGGATAGGCTATGCAGACACTACCTTTAATTTTCAAAGACGGACACCTGTTCGTCAATATGGAAGGGAATTTGTGGTTATTTGATACAGGTGCTCCGACAAGTTTCGGCAATATAACGAACTTTACAATTGCAACCAAATCGTTCACTATCGGGAAAGCTTATTTGGGGCTCTCATCTGAAACGCTTTCTGAATTTGTTGGGGTTCAGTGTATTGGCCTTCTCGGTGCCGATATTCTCAGGCATTTTGACCATCTTTTTGATTGCGCCAATGAGCAGGTCACGATTTCTTTAGACGAATTAAAGCACAGCGGACAGACCGTTCATTTATCCGAGTTTATGGGCATCCCGATTATCACGGTATGTATTTCTGGCATTGAATACCGTATGTTTTTCGACACGGGTGCCCAGATTTCTTATTTTCAAGACGATGCGTTAGCAGATTTTCCGGCCTGTGGCAGTGTTACTGATTTTTATCCGGGTGTTGGTAGGTTCCAAACCGATACGCACTTAGTTAAAGTATCACTCTGTAGCGTTGATTTCACTCTTCGCTTTGGCGCCCTTCCTGATTTGATTGGTGCGACTCTTATGATGGCCGATACACAAGGGATCATAGGCAATCAGATAATGGCCAATCGGGTCACCGGTTATTTCCCTCGTAGGAATGTATTGTGCCTGTGAACCTCAATCCGCATTCTTCATGGGCAGATGTTTATGACCTTGCTTACGAGCGATCCTTCGGCCAGCTCTATAACGAGTTGACCCGTGCAACAATCCAAGTAATAGCAGACAGAATCCGCCCCAATGGTAAGATTTTAGACTATGGTGCGGGAACCGGTCGCCTGTCGATTCCACTTGCACAAAAGGGATTCGATGTTACCGCCGTTGAACCTTGCGCGGAAATGCTCGGCCAATTGATGCAGAAAAAGCAGAGTGGGATGATATTGAATCCCGTCTGTTCAAAGATGGCAGACTACAATGGCCATATGGAGTTTGATATTGCCCTTTGTGTCTTCAGTGTCTTGCTCTATTTGCTAGACGAAGATTTGCTAAGAAAATCCCTTGAGCAAGCCTATGCCTCTCTGAAACCAAGCGGTATGCTGCTTATAGACATTCCATCCAGAGCCCTATTCCAGAGCTATTCAAGAAAAGATCATTTTATTGAACGCACTGTTTTAATAATTGAACAACCAGACAATATTTTCATCTATTCGGAAAATTTGAAGGTGAGACAGTCAAACGGGGACGAGTCGTCATATTCTGATGAATTTCATATCAGGTATTGGCCAACAGAGATCGTCCGTAAGGTTTTGGAAGATGTTGGATTTGTTACTGATGCGGATTTATCGAATCACTTCGCAGGTACTGGTGCGCATTACTGGTTAATGAAGAAAGCCGAACCAAGTGCCGCAGTAGTCGATGGGGAATGATGGCTTTCTTATGTGTGTAGGTTCAGCAATCAGGGCAAGTTCCGCAAAGTCGGAGTACCCATCTAAGCAGTGGAGACTTCTCCACTGGACAAATTAAGAAATGGATACACCTCCACTGACTTGGACGGCAGGGCCGGGACTATAAATTACGAGGTACTTGGCAAGGACAAGCACTCGGTCGCTATCCGCGAGATCCAAGACAAGCCGTCGCTGCTGGATGATGTGGGAGAGTTTAGCGAGTTCACGGTGATCCAGTTCGATGGTCAGGATTCGTACTGGCTGTACACACAGATCGGCGGCATCCGGGAGTACTTCAAGCGTATCCGTTAGCCACGGGCACACAAAGAACGCTGAATCAAGTGTCGTAGCAGATTGCGGGGTATGATGGTTTTTTCAAGGTTCGGTCGCCCCGCCACTTTACCTTGCCTCGGTGCTTTACCTTGCGTCGCGGTTGACCGAGTAGTGGCAGATGCCACCCTCGCCGCTGTAGAGTTGAGTTGTTAGGCGGCAAGAAGGTCTACCCCTTGCCGGTGCCCTTGCCCTATGGTAAAAAAGACTATTAGGCGGCAAGAATGCTTACCGAGAATATCACATGTCCGAACATAATCGCAGTCGCGGGTCACATCGAGATGGCTTCACGCTAATCGAATTGCTGGTGGTGATCGCCATCATTGGCATCCTAATCGGCATACTCTTGCCTGCCGTCCAAAAAATCCGCGGAACTGCAGATCGAACCCAGTGCGTCAACAACCTGAAGCAAGTCGGGCTTGCCCTTCATAACTACCACGACAACGCAAAGGTATTCCCGTCCGGGTACACTTCGGCGTTCGATGCTGCAGGTAACGACACCGGCCCGGGGTGGGGTTGGGCAGCGTACATCCTTCCGTATATGGAACAGCAAGCCATCGACAACAGCATCCGGTTTGATCTGCCTATCGAAGCACCGACCAATGCGAACGCGCGGGTTCAGTTCATCAAATCGTATAGGTGCCCAGCGGACAGCATTCCGGGGCTGGCGTGGACGGCCAAGAAGTATGATTCATCCGGCAATTCGATCGCGACCATCTGCGATGTGGCTTCGGCCAACTACATCGGCGTATTCGGCACCACCGAACCGGGCGTGGATGGTGACGGCGTGTTCTACCGTAACAGTAAAACCCGCATCGCAGATATTACGGACGGCACCAGCAATACAACCATTCTGGGAGAGCGGTCGTTCCGGTTGGGCCAAACGACATGGGTAGGGTCCGTCACTGGGACGAACTTGTACCCTCAGTTGGGTTCGACGGCCCCGCCGATCTTGAACAATGCTTCCGGTATGGTCTTGGGGCACACTGGCGATGGAAACGAACTGGGGGCACCGAACAGCTATGTGAATCAGTTTTTCAGCCAGCATAGCGGCGGCGGCAACTTCGTCTTTGCGGATGGGCATGTGAGCTTCCTCAAATCGTCGATGGATTATAACTTTTACAAAGCGCTCTCCACACGAGATGGCGCCGAACCTGTCGGAGGAGATTACTAATGCAAAGGATCTTGTTGCTCGGAGTTTTGTTGTTCCTCATCGGCTGCGGATCGGAGAAGACCGAGACCGTGCTGCTCGAACAGT
>Ga0105052_10005808_pt1 | contig 12809 bp, 18 predicted proteins | sample FRY03_FD_78094 | JGI IMG/M metagenome (GOLD analysis project Ga0105052, IMG submission 78094) | Freshwater microbial communities from Lake Fryxell liftoff mats and glacier meltwater in Antarctica - FRY-03 | ecosystem: Environmental > Aquatic > Freshwater > Ice > Glacier meltwater ... | reverse complement strand
ATTTAAACATTTTTCCTAAGATTAATTTAAACATTTTTCCTAAGATTAATTTAAACATTTTTCCTAAGATTAATTTTTCCACCCTTTCTTATTCCTAATTCTAGATAAACTTTTCTACGTGCTCTCCATTGATTCTGTAATAAACTATCTCCCATATCAACATAGTCAAAAACAGTTGGAATACCCTTATCTTTTGAAGGTCTGCAAATTCTTCCTACTCGCTGCTCAAGTCTACCTGCTGCTCTAGATGGTAGCACTAGATGCACTGCGCATAGCTTCACAACGTCTAACCCCTCATCAGCTAACTGAGTTGCGATTAGCACATCATATAGACCCTCTGCAACACCCTGCAACAGCTTCTCACGGTCCTTGACTGAACCAGTGATAGTGGCGACCCTTAAACCACGAGACATGCCCGCAAGAGCCACACAGTGGTCAACACGTTGAGATAAGATAAGCTGTGGATACTGTCCATGCTTTTGAACTTGATCCCAAATGATATTGTTTCTAGTTTGATTTATGGATAATTCAGTAATCATTTCTGAATACTCAGATGAAACAGTGAAAAAAGGTGTTTCAACCTTAAAAAGTTGTGGAAGTAAAGTATGTCCCTTTTTGACAAGTTCTTCACGACTTACTGAATATCTAATTGGACCAAGTTGAGCCAACATTACAGGACCTAAACCATCTTCTCTATGTGGAGTTGCAGTAAGCCCATATATGGTATCAAATTCCAATCTTTCTAAAACACTTGTATAAGTTGAAGCAGGGCAATGATGAGCTTCGTCTACAATAACTAAATTAACTGTGACAATTTGACTTTGTAATACTCTGACTAAAGTTTGAACAGTTGTAATAATAATATCGCCTTTATTCGCAGATGTAAGAGCTTTTATCAAAACCACTGAACCATTGCCGCAATGAGCAATAGATTGACCACTTGCATTACTTCCAAGCACATTATCAATTCTATTTTTCCACTGTTTCATCAGGTCAATAGAATGCACAATAATCAATGTTGAATCAGGCTTAAGAGCTTCTATAAGACCTATTCCAGCCTGTGTCTTGCCTGAGCCACACGGTGCTACTATAACACCGCTATCATGCCTAGAACAGTTCTCTACGGCTTCAATTTGATAATCTCTGAGCCATGGAACAGTTGATTTAATTTCAACACGCTCATCTTTTTCCCATGCTCCAAACGGCACTTCATATGCATCATCCCCAACTCTTTTCCAGAGGATAATTTTTTGAGGGATACTCGGATTCACCCAAGTAGTAATTCCACGCTGCATTAATTTCTGAGCTTTCTCAATTGCAGGGTTAATAAACTCACACTTATTTTTAATCGATTCAAATTCTTTTCTGTTAATTGTTTTTCTCATTTTATATATCCTTTATATTTCTATGATAATGACTCTAGAGTCTTCTTTATCTTTTTCTTTTTCTAATCTTTCTAGTTCTTCTATTTGCTCAGGACTTAAATAGTCTTCGTAATTAGAAATAAGTGGAATCTCTAAATATAAATATTCATTGTTCATATCCAACTTCTCCAAATAACTATACCATTAAATAGTACTCTAGAATTAATTTCATACTCTGAAGTTTTCCATGGTTTAAATTCGAAGTTTTTGATTGTGATATCAATCCATCCCATAGCAGCATCAATGGCATCTTGTTTAACATCCCAAAATGACTGCCAAATAATAACTAGATTCTCATCATCACCTTCAATACCTTTACCATTTTTAGAACCTTCTAATGTCTCTACAATATATTTATCTTTATTATTGTCTATAGAATTGCATTCTTTATAATTATTCATAATATTTCCTTTTTGAAACTAGCACATAATTAAGTAGTGTCTCTTTTTGAATTTTATAAACTTATTTTATGGCTAATTTGTAACTTGTTGATCACTAACGTTATTTATATTGAGGTCAGCAAAATGTGCACAGATTGCACAGATTTATGTTGATTTCTGACTCGGGGTGTGCTACTACTACTTAGCGACTGGGAGGCTAAAATGGAAAACAACAACATCAAACTGTTAAAGATTGGAGAAGCAGCGGCACTAATAAAAGTAGATATTTCAACACTTCGAAGATGGCACGCATCTGGAAAGTTAACCCCTGAACTAGTGGCAGACACTAAAACAAGGTGGTATTCTGAAGAACAATTGGAATACTTCTTACCGTTGCATGTTTGTGACACTTACGATGCTAGTTCACTCAATAAACCTTCACCATTTACTGTCATAGGTTATGATAAAGATGATGAATATAATGATGAAGAAAATGATGAATGTAATGATGAAGAAGATGGAATTATGTCAAATTTTCATAATTATTCTTATAAAATAAAATAATATATACTATTTAAAATCGCCCTACAAAGGCACACAACAACAAGGAAAAACAAAATGATTGGAATAACTGAAACGACTAAAAATAGATTAATGAAACTAATCCTAATTGCACTTTTTTGCATCTTTACAGCTCAATTAACATCAGCACTTATCGAATGGCAAAATGTCAATAATGCTGTTGAAGTAATGAAAATTGATTATAAGGCTGCTATTGCAGATGCTATTAAAGAATTAGAAATTAAACACGCAAAATCCAATAGTGAAACATATGACTTGCTCACTAGAGCTGTAAGTATGATGAACACAGTAACAGGAATAACTTCTTCTCAAACAGACGAAATTGGAGTATTGACAATAAAAGTCAGCACACTCGAATCTTGGGTTAGAATCTTAAGAACTCAATAAATATAATTTGTAATAAAAAGTAAGTATTTTAAAAAAAGTAACCCTGTCACACTAATTAACTAGAGTGGCAGGGTTTTTAAGTTTACTCAAACTTTTACTCAAACTTTTACTCAAAGTTTACTCAAACTTTTACTCAAACACTTACAACAAAGGAAAAAACAACATGAAACAAGGAATACAAAAAATAGAGGTAAATAAAAGATTAATTGAAAAAAATATTTTATTAGTTACAGCTATCGCAAATAAATATACTAAAAAAGGTTTAGAAATTGAAGACTTGATACAAGAAGGTATGTTAGGATTAATAAAGGCTACAACAACATATGATTCAAAATTTCAAACTAAATTTAGTACTCATGCTTTTTATTGGATCAAACAAGCTATCACAAGAGCCATCGCTGATAAGGCAAAGATTATCAGAATTCCCGTTCATGCAACTTCAAAAGCATCGCAAATTGTTCAAGCTTCTAATAAATTAAGCCATGAATTAAACAGAGCCCCTACTACACAAGAAATATCTAAGGAAGTTGGATACACTATGAAAACAGTAAGACAGATTAAGTCATTAACCCAAGAACCAATATCACTAGAAACTCCAGTGGGTACAGAAGGTGAATTGACTATGAATGACCTTATTCAAGATGATACATTAATAAGTGCATTCGATTTAATCGTTGCAGGTGGTTTATCAAGTGCATTAAAAAAAGCATTCTCAATATTATCCCCTCGTGAAGAAAAGATTATAAGAATGCGATATGGTGTAGGTGAAACAGGAGAATATACTTTAGAAGAAGTAGGTAAAGAGTTTTTCATTACAAGAGAACGTGTAAGACAGATTGAAGGTGAGGCAATGGCTAAATTGAAGCTAAGTAAAAACTCTAAACATTTAGAAGAATACTTAACCACATAATCTATTTAATTACATAAGCTAATGTCAAACTTAGTCCAATCCCAACCAGAATCCCGCCCGTAATACCAATCACAACAGCCGTCCAATCTGTTACAAGTATTACGGGTTTTCTGTTTCTTGCGACTTCAAGTTCAGTGTGTAAAACATCTTTTAATATTTTTATTGTTCTATCATGCTTATTTGATTGAATTAAGTATATCTTTTCTGCACCTTGTCTACGAATTTCACATGCGCTTAATTCGTAAGTATCTTTCACACATTGAACTGCACGAGGTGGTTCAACTAGTATTCCATCACATGTAGCAATCGAACCAGTGCGCATGACTGTAGATACAATGCATGGTTCACCCCTTACAGAGGACGCTAAAAGCATCAATTGAATTGTAATTATTAATATTATCAATTTTAACATATAATTATTGATTCTTAGTCTCATTCAGAGCTTTGGCAAGTGCTTCAAAGTCATAATTTAACTGTGCAGCGTCAATTGCTTTTTTTTCATATACAATAGCTTTAACTTCTGTGTCAGTTTTCACAACTTCAATTTCAGCCATAGCTTCAATTTCTGTTTTGTGAAGAAGTACTTCAGTAGTGACTTCTCTTTTGCTTCTATCTACTTCTTCTTTTATATTAAATTTGTGAGCTTTTATAATATTCTTATTAGAAGTAAATAATTTGATAATTGGTGCAGCTAATACAATAAGTAATAAAAATGGTATTAAAATAAACATTAGAATTCTAATGCCATTTTCCTCAAAAAACTCTTTGATCCTGATACCAATTTCTTTGATCTTGTTCATTACTCACCTTTCATATCATCTTCATCATTTTTAGATTCATTTGTAGAGCCAAATTTAGAAGCTAGCGCACTGGAGATTTTACCACCTATTGTTTTAGATAGATCCTTTAAAGCATAATAAGCGAGTGGTCCAAGTTTAACTGAAGCCACCCCAAACATTACACCTAGATAATTGTTGAATATATAATAACCTGATAATCCACAAACAATAATGGCAGCTATTCTAATGAATAACTTTCTAGCTTTTAATTGATTGAAGTCGTTTATAACTAAGGATACTATCCCCAGTGTGACAACAACTAACGCTATCTGTTTTAGGTCTTCCATATTATTCTCCCATATTTGAAATATCTGATTTCTTAATACCCATATTACTAGCAATAGCTTTTAAATAACCAACCATTTCACTCATTTTAAGGCTATTATTGATTTGAACTTTTTCGATACTTGAAATTCTTATTTCTTGTTTTAATAAGTCTGATTGAAGAGCTAATGTCTCCATTCTTTTTTCTTGTTTAGAAATAACTTCACTTATCTGTAAAATTTTAGGTTCTAATTCTCTAGCTCCAAGTACATTACCTACAATATAACTAGTAAAACTAAGAAATATTACAATTATTATTGTTGCTACATTACCCCAAGTTAAAAGTGCCGCTATTTTCTGTGTTAATGTCATATTCATTTGCATTTCAATATTTCCTTATACATACATGCATTAAATTAAAATTAAATCTGGGGATGTAGCTAGAGAATTACTCCAAATTACAGCATCAGAGACGGATAGTTCAATTAATTCTGTTTCATAAACTTCACAATTTGGGTCTGTTGCGTCAATAGTGACAAGATATTCACTATCGGTATTTGGGCCAAATAAATTAGTATTACATGCGCCTGCAATGGGCCAATCTGACAGAAGATGTAAAAAGTATCTAAACATTAAATATCCTCCATAATCATAGCTTGTGATCCATTGTTGAGTGTTAGATCCCATGCTGAGCCAACTGAACCACGATTAACTATTGTTGGATAAATTGCACCATTACCGGGCCACCAACCTGTGGCTCCATTCGCTGCATGATCGAAGGTTGGACCAGCGGTCTCGATAGCTTGGATCTGCGCCTCAGTCAGGACTGTTCCATAAACAGCAGGGGCATAATAATCAAGCGGCATAGTAGTCCCGGCAACTAATGCGCCCGCACCGCTAACTGAAGCATTAATAGTGAAATATTTACCAATCTCGTTGTTGTAATCGACTACAGTTGAATCAGTCGCGTTCGGCACAAAACCGCCTTTAGCATAGAAATTATGTGTTGTTGCTGTAATTGTTTGACCCATTAAACGCCAAGTGCTTGAAACAGCCATAGTACCACCCGTCCAAGACGTCTGATACCACACACGCCCGTTGACTTGCGCACTAGGGATCGTCCGTAGGCGGTTAGATAGGATACGCCAATTGGGTGCATCTGGTCTAAAGTAGCCTGCCGCATACGCATCGTAGATAGCCGACGCCGACCGAAACGCCACATACGTCCGCACCGGGGCTGCGACTGCTGCATCTGTGCCCCGAACCCACCACAGGATAGTTGCGGTCGCAGCGGGACCGGGAGAGTTCGGGAATACCACAGGTCCAACACCATCTGTATTAATCGCATATTGATTAATACCATCAAATCGCATAAACGTCTGAGGTTGTGCAACTAATCCATTATTCTGATTTAAGAAACCAAAAATTCTCTGATGCAAATACATTTTATTATTCATTTTGATTTCCTATATATTATTCAATAGTTGGGAGTATTCTTGATGTCCACATCACTTTCATAGTGACCGTGCCAACAACTGCTTCAACTCTAAGTGCAGAGCTTTGTGAGTCAACCCAACCAGAATCAGGCATAGTCGCACTTAAAATATCGCAAAAAGCTGTATTTAAAGCCCCTGTATCAGTTGCATCAGACTGACCATTTGCGTCTTCTTTTACACCTCTATAAAGTAATGTAGCTCCTGCTCCAACTGTCGTGCATTTAACCTTGAACATGTTACATCCAACCATTTCAACAGTTTGACGAGTGCCAACTGTGAGGGTATATGTTCTGATATGTAAATAATCTCTGATTCCAATACTTCTGCGCATGATGATTTTCCTTTTTTGAGGTATACAATTTTTATTTTATCATATATTATTGTTAAATACAAATTAAAATTTGTAAGTAACCAAATCTAATGAAAAAAACCGCTCTACAAAATAGCTAACTATCTGCAAAGCGGTTTAAATTATTAAGTAACTTAAATATGTATTATGCTAAATTAAGCATTATATTATGCTAAATTAAGCATTGGATAAAACATTATCCCTCTCAATCCATCTTCACCTGCTGCTGTTAAATTAATACTGATTGTTTGCCAAAATGGTTCTGAGTTTGTAGAAATCTTTACAGCTCTATCATATATAAGAACACTTGCCATGGTGACAGGATCTGTATAATTAAGCTCTATAACTGAAGAACCATAAACCCACTCTGCACCTTCATAGGATGTATTATTCCAACTTAACCAAGCTCCATCTGTATCGACTGCTGTAATTAAACGAACTGCTCCGCTATTATATCCAAGAATTGCAAATCTCATAAATTGACAATAAGGTGGAACTCTTAATAAAAATTCTTGCTCTATACCACCTAACCCACCTTCACTCATATAAATAACACGAGAGATAGGAGGACCACCCCAACCATGGACTAATGCGTGTTGACGTTTCTCTATTTGCCTTGGTAATGTTGCCTCAGCTGCATAAAGATCATTTAATGCCTGTGTTGGCATAGCTTCATCTAATGTTATGTATTCTGCGCCTCTATCTGCCATGATTATTAATTCCTTTTATTATATTATTATATACCACGAAAAACCTGTACAGCTTGAAAATATGCGCTGTTGTTTGCCTGTGGATTGATTACAACTGATATCGGATGTTCAGCTTGTGTTAATTCCATAGTAGCTGTGCCCCATCCTCCTGCTGTTGTAATATTAATTATTCTTCCACCTATTTTTATTTGTGCATCAACAGTTACACTTGACGCTTCTAAATACCAATCTATAGTATAAAGTCTTGGAACTGTATCACATTTAGGAATCATACCACGACCAACCATTGTCGAATAATTTTTAAAAGTTGCTCCCCAAATTTGCTCTTCAGCAGATTTTGTTTTTGCAAATGCAAATTCATCTGATACAATTTCACCTAATCTTGCAAAGTGAGCAAATACACAAATTGGTCTATCAGTAGCAATTGCAGAAGGTCCTTTAATTAATCTACCGACTCCTTCTGTATGAATTGGAGCATTTGTAGCCTTCCAATCAGATGAACCTCTTCTCCACCCTGATGGAAATAACGTTTTTTCATCTGTCCCAACCCATTCAGCGGACCAAGCTTTGATAGTAATAGTTGAAGCAGCATCAGCTTTTAAATCAATTGTCCAAGTTTCGTTAGCTGTCTCTGGGGTGATTGTTAGGGATTGAATAGCTGTTGTATTAGCTATTCCATCAGAAACTGTGGTAGCACCATTTACAATATAAAATATACCACCGGTCCCAGTGATTGCAGCTGTAAACGATATTTTTAATCGTAAACCATGATCTGTTCCAAAATCATGTCCACCTCTTGAAATAAAGCGCCACACTGGAGTTCTTGTAGTGCTTGTAAAAGCTTTTATTTTCACTGAATGATCTGCAATCACACCAGAATATAATGAATATAGTTCAGCGTGATTATCCCATAATAATGAATAAGAGGTAGAAGTTGTTTTAATTGGTGGTCTGAATAATGATAGTGTTTGTGGATAATAAGCCATAATTGTTTTCCTTTTATTTGAATGAGTGAATTAAATAAATTCATGATCTGTAACTACATATAATTGTTCACGTTGGTCACTGTCTGCAACATCCCAATTTGCAAAAGTTATCCAAGTATCATTTACAACGCTATATTGTGTTGAGTTAGTAATATCTGTAACTGTAATTACCAAACCTGTGATATCTGAAATAGTTCTAGTTGCAATTCCATCGCTTTCATACCCACGACGATAAACTTGGATTAATTGACCAACTACAAAACCTGTTACATCGTCAACTGTTAATGCATATTGTGATGTGCGAGCTGTAACTTGAGCAGATGGACATAAATGAGTACCTGCTTTTGCTTGACCCGGACAAAGAAACGTTAATTCCCTTGAACCTGATAAAGCATCAGATACTCCAACAATTCTAGCTGGTACTGTTGCAGTGCTAGAAGCTGTTCTCCAATCCCATAATACAGGATGTTCTGTATCTAATCTACATACATCACCAACTTTAAGTGTGATATTCGGCGCAACTGTCAAAGAGACGACAAATTGTCCGTCGCCAAGTCTTAACATTTTAGTACCATAAATCATAATATCGCCCGTAGTGATAGAAGGTGCGACTAATGATACTTCTCTAGAACCTTCAGCTTGGATTCTAGGTAAATCACGGATAATTGTTTCTATTTTTTTATCTCTAAAAGAATTTTCAATCTTAATAACGTTGGGTGCATTATTCATTTGTTCAACGTTAGCAGGTTTTAAGATAATATCTCGAGCTTTTATTATGGTTACATATGCACTTGTTTCAATAGTTGTTGAAACTGCTTCAATTTTAACCGTTCCATCACTTTGCTGTCTTTGAACCAAGCATAATCCCAATAATGCCATCCAACCACCGACTATATCAGAAATAGAGCCATCTTGGTCAGATATAGCATCACATGGTAAGGTATTAATAGGAAATATATCTAATGATAACCAATTGTCAGGTATGCCGAGACCTAAACCAAATCCTAGTGTGTCATATGCACCTCTCGCACCTGTACCTGAAGAGGTAGCAATGGTGCGAATTACGTTTTGAATAGTGCCACTATATCCTGAAAGTAATACAACTGATACAACTTCTTTCCACGGATTCACTCTTGGTGTACCCATTAATTGACGCTCAACAACGTTAATCGCCATATATCCGCCATTTGGATCAATTGTAGTATCAATTCCATCATATCTAGCTAATTCAACAACCTCAGCATCGTCACCTTCTAAACGGATATAACCAGAAGTAGGCCATGGTTGCGGAACACCAGTTGTATCATATTCTAAATCAATAATCACCCAAGGATTTGTAGCAGTATTGGGTGCAATAGGAAAACGGAAATTAGTTGCAAATAAGTTTATTGGTGCATATGGCGGTCTACCATCAATAAGTGTTTCTACGGGTGGACCTAAAAACCAAGCTAAATTAGCACAAGCAACCTCAGCTCTGGCACTATCAAATGTTGCTTTAAAGACAAAATTTAAATCAGTTGCTGCATCTGTTTCAGGATCTATACTGAGATATGATTCGTGAGTTGTAAAAGAAGTTAAAAATGTATCAACATCATAAGTTACACTTCTGCCAAAATCTCCGAGACTATAAACGCCATTACGTCCAACACGAGGTAATTGTTCTGATACATTTGCAGGTACATTTTTAACAAATATTCTATCTGAATCAGTTACGTAAAATGCGTCATTGGTAAACCCGTTTAATCCTGCACCATAATTACCTACAGCAGCTGGAACTACATAAGTAATCTTACCACTTCTCCCAGTTGGAATAGATTGAGTAAATATTCTTTCAATTGGAAGAGCTTTTAAAGTCATCATTTTTGACTTAGATTGAGGATGTTCATCAATATATCCTTTCCACAATTCTCTGCAAAATGTAGAAACAGTATTGACTTGACCACTAGCAAAAGGAAACCTATTATCAGGTGCAACAAGGTGTTCAAAAAGAGTAACTAATCGCCCTCTGAAGTAAATTGGTGAATTTCTTGTCAGTTGTTTATAGCTACTAATTGCTTCAGCATCATGCCAGTGAGGATATCCAGCAACTCCACGAGTTACGCCCGTAAATGTAGTTGCTGTTTTAGCTGAATAGGTGCAATATTCTCTGCCAATAAAAAATGAACCACTTGCATCCCAATCTGTAGTTGAATCCACAGTAAAAACTGTTGCAGCAGGATCAGATACCGTCTCTGTTAAGATTGCGTTAATTGTTGGTACTCTGAATAGATTAGAAGTATCTGTATTAAACGCTAACACTGATAAATCTAATTGAATTGTTAAAGATCTACCTCGTGCAACACCTTCTAATCTATCTAATTCTGCACTAATGGATTCACTGTCATTAAGTCTCAAAGCTGTACTTACTGATAATCTGCCCGTAGATGCAGTCATTGGAACATCGGCAGAAGTTAAGAAATTTGCTTCCATAAAGTCAACTGGAATACCTTCTATTTGTATCCCAAATACTCTACGATATCCTGATGTTAAAAGTTCGGCCCATGTTGACATTATGTTACTTCCTATAAATTATTCTTAATATCATATCATAATTTTTACAATGATGCAACCATAAAGGTCAGAGATGCCCATAATTGAGCTTGACCTAAAAATGATGGTTCACTTACTGATAATATTCTGACCTCATGTAAAGATCCTTCAGGATTACCGAGCGCAATATTTGTTGCATTTGGTCCAATAAATGAAACTTTTCCACTCATACTCCAACCTTGTAAAAGTGCCTGAAGTGCCCATTTATGCAAAACTACTTCAACTTCGATGATTCTTGCAGCACCAAAAACATATCCAATATCTCTCATAAGACGGTCATTTTCAGCTTCATCTTCAGAGATTATTTTATGACTTTTTATTGAAAAACCTGACAATGGTATTGCAATTGGTGAAATTCTAGATGATATTCTAGGACCACTAAGAGAATCAGTTTGTTCAGATCCTGCTTTTCTCGCTAGACCCATCAAATACCCTAATCTATCAGTATATCGGAAGCTTTCCGTACTGCTGGTGCCGATCGAAAATAAACCATTATCAAATGAACATGGGAGACCAAGTGTTGTTAATGCAGCAGGGATTTCATCTGCACGATAAATATCACCTGCTAAAGTGTAAGTGGTAAGATTTCTTCTTATTTTACGTTGACCTTCAATATTAGTATTTATAAACCCATACAAATAAGCTCCTGCTGGGGGAAGATTGGTGGGTAATTCTTCTGATGCAATATTGGATAATGTTCTCATTTAGTAATGTTCCTTTAATTCCTATTATACAACAATTTGAGCATTGATTTCAAGGGTGACATTACTTTGTCTTTTTCCTTGTTTTATAAAATTAGTGCCTGTAACTCTGATCCGTGCCTCCCAAACCCCGTGTTGGACAACGTCCCATATACCATTTCTTAATGTTTTTGCAAGTGGAAATATATTTGCATAAGTATCACTAACTAATATCGTTATACTGCCAGCTCTGTGCATCCCTCCGCCTACGTATTGACCGTTAGCTGATGGAGTTCCGTCATTCAATGACAAAGCCCTCTGAGGCACTGTTAAACCCTGCACTACGTGGCACGTAGTGAGCACTGAGGAATCTATTTGACTATTCGTGGTGGCAGTCGTAAAGCCCGTTAATGGCATATCTGTAATTACCAATGGTATCGGTTGCCCAACAGAACCAAATATGGTAAGGATTTTTGATGTTTCATCGAATTCTACTCTATAAGGATGATCCCCAGTGACTTTCGCAGATTGAGTCAACCTCTGGATGATGCTCCATGCAGATTCAAGTCCGTCCGCGTAAACAATTGCGTCTCCTGTGATGGCTACACTACCTTGCACAGAATTAAATGTTGGGAAAAATGTGCTCATATTATTCTGTTCCTTTTGAATTACTTATGTAGTTGACTCTAATCTTCATGAATTACCATCCGCCACTGTTCGAGAACCCATTTCCTCTAGATCGTTGCTCCGCCTGTCGTAATGCTCTTGTAACGCCCTGTGGGTCTACCATTCCTGCATTGATATTATAATTTATTGTAGTATTTCCATTACCTTGTGAACCTTTCTTTGATTCGCTATCTTTTTTCTCTTTTTCGATATTAGCAGCTTTTCTATCATCAGAACTTTTCTTCGCAGCACCATCACCCGGTGTACCGATGAGACCTACCGCCCCTGCCCCGAGGATCGCGGCAGCGCTGAAGTGACCAGCAGCGATAAAGGGATTTGCAAGATTCGCGAACCCTAGACCCAATTCCATAATTGAGCGGATAGCCATTTCTTCTTTAATACCCAAGATTGCGCGTGCCGCTTGGGCTGCGACCTCGCCGCCCCCCTGTATCATGGCCTGTGTTGCAGTGACTTTTCCTTCTTTGAATAAATCCATCTGCGTAGTGACTCCACTCATCATATTTGAAAAAACTGATACATCAGGAGT
>Ga0105052_10005805_pt1 | contig 12820 bp, 14 predicted proteins | sample FRY03_FD_78094 | JGI IMG/M metagenome (GOLD analysis project Ga0105052, IMG submission 78094) | Freshwater microbial communities from Lake Fryxell liftoff mats and glacier meltwater in Antarctica - FRY-03 | ecosystem: Environmental > Aquatic > Freshwater > Ice > Glacier meltwater ... | reverse complement strand
GGAGTCTGTCCCGCTCGATCTGGCCGCCGCACTCACCGGAGACGGCACGCTCACAGGCAACGCCGTCCTCGCGAGCTCGCAGTCGCTCTCCGCCGCGCTCACCGGAGACGGCACGCTCACGGGGAACGCATCAATGCCATCGTTCCCCCTCATTATCACGGTACGAAGCAGGCCGGGAGTCCGCCCCCGCCGCGCTACTGGCTCTGCCTTCGGTGGCGGACGCGAGAGGAGCAGGGTTAGATGACCTACGCCGAGTTGCGTACCTACGTCCGGGACCGCTTGACCATCTCCACGGGCGACACGGCCAAGACGACGCAGATCAACACGGCGATCCAGCAGGCCCGCTACCGCCTGTCGGCTGAGTTTCGGCTGACGAAGACGAAGGCCACGCTCAACTTCACGGCGGACACCGAGACGGTCACTCTGCCATCCGACGTGGTGGAGATTCTCTCGATCACCTCGGGCAACTACATCGTCCAGCCGATCAGCGAGCAGGAGTGGGCCGAGGTTGCCGGGTCGGTCGTGGCCGGAGGTCCCCAGGTCTACGTCGTGGACGGATCGAGCACGACCATTCGCATCTCCCCGGTGCCCGCAGACACCGAGACGGCGGCGGCGACGATCTACTACGTGGCGCGCCCCACGGCCCTGTCAGCGGACGCCGACGTCCCGACCGAGCTGCCTGCCGAGTTCCACGACCTGATCGCCGAGATGGCGGTCTACCGGATCGCGCAGTCCGAGGAGGACTTCGACCTCGCGCGCGGAGCGGCCGTGGTGGCCGACGAGCTACGGGGCGAGCTGCGGGCCTACATGATCCGTCGTCGTGGCCCCACGGCCTCCCGGCAGGCCCTCCGGGGCTTCGCACGATGACCACGCCAGTCGCGCCGCCCACGCCAGTCACGCTAGAAGCACAGCAGTTCGTTGACCGAGTGGGCGAGTGGATGTCTCGAAACGGATATCGCGTCGGCCGCACAAGCGCGTACCAGGGCACGTCAAGCCTTCCCGGCGCTGAAGGCGCATCGGGAGCCTTTGACGCCAGCCGCGGGGTCGTGTTCCACCCTGAGATCTCCCGTGGGCTCGCGGGTCTCTCTGAGAAGTCGCGCCGCCGCGGGCAGCTCTCGCCCACCGCCGTCGCCTACGCCGGGGTGCTGGTCCACGAACTCGGACACGCGATGCATCCCGCAGGCGCGCATATGGTGGGAGACGGGCGGCGCTACTGGGACGAGGCGGCAAGCGAAGCGGCGCAGGCCGACATGATGCCCGCCTTCCTTGCTCAGACATTCGGCCACCGGAGCGCGAGGCCGATCACCAAGAAGCCCGTCTACTTCGGCCGCTATCCCAAGCGGGTGAAGGAGCTTCGCATAATGAGTACCCTGGGATCGGGCGCCCCGCACTGGCGAGACCGCTCAGCGCGCCTGTGGCGCAGGGACTTTGCCAACGCGACGTTCGAGGACCGCACGAAGATGATCGCCAAGGCACGCGCGGCGGTGGCACGATGAGCCGCCGCGTCATGTGGATGGAGCAGCCTGGCACCGACGGCGTGGTGACCGACATTCCCGCGTACCAGCTCGGCGGGCGGGCGCTCGTCCGGTCGGCCGACGCGATCATGCCGACCGGCCTCATCCGCCAGCGCCGCGGGTGGGCATACGACGGCACCACGGCGGATGTTGCGGACAACCTCGTCGGGATCGCGCGCGCCAAGTTCATCATCGCGGCGGCCACCAGGACGACGACCTGCGACGACGACGGAGACATGTTCATCCACAACCCGTCCGGCTCCGGTACGGCTCTGCTCACCGGATCGGTTCAGTACCTCCCGCGCTGCGTTTACCGCGATGAGGTCATCTGGTGCGCTCAGGACGGCCTGACGCCCCTGCGGCGCTACTCGGGAGCTGCCACAACCGGCACCGCAAGCGACCTGGTTGGAACGTACACGGACGGAGAGGCGACCATCACGGCCCTCTCCTTCTCGGCCCAGCCCGACAAGGGCGCGTACGTAAGAGACCCCGCCCTGGCCTTAGGGGAGACCCGGATTGTTGGCACGACCAGCTCCTCGGTGACGCTGGAAGACCTCAGAGCGTCAGCCACGTCGGCGCGCACCATCACGCTCTCACTCACCGGGCGTACCGCTCCGGTGGTCAGCGTCTACAACGCCGGCACGATCACCCAGAACGGCGGGACCGGAGTCCTGACCGGGTTCGGCACCAAGTGGAACACGGACATAGCGCCCGTGGTCAACGAGGACGCCTCACTTACGATCGACTTCGACGGCGGGGCGAACCCCGTCAGCATCGGCCTTATCACCACGGTCACGAGCGACACCTCGCTGGCGACCACCGGCAAGGCCCAAATCGTCACCAAGAGCAAGCATCACATCGCGCGTAGCTGCCCGTTCAAGGACGCTGCACACCACAAGGGATCGCTTTGGGGAACCGGGGTCGCGCAGCACAAGAGCCGCGTATACGTCGGGCCGCTCGGATGGAATGTCGCCTACCCCCCAGGGTTCGACTTGCCATACGCGCTCGGCGCGTCGCCGTCGTCCGACAACCCGCTCGACTTCCTGTTGGACTTCTACGACGTTCCTGCGCCGAACGATGCCGACGAGTGTGTGGCGCTGATTCCCTCGGACAACGCGCTGGTGGTTCCCAAGCGCAAGGACGCCTGGGGCCTCTACGGGTCGTACGGCGGCGTTGACGTGGCGATGCTGCCGAACGGGGAGGGCGCCGGATGCATGGACGTCCGCTCGGCGTTCAGCCTGTCGATCGGCCCGGTGTGGGCCGGACCCAACGGCGTGTTCGCTCTGATCGGCGGAACGGTCCGCAACCTCACCCGCGGGCGAATCGAGCGGGAGTGGCAGAACCTCGCGCTCGACTTCGACTACGGGACCTCCGACTACTGCACGATCGCGGAGAAGGGCGGGGTGCTCGTCGTTCACCTGACGACCGCCGCCGGCACGATTCAGCGGACGTGGCACCTGTACCCCTATGACGACGCGGGCAAGCTGAACCCGCGCTGGCTCGACCGGGTGAGCAACTTCGCGCCGCGCTACATGTTCTCCTCGCGCATCTCGGGCGAAGAAGACCGCATCCTCGCGGTGCAGAACATCGACCAGGGGCGCGTCATCGACTACGGCCCAGCGCTCGACGGGAGCGGCATCGCCCGCGACGGCGACGGCGCGAGTCCCGCCCTGTCGATCGTGACCGGATCGAATCTCGCCCGTGAGGCCGGGGCGCGCGTGGACGAGAACATGCTCGAGGTCTCCATCGAAGCGAACCTCGTGGACTCGGGCGGCACTGGCTCGACGCTCGGCGGGTCCGTGGCCTCATCGCAGTTGCTCGACTCGGTCGCAACGATCACCACCAACTTCTCATCGATGGCGAGCAAGACCACCGACCTCCCGGTGCCACACGTTCACGACGTCGGCGTCAAGGCCGGGCTACACCAGATCACCCTGACCAAGACGGCCACTCAGACGACCGAGTCGCTCACCGAGATCAGCCGCATCGGGTTCACGGTCCGCAACTCCAAGAGGCCGCTGTGACCATCCGCGAGCAGGTCATCCAGAACGTACTACGCGATCCGTCCGCCCTTCGCGCCGTGCCACCGCGCGGCATCCTGCACCGCGCGATTCGTACCGACGTGGTGAGCGTTCTTCCCCAGGCGCCGGTCGTCGGCGACGAGGTCTACCTGACGGTCGATGCTTCCACGCGCGCGGTCGCGAACATGCTCTATCTGGCGACCGGATGGGTGCAGGTCGGCGCCCCCCCGGTCGTGACGGCGCTCACCACGACTGGCGTGGCAGACGGCGTGGAGGTCTACTACTTGGCCGACTCGGACAACGGGATCGTCTGGCACTTCCGCTACCGCGCTGCCGGGAGTGAGAGTTACCCGTGGGAGTTCGTCGGCGGATCGTCGCTACGGTCCGAGATCGCCACGTCTCAGACGACGACGAACCCGGCTTACGTTGACCTCACTACGGCGGGGCCGTCCGTAACTACGCCGTTGGCCGGGGACTACATCCTCCACTTCGGGTCGGACCTGAACAACAGTGGCGCGAACTACTCGATTGCCGCCGTGAAGATCGGAGCCGCCGCCACCGTCGATGCGGATGCGGTACTCGCCTTCTCCGGATCGGCCTCCGGGGTGGAAGTGTCGGTATCGCGCACGATGGTCAAGACGGCGCTCGCCGCGTCCACCGAGCTGAAGGTCCAGTACAAGGCGAGCGCTGGGACGCTCGCCGCGGCAAGAAGGTTTCTGTACGTCACGCCCGCGAGAGTAGGAGTCTGATATGGCACTCCCCGTCAGCGCCGGGTATCAGGCGCGCATAGATCAGGTGAACGCCGGGATCGACGGCCTGCCGGGCCAGTTCAACCCCCGGCGCCGCTCGGCTGCTTTCGACACGGCCGCCGGCCTCAACGAGTCGGGCTACTTCCGGGGGATCACGCCCGAGGAGACGAGCACCGACGGCAACCTCACCTACAAGCTGGTGAGGGGCGCCGACGGCCGTCTCTACCAGCAGGCGTTCCGGGCCAACGCGCAGGCCGCGAACAACCGCGGCACCTTCTACTCCTCGTTCACCGAGCGGGCTCAGAGCGACAGTCGCTCTCAGCTCGACGCCGCTCGGAACGCGATCCTTCGCCAGTTCGGCAGCGGCCAGGCGGACCTCACCGGCCAGCAGGCCGCGGCGGATGCTCAGTACCGTGGCGACCTCGGTACGGCCCGCGGGGAGTACGCCGACTGGCAGGCCGCCCAGCCCGTCCCGACGCCTGCTGCGCCCGCAGGAGGCGCTTCGCCGGGCGACCCGTCGGCCGCGCAGCCGGTCGCGTCGCGCGGGTCGCGGATGACCTACGCCGACTTCCTGCGAGGCCGCGGTTCCACCGGGGCTCTCGCCCGCACGTGGGATGCCAGGTTCAACTCCAACAAGAGGTTCGGATAATGCCCATCGACTTTCGGGGTGAATCGGCGCGCGTGCGGGCGGAGGCGAGGGCCCGCGCACGGCTCCGGGCCATCGGCCTCGGTGGCAGCACCACGACCCAGGGGGTCAGCGGGTCGCGCCCTTTGCGCGGCACTCCGCTCGACACGTCCTCGCGGCCGAGCCTCCCGATGCCAAGGGGCGGCACGTCTCCTCGCCTGACTCCCCGCCCTCCCTCCACGGACACGCCCGCGACCGACCGGATGAGGATTGCCAGGGGCCAGCAGCCCCGCCCGGCTGCCACCACGCCCGCGGCGCAGGCCATCGCGCGGCAGGCCGCGAGGCTCGGTCGCGGTGAGTCGTCCCCGACGCCCCCGTCCTCGCCTTCGCCGCAGTCCTCGAGCGGCCGGGCTTCCACCTCGAGTGGCGGCACCTCGCGCGCCCCGTCGTCTGGTTCGTCTTCGGCCGCGGTGACGCCATCCGGCCAGCGCGAGCGCACCACGACCGCTCCGCCGCCCGTTCCGAAGATCGTGGAGAAGGCCAAGAAGTCGAAGGTGCAGGTGTCGGCCTTCGCCAAGGACGATCTCAACCGCGCCGTCGCCCGGTTCGTCGCGACGCACAAGTGGGCGAAGAAGGCGGGCAAGCAGTCGGATGACGTCAGGCGGGCAGCCGCCTTCCTCTTGTCCAAGGAGAACAGCTTCTACGGGGCCAAGGCGGGCGAGGGCGCGAAGCACAAGCGCGCCAGGAGCACCGACAACCTTGGCGGCCCCGACTCACCCACGAGCGGGCGGTAAGGTCATGGCCGAGGCGCGATGGAAGGCAAAGCCCAAGGGCTTCGCCACGATCAAGAAGGGCGGCTATTGGGTCAAGCCTCAGCGCGAAGTCTCGGCTCCGCGTGGTGGCACTCCCCGCGGCGGCACGGCGTCAACGACCACGCGCACGGCCGCGCTCAACAAACTCCCGCCGCGCGACTACGTGGGCAGCGAGGGTCTGATCGGATCGTGGAAGAAGGAGCCGCGCCTCAACCCGGACCAGTACGAGTGGCAGCTCAACCCGGAGAACAACCGCTGGTTCGCCCGCCCGCGCACCGAGACGACCGGGCTCGACTTCCAGCAGAGGGCCGACCTGTCGGCGTTCGATCGTCAGACCGGGGCGCAGTCGGAACGGATCGGCGAGGCGTACAGCAACTACGCCACGCAGGCATCGGCCGACCGGGACGCCGGGGCCAAAGCGTTCGGCACGCTCGCCAACCTCTCGGCGAGCGGGTACACCGACGCGACGAGCGGATCGGCGCCCGGTCCCTACGGGGCTGTCCAGGGTCGCCCGCTCTCGCAGGCCGAGCAGGCGCTCCCCGGCGTCTTGGCGCAGGGGGCACGTGAGTCGAACGCGGCGGCCGGCGCGCAGAGCCTGTTCGCCCTCTCTCAGATCCCCACCCTTGCACGAGACGCGGGCGTCACGGCTCAGAGCGGCTACACGGCCACGCGGCAGGGTCAGCGGTCGGAGTTCCTGTCATCGGCACGAGAGACTGCGGAGATCAAAGCGGCGGCCTTGTCCAAGACTCACTCCGACCTCCGGGCGCAGAACCTCTCATTGCTCGGCAAGAAGATCGGAGCGGGCACGACGCTCAAGACGGCCAAAATCCGGGCGAACACGGCGAAGAACGACCGTGCGGCGAAACTGGGGATAGAGGCCGCGAAGCTCCGCAACCAGGCTGAGATCGCCCGCGAGCGCAACCTCGTCTCGCGCGCCAACACGCTCGACAACCTGGCCGCCAAGAAGGAGGCGGCGGCGAAGAAGGCCAAGAAGGCCAGCCTTACCCCGGCAACCCAGCGCGCATGGACCAAGCGAGCCCGCGAGATGTGGGATGGCGTTCCGCGCACGACCACCGACGCGAACGGCGACTCGGTCAAGGAGTACGTTCAGTACTCCAGCGACGAAATCCTCCGCGAGCTGATGGCGTCCGGTGCCACGCGGGCGCAGGCGATCAGGATCGCGCGGCTGGTGACCAACCACCGGTCGATCGGCCGCCCCGCTTCGCCTGGCGCGGTCAGCACCATCGGCGGAGCCTTGTTCTAGGATGCCGACCGTATCCTCGACACCACGGAGCGCCGGGACGTCCACCCGTGGCGGGCGCGTGTCATCCACGCCTCGCTCGTCGGGCTCGTCGCGGTCGGTCGGCCGCTCGCCCCTGACCGGGGTAACCGTGAACCAGAAGGCCGTCCTCGCAAACCTGTCCAACGCGCAGAACGCGAAGCGCGGTCCGGGACCGGCGTTCACGCCTATCGGCGCGGTGCTCCGGGCGGTGAACATCCCCAACATGGCGATCGGCGACGCGATCAGGAACCCGTCGCACATCATCCGTGGAGGGCCGTCGTTCGCCGACCTCTACTCGGGCCGCAAGGGCGTGTCGATCGGCAACGCCCTCGAGGAGCGCGGCGCGCTCGACGTGATCCCCGACAAGTACGGGATGCGCTCGGTGGCGAAGCTCGTTGCGGACATCGGGCTGGACCCGACGACCTACATCACCTTCGGCGGCGGCGCGGCGGTCAAGGCGGCATCGAAGGCGGGATCGGCGAACCTGCTCGGTGCCGCCGCCGCGAAGAAGGGCGCGCGCGTTTCGATCGCCGACGTAGCGCAGTCGGCGGCAGTCCGCGAGGCGGCGTTGGCAGCGTCTCCCCGCAAGCTCTCGATCGGATTCCGCATCCCGCTCACGCGGGGCAAGACCATCCCGATCGTGGAGTCGCGAAAGGCTGCGGCGGCTGGTGAGAGGGTCGCAGGCGCCATCGGCAACACGCGCCCCGGAACGGCGCTGCGCGAGGTGTTCTTCCCGGCGGGCTCAGCGTCGAAGGCCGCGCACCGGATCGGGTCAGACGCTCGCCGGTTCGGGGAGTCGGAGAAGCGCCTCATCACCAAGGAGGCCGTCGCCTTCCAGAAGTCGCTGGAGACCACCGCCAAGGCGGCGGGCCTCAGCACCGACGACGCCTACCGCTCCATCGTCCGCTCGCTCGACCAGCCCGACAAGTACAAGGTGCCCGATGCGCTTGCCGGGATGCGCTCCGAAGCCGCCGACATGTTCGACACCTTCCGCGTCCTAGAGGATTCGGCCGGGGTGGATCGCGGGCTCGTTGATTCCTACGTTCCCCATCTTCCCGGCGATGGGCGCACGCGCAAGGAGTTCGAGCGGATGTTCCCGATGGAGGCCCCGTCTAAGGAGTTCTTCCAGAAGCCGCGTGATCTTCAGACCCTCGACCAGTGGGACGAACTCGGGCTGATCCCCGAGTACAACCTCGCCCGGCTGCTTGAGGTCCGCGGGCACGCCTCGGTTGATTCGCGCGTGCTCAAGGCGTTCGACGACGCGGTGAAGGACGTCCCTGGGATCGGCACTGCGGATGTGATCCGGGTCAAGGACCAGATCCGCCCGATGATGACGGGCAACAACGCGATCCGGGACGCTACGCAGTTCGTCAACACGCTCGGCTCAACGTGGAAGGCGCTCGCGCTGCTGTCGCCCGGCTACCACATGCGGAACTTTCAGAGCGATGCGATCTCGGCGTGGTGGGCGGGCGCCCGCAACCCCGCGTCGTTCAGCAAGGCCGTCAACCTCCTGCGCGGCAAGGGCTCCATCACGATCGACGGCGTCACGTACTCGGCGCGAGAGTTCATCGACTTGGCCGAAGCGTCTGGCGCGATCCGACTTGGGCAGGCGGGCAAGGAGATCCGGGCGGCGAAGTACGCCGAGGGGGGCGTGAAGCGGCGGCGGCGCGGACTGTCGCGGCCAGGGCACGGGAAGCTCGCTTCGGGGTCGGAGGCGATCGGGGCGGCCCGCGAGGACTTCATGCGTCTCGGCGTCTTCATCGAGCGGCTCAAGGCCGGCGACGACCTGATGGCAGCCGGGAAGGTGACGCGCGACTACCTGTTCGACTACGGAGACGTTGGAAAGTTCGTGGCAGGCGCCCGACGATTCTGGCTCCCGTTCATCACCTTCTCGAGCAAGGCGGTCCCGATGGTCGGCCGTCAGGTCGCAACCCGGCCGGGAACGCTTGCCACGCTCGCGAAGGTCAACGCCGCCCTGAACGAGTCCGCCGGCTCGCCCGACCTGTCGCTGCTCTCACAGGGCGCGAGGTCGTCTGTCGCGGTGCCCGTGCCGGACGCCATCCGCAAGCTGATCGGCGCGCCGCCTGACCAGGCGATGCTGTTCAACCCGGAGAGTGTCCAGGCTTACGGGTCTCTCAACTCGGCCGACCCGACCAACCTGCTTCGCTCGTTCGGCGGATTCCTGAACCCGATCCCCAAGTCTCTCATCGAGGGAAAGACCGGATACTCGTTCTACTTCGACGGTCCGGGGGGGAAGACGGTCGGGGCGCCTGCGGTCGTCAACGCGGCCAACGCGCTCGGCGTGCCGGTCCTCGGACACCGGACCAAGACGGACAAGTACACCGGGGACACCTACCCCGCGTTCTCCCGCAACCTCGACCTTGCGTTCCGCGTCTTGCCGCTCTATGGGCAGACGGGACCGCTCATCCCCGGTGGGAGGTCAGACGCGACGCGCCTGCCGTACCTCAAGTGGCTGTTCGGCTTGTCGGTCACACCGTACGACCGGGCGAAAGACGCCTACTACGCCGAAAAGTACGGGCGAAAGTGAGCTACTCGCAGTACGACACGGAGCAGAACTGCTCTTGGGAATCAGGACCGATGTCGCCCGCCGAGCTGTCCGCGTTCTCGAGGGCTCCCCAAACCGTCAGAAAGACGAATCCGGCGATGAGCAACCCGATCAGGATGCGCCCCTTGATGGTCTCCCGCTTGGCCCAGGAGTTCGCCTTGCGCCGTGTTTCTTCGTCGATCATTCACCGACCGTACTACGGAGGGCGGACGTATGGCGAATCCTGACCCGCGGCTGGTTGCGGCGATCCGACTCCAGCCGGCGCATCTGCGGGTGCCTCTGCTCACCACGGCGCTGATCGAATCGGGCGGACGGCTCGACGCGGTCGGCGATGGCGGGCGCTCGCATGGCGGCTACCAGGAGTACGACCTCGGGCGCGGCGCGGGCCTCTCGGTGGCGCAGCGACGCGACCCGGTGGGCTCCACCCAGCGGGCGGCGCGAGAGTTCCAGACGTTCTACGACCGGGGCGCCCGTGGCGGATCGCTCGCCTATCGGGCGCAACGACCGGCCGACCAGTCGGGCTACCTGTCCAAGTACACGCAGTACGTGACCCAGGCCAGGGCGCTCCTCGGAAGATCGTCGGGGGGATCGAGCACAGCGCCTGCAGGGCGCGCCGCCCGTCGTCCCGGCGCGCCGACCGGCGGCGGCGGGCAGCTCTCCTCCGGCTCGTCCGCCGCCGTCATGGACTACGTCCGATCCTCCGAGCGGGACGTTCTCTCCGGGCGGCCTCCCGGAGACGTGGGCGGGGTGCTGGCGAAGGTGAGCCGCGGGGCGCCGCCCGCCGCCGGTCGTCAGGTGGCGCTCGGTGCGCTTAGCAGCGCGGGGCGCCCATCCGACCCGTCGGACGCGCAAGTGGTGAACGCCGCCAAGACTCAGCTCGGCGTGCCCTACTCGTGGGGCGGCGGGACGACGTCGGGGAAGAGCCGGGGATTCGGACGGGGTGCGTCTACGGTCGGCTTCGATTGCTCGTCCCTCGTGCAGTTCGCGTGGGCCAAGGCGGGCGTAAACATCCCCCGGACCACCTACGACCAGATCAAGACGGGCTCTGCGGTCGGGTCAATGAAGGACGCCCGGCCGGGAGACCTCCTGTTCCCGAACACCGGGCACGTTCAGATGTACGTCGGCAACGGCAGGGTCATCGAGGCCCCGCGTACGGGGGGACGTGTGCAGATCGTCCCGGCCCGGTCCTCATACATCTCCATCCGGCGACCGGGATGACTCCGACCCCGGATGCTCCCCGCGCGGGGGAGTTGTCGTGGCGCCTTGACCACGTCGAGCGGGAGGTCGGCCAGATGTCTGTGCAGGTGGACCAGATCCCGCTGCTCAGCGAACGGACCAAGGTGCTCGCCGAACGGCTGGAGGCGATCCAGCGCGTGCTGTGGACCATCGCCGCCGGGCTCGTGATGCTGGTGGTCTCCGTGCTGATCGCAGCGACTCAGATCGGCGGCGCGTGATGATGGCGCACGACTGCGAATCCCTGCGATGAAGGAGGCACCCGTGCGAATCGTGAGCCGCAAGGAGTGGGGAGCGGCCCCGCCCCGCTCGCGCGTCGCCATCAACTGGCCGGCGGGCGTGGACCTGTGGGTGCATCACACCACCGGCCCGAACACTCAGACGGTACGGCAGATCCAGGCCTTCCACATGGGGCCGTCGCGCGGATGGAATGACATCGGCTACGGGTACCTCGTGGACGTGTGGGGCGGCGTGTACGAGGGCCGGGGGCACGCACTCGCCGCTCACTCGCCGGGGAAGAACCACGAGCCCTCGGTGGCGCTGATCGGCGACTACTCGACGACGCCTCCGAGCGATGTTCAGCGGCGCGCCGTGTGGAAGCTGGCCGATCTGCTCGAGGCGGGCGACCTGCGGGGGCACCGGGAGAACACGTCCACGAAGTGTCCGGGGGATGCCGCGATGGCCGACATCGTCAACGCCCCCCGGCCCGAGGAGTCCATCGACCTCATCACCCTTCCCGAGCGGCTGGCACTCGCGGGCTTCGGCCCCCGGTCTGTCGGACAGATCATGGCCGCCTTGGCCTCGGGCCACCAGGGCACCAGCCCCAACCGGAACGACTCGGCCGTGATCCGCCGCCTGCGCGCGGCGGGCTTCGGGATCGGGTCGGCACGAACCATCGTCAAGTCACTACGGAGGTAGAGCACCGATGAGCAACCTGGCCAAGTACCGCAAGGCGATCGCCGCCTTCATCGTGCCGTTCCTCGCCCTGCCGCTGGCCGGCTGGGTCTCCGGGGAGGTCGCGTTCAGCGCGTCCGTCCTTGCTGGCACGGTCATCGCCGCCGTCTCGGGCGTCGCCACCTGGCGGTTCCCGAACGAGGAGAACTGATGGACCTGCTCCCCATCCTGATCGTGCTCGGAATCGTCTGCGCCGTCATCTTCATCGTGAGGCGGTAGTAGTGGGCCTTCTCGCGGATGTCCACGCCCATTCCAAGGAGGTGAACAGGTGCCGCATCGTCGTCATCCGCGAGAAGCTACCGCCGGATGAGGCGGCCGAGCTTGACACGGTGGTGATGGACAAGACGATCCCGTGCGCGTGGATCATCAAGGCGCTCAACGCGCGGGGGCTGCGGCTGAGCGACAAGCCCCTCGGTCGCCATCGGGCCAGGGCGTGTAGCTGCTTCCGAGAGGACTGAGGCGTGGGCCTCGCGGATGAGGTGGACGGGGTGGGCCGCGAGCGGGAGCTAGAGGCGGCGAACGTCCGGCTCCAGCAGCAGCTCCGCCGGGCGAAGGCGCGCGAGGCCGACCTGATCGACGCGGTCTACCAGGCTGCCAAGGATGCGGCGGTCACGGTGGGCAAGGCGGCGCCGATCCCCCGGCCCGCCCGCGACCGGCGCCGGTCACCGGAGACGGCCCTGCTTCACCTGACGGACTGGCAGCTCGGCAAGGTGACCGAGTCGTTCGACACGGGAAAATGTCAGGCGCGCGTGCGGGAGACCGTAAGGAAGGCCGTGCGGCTCGCCGAGATTCAGCGGGCCGACCACCCGGTACGCGCGTGCCACGTGATGCTCGGTGGCGACCTCGTTGAGAACGTGACGATCTTCCCGTCCCAGGCATGGGAAGTGGACTCCACGGCATTCGCGCAGGTCTTCGCCGCCGCGTCACTCGTCGAGGAGGTGATCCTCGGTCTGCTCGAGGGCTTCGAGTCGGTGACCGTCTCGGAGGTCGCGGGGAACCACGGACGGATCGGGCGCAAGGGGGACAGTCCCCGTGCCGACAACCTGGACCGGATCGTGGGGAAG
>Ga0105052_10005801_pt1 | contig 12830 bp, 9 predicted proteins | sample FRY03_FD_78094 | JGI IMG/M metagenome (GOLD analysis project Ga0105052, IMG submission 78094) | Freshwater microbial communities from Lake Fryxell liftoff mats and glacier meltwater in Antarctica - FRY-03 | ecosystem: Environmental > Aquatic > Freshwater > Ice > Glacier meltwater ... | reverse complement strand
GTCATGCACATCAACTTTGGCTTGCCGTTGATTTCAGCAGAGCATGATCCGCATTTGCCCGCCTTGCAATTCCAGCGCACGGCCAGATCGGTTGCCTGTTCGGCTTGAATGCGATGGACGCAATCCAAGACCACCATGCCCTCCGAAACAGCGACTGGATAGGTTTGAAACGCGCCACTGGTGCTGTCGCCACGCCAGATGCGGAATTGAACCGTCTCAGTCGCATCGACCGCTGGTGAGTTTGGAAGTGAAGGTGACATAATGTATTTGCTCCGAACTGTCATTTCATCCGCTCGATGACGGCTTGCAGATCAGCACGCATCGGCACGATGGGCCGTTTGGTGATGGACATCGAACCGTCGGCGGATTTCTTCGCCACAAGATTGAACGAGCCGCACTCTGCAGACTTTTCTGGATAGTCGTCGCGGAATTGCGCACCGCGACTTTCCTTGCGCTCCAGCGCAGATCGCGTGATCGATTCCGACACCGTGAGCAGGCAATTCAAATCAATCGCAGTATGCCATCCGGGGTTGTATTCACGGTGACCGGTGACGCCAACCTTCGTGTATCGCTTCTTCAATGCATCAATTTGCACCAGCGCCATTTCCATTTCCTTTTCGGTGCGCACGATTCCCACGAGATCCTGCATGGTGTTCTGAAGCGCGGACTGAATTGCAAAGGGATTTTCGCCATCGGGTCGATCGAAGACCGTTTCGATCTCTGCCGTGATGGAATCGACTTGCGCGGGATCAACTTCAACGGCTCGATTGGCTTTGGCGAATTTCGCAGCATGTTCGCCGGCAAGTTTTCCAAAGACGACGAGATCCGAGAGTGAGTTTCCGCCGAGGCGATTCGCGCCGTTCAATCCCGCGGTGACTTCGCCAGCGGCGAAGAGTCCAGGGACGCATGATGCTTGCGTGTCGCCATCGACCGCGACACCACCCATCACATAATGAGTTGTCGGTCCGACTTCCATGCGCTCGTTGGTGATATCGACTCCAGCGAGCTGTTTGAATTGGTGGTACATGCTGGGAAGTTTGCGCTGAATATGCGCCGCAGCATTGGGCATCTTTTCCTTGATCCATGCAATATCCAAAAAGACTCCGCCGTGTGGCGAGCCACGACCCGCCTTGATTTCGCGATTGATGCAGCGCGCAACATGGTCGCGGGTGAGCAATTCAGGTGGACGATTGGCGTTCTTGTCGCCGCAGACATAGCGCCATCCTTCTTCTTCAGTCGTTGCGACTTGAGCGCGATAGGCCTCTGGAATGTCATCGAACATGAAGCGTTTGCCTTCGCTGTTGCGCAACACGCCGCCTTCGCCGCGCACGCCTTCGGTGACAAGAATGCCGCGAACGCTCGGCGGCCACACCATTCCAGTGGGATGGAATTGCACAAATTCCATATCCATCAGTTCGGCGCCAGCGTGATAGGCCAGCGAATGTCCGTCGCCAGTGCATTCCCAACTGTTGCTGGTGATGCGGAATGATTTGCCGATGCCGCCAGTGGCCAAGATGACCGCCTTGGATTTCCACACATGCATGCGTCCGCGTTCGCGGTCGTATCCAAGCACGCCTGCGATGCGTCCCGAAGTTTTCAGAAGCGACACGACGGTCATCTCCATGAAGACTTCCATTCCTTGATGGATGCCGTGATCTTGCAAGGTGCGGAGGAGTTCCAGACCAGTGCGATCTCCAACATGCGCCAAGCGTGGATAGCGATGTCCGCCGAAATTGCGCTGCAGAATCTTGCCTTCTTTCGTGCGGTCAAAGACGGCGCCCCATGATTCGAGTTCGATCACGCGAGCCGGCGCTTCCTTGGCATGATGCTCGACCATGATCGGATTGTTGAGGTATTGCCCGCCGCGCATGGTGTCTGCGAAGTGCACTTGCCAATTGTCGCGGTCATCGACATTGCCCAACGCCGCCGCCATGCCACCTTCGGCCATCACAGTATGGGCCTTGCCAAGCAGCGATTTGCAGATCACACCAACGGTGACCCCAGTCGATGATGCTTCGATGGCGGCGCGCAAGCCCGCTCCGCCCGCGCCAATGACCAACACATCATGCTCGTGAACGATAAAACGATCCGGGAAACTCACAGAATCCTCCAGTCAGTCCAAGTTCCACTTGCACACAAGCGCACATAAATATCGGTGAACGCCACGCCGAAGAGGCTGATCCATGCGAAGAGCATGTGGCGTTGATTCAGCCAAGTCACTTTTTTATATCCCGCCATGCGACTCTTGCTGCACGAGAGGCAATCATGCTTGCCGCCAACAAGGTGGCGCATGCAGTGACAACCGAATGTGTAGAGCCCCAAGAAAAATGGATTGAGGACCAACACGATCGTGCCGACACTGATGCCAAAGCCGAGCGTGCCGTCGGCGTTGTAGTGCGAGAAACTTACAAGGGCGTCCCACGACAGCAGTCCAATGAACAGGATGGCGACATAGAGAAAGTATCGATGGATGTTTTGAAAGACGAGTGGAAACTTTTGTTCGCCACGGTAATTCTCGCCACGGAATGCGGGTTCGCCGACGGAGCAACTTGTTGGATCACCCCAGAAAGCCTTGTAATACGCGCCTCGGTAGTAATAACAGGTGAAGCGGAATCCAGCGGGAAAGGGCAGAATCAAGAGCGCTGGAGAAAATGGCAAGAGTGCTGGCCACCACGCGGGCAGTTCGCCGAACCATGCGTGGCCAGAGTGCATGCCGCGCGGATCCCACAGCACTGGTGAATAGAACGGCGACAGAAGTCGCTGAATGCCGGGTTGATCGATGGCGCCGATGAAAAAGTTCTGTCCTTGAAACGCTGCCCATGTTGAATAAATCACAAAGCCGCCGAGACTCGCGAGCACCAGCAGCGGCACGATCCACCAGCGATCCGTGCGCTCTGTCTTGAGAAAGCCCCGAGTCTGTGGAAGTGAAAACGGTGATTGACTCATATCGAAAATGCTCCTGAATCTACAAGCGAAACTCAAAGGTCCCTCTGTCGCGAGGGACCTGACTATAGTGCTGATGGGCGGTGAGTGTCCACCGCAACGAGAGAAATCGTTTGGAGAAAACCAAACGGATCACGCATGCACCGGCTCATCCTTGCGCGCTGTCGCAAGTGCGAAGAGTTCGTCGAAGTTCTGCGCTTTTTCCATACTCATGATGCACGAGCGAAGTCGATTGCAGTTGTCCAATCCGATCACTTCACCACCAAGTGCGTTGAACTTCACGGAAATTTCTTCTTCGGTCATTGGATCGCGTGGATCGCCCTTGGGCACATCGACGCGGGTCGCAAATGTCTTGCCATTGGTGGTCGTGATCGTGACGCGGCTCGGCTGAAACTTGGGGAACAGCGCCTCGAATTCTTCGTTTGGCACCACCTTCACTTTGTCCATGATTGGATGGAGCGACTTGTCGAGCACGCGCTCTTCGCGGAATTGCAGCGGCGTGACCATGCCGTCCACCAATCCAACCGCCATGCAATATGGCAGTGAATGGTCGGCCGTCTCCTTGGAATCGGGACGGTACTTGTGGGGATCGCCAAGAATGTCGGCGGCGCGTGCGATGACCTCAACCTTGATCTCGACGACCTCGTCGGCGCGCAGATTGTTGTCCTTGATCGTCTTCATCATCGCAGTGAGCGGAGCGTGGCTGAGCGCCTCGATGGGAAAACTTTTCATGCCGCAATCGATGATGCGGAAGTGGCACTTGGGACAATGTGGAAGAGCGTCCACCAACATCTGTGCGTCAAATGCTGCAGGCTTGCCCTTGTACTGCACATGATTGAAGACGGCAAAGAGACCTTCCTTGCCATCGATGATGTGCTCAGGACCGGAAAATCCGTGTCGCGCCAAGAGCGCGCTTTCGGCGCCCATGCGTCCGGCCCATGGATCAACGGTGTTTTTCATGTTGGTCAGTTTTCCCGCAGTGACAGCACCCGGGCAGAATGTGCGCGACGCGCTGATGCCCATCGCCGCCACCATTTGCGCGGGATTGAGATTCAACACACGGCCAGCCGCGATCGGCGCCGCGAACGCGCTCAGCGTCGCATGATGCCATCCGTATTCGCGGATTCCTGGCAGACCAAATTCGCAGAGTCGCATTTCGATTTCATATGCGATGACTGTGGCGAGAATGAGTTCGCGTCCGCCGAGTCCGTATGCTTCGCACAATGCCAGCGGCGCGGCGATCAAATCGCTCGGATGACACGGGTCGGATTTCCAGTAAATATCGTTGTAATCCATCGCACGAATCATGTGCCCATTGAGAAACGCAGCGTCGACTGGATTGGTCTTGAATCCCGAGACGAAACTCGTCGCGGCACCGTTGCCGCCGCCCATTTCCTTGTAATGCTTCAGGAGAATCTTGGCGTCGTCCTGTTGACTTCCGCCGAGCGCGCAGCCGATCGAGTCGTACCAAAAGAGTTTTGCGGATTGAATTGCGGCGGGGGAGAGATGCTCATACTTGAGCGCGCACGCCCACTCTGCGATGGTGTGTGAGAGAAGACGCTTTGATTCGGTGGGTTGGTGTGACGAAGGCTGGTGTGGCGATGACTGGTGTGACATCTTTTGTTCTTTCGTGTGAGAAGATTCTGATCAACCAATGAGTCGCACGACTTCGTGAGCAACCTCAAGCGTGGTCGCTTTTCCGCCGAGGTCATAGGTGCGCACTTTCCCTTCCTTGATCACGCGACTAATGGCGGATTCAAGCTGCGTCGCGCGGTCGGTTTCTTTGAGCCAATCGAGCATCATCTTGGCGGTCAGCATCATGGCGATGGGGTTCACCTTGTACTGCCCCGCATACTTGGGAGCGCTGCCGTGAGTCGGCTCGAACACTGCATAGCTGTCGCCTAGATTCGCACTCGGCGCAAAGCCCAGTCCGCCGATGAGTCCAGCGCACAAATCGCTGACGATGTCGCCAAACATATTTTCCGCGACCAGCACCGAATAGTCCTGTGGGTTTTTGAACATCCACATGCAAATCGCATCGATGTTCGCTTCGTCTGCCCAGATATCGGGATAACTCTTGGCGACTTCTCGGAAGCAGCGGGTCATCAATCCACCTGTTTCGCGCAGCACATTTGGCTTTTCAATGAGCGTCACGCGCTTGCGACCTTGGTTCTTGGCGAACTCAAACGCTTGTTTGCAAATGCTCGTGCAGCCTTGCTTGGAGACAATGCGCGTGGACAGCGCGATATTTTCAAGACCCTTCGCCTTCCACGGTTTCATCTTTGGATTGGCGCAGAGTGCGTTGTAAACATCCTCAGGCAATGGGAAGAACTCGACGCCGCTATACGCGCCCTCGGTATTTTCACGGAAGACCACTTGATCAATCACCACATCGCCGCCGGTTGGATTGGTGATCGCATTGCCGCGGTAATTGAGCGGATTGCCGGGGAAACTCTTGCATGGACGCATGTTGGTGTGCAAGTTGAACATCTGCCGCAATTTGACGATGGGCGAAAAATAAACGAGGCCTGTGCCTTTGAGGCTTGGAATGAGTTCTTCTTTCGCTTCGTCTTGTGGCTTGCTGGTGATGGCGCCGAAGAGTCCGCAGGTTGTTCCCTTGAGAGCCGCGATGGTTCGGTCTGGAAGTGCGTTGCCTTCGTTGCACCAGAATTCCCATCCGATATCGCAGTGGACATATTCGGCGTCCAGTTTCAAGTGATCGAGGACGATTCGAGTGGCCTCCATGACATCGTTGCCAACACCGTCTCCAGGCATCCATGCGATTTTATATTTTGACATTTTTGTTTTTTTCGTTGTAAAAAAGTGCGTTTGGGGAAGGTGCAAAGGATAGCGAAATGCGTGGCAGAGAGCGTGCGTCCGACTCGGCGCGCATGCCGTAAAAAGCGCAGGGTTTATGCGGACTGAGGCTGGCTGGCTCGCAGTCGTGCCGCGACGAGATTTTCTGCGCCGCCTGCAACAATTAATTCCTGCGCTGCGGGACTCAATGGTGGGAATGGAAATGATTGTCCGGCGGCGGTGATCGTCGATGTGCGGTAATCGATGTCGATCTCTGGCCCGGGTGTTGTCGCGGCGCGATCTTTCATAGTTGCGCGAAGATGCGCGACGAATTCTGGACATTCAAAGACGACAAAGCCGTTGTTAAACGCGTTGCGTTTGTATGTCTCTGAAAAACTGCTCGCGATCACACACGGCGCGCCTTTGAACTTGAGCGCCGTCGCGGCTTGCTCGCGACTCGATCCTGTGCCGAAATTGAGTCCGCCAACGAGGATGTCGCCGAGTTTGTAAATCGCATTGAATTGTGGATCGAAATTTTCAAAGGTCACTTCTGCCATTTGAGCTGGCGTCAGGTCGTCGCGGTATGTGTGTTTGCCGGCATAGATTCCGTCGGTGTTCAGATTGTCTTTGTCGAGCAAGAGCACTCGGCCTTGAACGCTCGCGGGAAAGCCCGCAATAATTTCAACAACTTTCGCTGCGACGGCGATTGGCTTGGCAGTGCGAGTGGCGGTGCCGGCCGGTCGGTTTGCGAATGCGCGCGGCGCGCAAATAAATCCTGCAAGCGCACTCGCCGTGACGACTGCTGGCGATGCGAGATAGACCTGCGCATCAGGATCGCCCATGCGCCCTTTGAAATTGCGATTGGTTGCACTGATGGCGGTCTCGCCTTTGCCCACAAGACCTTGGCCAAGGCCAATGCATGTACCGCACCCTGGCGGCAACGGGATCGCACCCGCATCGACGAGTGTCTGCCAATCGCCGCTTGCTTGCGCGCTCGCTTGTACTTCGGCGCTCGCGGCCGCGAGATAAAACTCAACGCCTGGCGCAACGCGTGTGCCTTTGCTGCGCACGACTTCGGCAGCATCGTGCAGGTCCTCGACGCGCGCGTTGACGCACGACATCAGATAGGCCTTTTGAATCGCGACATGCTTCGCTTCCATGTCGGGAAGCGAGACCATCGTTTTGACTTCATTTGGACCTGAAACATGGGGAACGACAGTTGCGAGATCGAGTTCGAGTTCGATTGCATACGCAGCATCGGAGTCGGCATTGAGTGCGGCGCGATCGTTCCACCATCGATCGATGTCGGCGATGGAATATCCGCTGCGAGAAGTTGGACCGCGCGTTCCGGGGCGACGGTCGCTTGCAAGCACCGGCACACGCGACATCAGATAGCCGCGCGTGACCTCATCGAATGGAAAGACACCAGCCAGCGCGCCCCACTCGGTTGTCATGTTGGCAATCGTCATGCGCGCATCCATCGAAAGCGCCGCAATTCCGTCGCCAACAAATTCAACCGCATGATTGAGCACTTCGTCGTGATTGAAAAGGCCGCAGAGGGCGATGATGACATCTTTGCCCGTCACGCCCGATTCGAGTCGACCTCGCAAGATGACTTTCGCGATCGGCGGCACTTGCCACCAAGTCACGCCAGTCGCCCAGATGCTTGCGGCATCGGTGCGCACAACCGGCGTGCCGAGTGCGGCGACGGCGCCATACAAGTTGGAATGCGAGTCGCTGCCGACCACCAACGCGCCAGGAACAACATAGCCCTGTTCGACCATCACTTGATGGCTGATGCCAGTGCCAGGCGGGTAATAATCGACACCATGCTCGCGCGCGAAGGCTTGAATCTTGGCGTATTTGCCGAGGTTTTCGGGTGACATATTTTGGATGTCGTGGTCGATGGCGAAGACCGGCTGTGCAGAATCTGCGATCTTGGTCGCGCCGATCTGCTTGAACTTTGGGATGACTGCGCCCGTGTTGTCGTGGGTCATCACATGCCGCGGCCGGATTGAAATGAAGTCGCCCGCGCGCACGGTCGCGCCGGGCGTGAGGCCCTGCGCATGTCGAGCCGCGATCTTTTCAACGAGCGTGAATGCTGTTTTCATTTCGGTGCTTTCGTTTGTTGCGGTGCGTGGTGCGTGGTGCGTGGTCCGTCATGCGTGGTTTGTCGTGCGCGGTCCGTCATGCGTGTCGCGTCATCATTTCTTCGCAGCGCGCTTGCCGAGAAATTTCGCGATATCAAAGTCGACGAAGTCCGCATGATGGAAGATGATCGACTCAATCGAGCGTTCCATCTTGTCGCCTTCGTGGCTGTGCGTTGCGATGATGTGCATGACCTCGCCTGGAATGCCATGCTTGTATGCCAGTGCGACGCCAGTGAAGGGATGTCGGACTTGTTGGCCAAATGTGCCTTGAATCACCTTGCCGGTGGAGTCCTTGTCGAATTCGAGCGGTTTGCCGCAGTCCGCCAGCAGCGCGCCGGCGATGAGGAAGTCGCGATCAATGGGAATGTCGCATCGGAAACTGCTTTCGAGCACATCGGCGATTGCGATGCACTGCAATGCGCATGAGTTGAGATGTTCGATGAAGGTCATCTCGATATCGCCCGCGAGCAGCGTGAATTTCACCGCGCGCAGTTCCGCAAATGTCCAACCCTTGCCGCCACAACCGGTGGCGATCGCCTCGTTCCAGACGGCCGCGACATTCGCGCGCAGAGTTTGATCTTTGATCTTCATCAAACTGGGAAAGAGCTCTGCAATGTCGCTGACGCCCAGAGTGGTGCGGGAAGTGGATGGTGAGTTCGTGATGTGTGTCATGTGTGTCATGTGTCTCCTGTGTCTCCTGTGTGCGTGTCGTTGGAATCGTTGGTGGGTTTGTGTTTTGTCGCTGATGCTGTCGCTGATGTTCTCGCTGATGTTCTCGCTGATGCTGTCGCCAATACCGTCACTATCGCAAATCGATCCGCTACGACGCCGGCAACGAACGCGCTGACGGACCGTCATAACCGTGATGGACTGGATCGATGCGCCGCATCGCCTTCTCGCGCGACTGTTCTTCGACGACATGCGCGACGAGCCCTGGCGTTCGTGCGATCATGAAGATGCCGTTGAAGACCGATGGATTGATGCCAACATCAGCCAGAATCGCGCCAATCGCGCCGTCCACATTGATCGGCAGAGGTTTCTTCGCATCTGCGAATGTCTTTTCAACTGCGCGCGCCGCTTTCATGTGCGCACCATCAACGCCGGCTTCCTGCGCAAGAGCGAAGAGACGCGCGGTGCGCGGATCCTTCGTGTGATAGCGGTGCCCAAATCCCGGCATGCGCTCGCCAGCCTCTTTCATCGCAGCGAGATGCGCACTCGCGGCATCGTCGATGGAAAGAGATTCGTTCGCCGCCTTGTCGGCAATCGCCTTCAACTGCCGCGCACAATCTTCGATCGCACCACCGTGATGTCGATTGATCGACATGATGCCCGCGGCAACGGATGCACTCAGCGATGCGCCAGTTGACGCAACCGTTCGCGCAGCGAGCGCACTCGGCGGCGTCGCGCCATGATCGATCGATGCGACGAGCACGCCATCCATCAACCGACCGATCGCTGCCGATGGCAATTCACCAGTGAGAATGAGATGGACCGCCGCACCGAACGATGCGCGTCCCATCAGATCGGCGATGTCATATCCGCGCACCGCAACCTTGTTGGGTTCAATGTGCGTGATGCTTGTGTGCCATACGGCGTTTTTTTCGCTCTCGCTCATGAGACTTTTCCCTTTGATTCGCTTAAGAATTTCCACCACAGCGCCCGGCAGTTCGCCGAACGCATCCACAACCGTTGCGCCCGCATCGCGCAGCGCAGTCACTTTGCCAGCGTGCGTTCCGCGCCCGCCTTCGATGATCGCACCAGCGTGGCTGAAGCGAGTTCCTTCGCGCGCGGCTTTCCCGCCGATGTATGCGATGACAGGCTTGGTGACCTTGCGCTGGCGAATGAGTTGCGCGAGTTCTTCTTCTTGCGTGGAACCAATCTCGCCGAAAATGACAATCGCTTCGGTGAGCGGATCTGCTTCGAACATCAGCGCCGCTTCTGGAATGCGAATGCCCAGCACCGCGTCACCGCCGAGATGCGCGATGGTCGAAATGCGTACACCCGCTTGCCCCAAGTAATAGCCAGTGCTTGAAGCCATACCGCCAGAGCGACTGATGATGCCAACACCCGCGGGAACGCCGGGCTTGAACCATTGCCGCGCACTTTCCGCGCGGCCGCCAATCATTCCCACGACCGCTTTGCCCGGACTCAACACACCAAGCGTGTTTGGCCCTAGAAAACGCGCATTATTCGCGCGCGCCGCAGCTGCAATTTCCATCGCATCCCAAACTGGAACGCGGTCGGGCACGAGCACGGTGAGTTTGATGCCAGCTTCGATCGCAGAAATCGCGGCGTCTTTCACACCAGCCGCAGGAACAAAGAGCACGGAGATGTCGATGTCGCCAAGCGCAGCGACGGCTTCGGTTGGAGTGTTGAAGACCGGCACGCCCAGCACCGATTGACCACCCTTGCCCGGTGTGACACCAGCAACAACTAGTGTGCCGTACTCACGCATGAGTTTCGTGCGCGCTTGGCCTTCACGCCCAGTGATGCCTTGCACCAGCACGCGCTTCGTCTCGTCGATCAAGATCGCCATCAGCGAACTCCTTGCGACGCGGCGGGGGATGATTGCTTCGAGTGCGATTGAAGAATGCCGGCGAGCCCTGGAATATCCAGTTCCAGGAAGAATCCATCGACGCCCGCGATTCGGCATTCCACATCACATGCGAGAAGCTCAGAATCCTTCGACGCGAATTCCTCGCTTGGCAGTGCCATCACAGGAATTCCGCAATGGTCAACGATCAATCCGCCACTGTGCGTTTCGACGGCGCGCCGAATCTTCGACCACTGTGGAGTGTCGATCCACACGCGTCCGCTCTTGACTGCGAACGAAGTCGCCGATGCGTCTTTCACAAAGGCAGGTTGCCGCGGTGCGCGTGGTTGCCACACTTTTCCCGCCGCATCCTTGACGAGTTCGCCGAAGCGTGCCGCGATCGTCGCTGGAGAATCCGTCTTGCGATATCCCTCGACCGGTGCGCGCAAGAGCGTGGACATCCGGTGAAGAATGTCGACCGCGCGATCTTCGGTGTTGCCGCCGAGTCGAATGACCGCAGGAATGTCAAGATCCAATTCCCAGAAAGCTTTCGCCAGTCCATACGCAGACCAATATTGTTCTTGGCTCGCCACGCCGGAGCCCGACCCGAAATATCCCACCAAATTTGGCTGCGTGAGAATGATGCGGCTCGCGCGATAGACCTTGGAAGCCGATGGATTGCCGCTGGTATCCGTGAAGTTTGCGATGGTGAATCCGGCGTTGACAATCGCGTCCATCGACATCATCGAGCCGCCGCCGCCCGCGCCGTGGAACCCAACAAGTCCGTGCGTTCCCTCCGACGCGGATGTCGCCAATTGCGCGAAGTAAAAAGTGCCGCGGTGATCGCTCTGTTCGGCGGCATATGCGACGCGCTCAAGCGCAGTCGGTGGATGATCGAATTCGCGTGCGATTTCAATTCCAAGTTCAGGATGCCGCACGACGGCGTAATCATCAATCGTCACTCTGCAATCCGCGGCGATCCATTCGCCCGTCGTAGTCAGCACCAGCGGATTGATCTCAAGCGAGCGCGCTTCGACCGCGCGCGCAGCGCTAAAAAGTTTGCCGATCGAATCCGCAAGACCTTTGGCGTGTTCAGTTGAAAGCCCGCATTTCGCCGTGGCCGCTGCAATCGCTGCAACATCGGGACCGCGCACAACATGGCATGGAATTCGGTGCGTCGATGCGGCGCGTTCTTCGATGCCGCTTCCACCGCCATCGGCAAAGATGATCACGGGCGCGCGCGCCGCGTCGTCGATGGCGAATGAGAGAAAGAACTCGCGAGCGATCGAAATTTTTTCCTCGACCAACACGGCCTCGACTGGAAACTGGCCGACTTGCATCGCAAGCATCCGCGCTGCGTGCGCGCGCGCGTCTGCGGCGGTCTTGGCGAATGCGACACCGCCAATCGCAGCGCGTCCGGTCATCCACGCCTGAATCTTGACGACGACTTCACCGCCGCCGCCAGTCAATTCGGTTGCGGCCGCTGCGGCTTGATCCGCAGTGGTCGCAGCGCGCCCGCGCGGGATGCAAAAACCGTTCGCGGCAAGAATCGCCTTACCTTGAAATTCGTGGAGCCGCGCCATGAGAGTCTTAAGATATCACCCGTGAGCGCATTACTTGCGCCGCGCGCGTGATCGACGATCTCTCTAGGAAATCGGCAATATCCGCTCGAATCCAAGAACTCTGCGCAAGTCGGTCAGTTGACCAGCATGCATTCCATTGTGGAAGCACAAGCGCATGGCGAGCGCATCGATTCGCTGCGGTCCATCGTTCCATGGAATGGTCTGCGCAAGTTGCGCCGCTGGCAGCGCCTCAAGAGTGCGTGCGAGATTCTCAGCCGCTTGCGCGAAAATTTCGCGACCGCGTGCAAGTGATGGATAGCGACTCGCATCGGAAGATGGCGTCGAATCCTTTTTGATATCCGCAGTGCAGTAACAACTGACAGACTGGCCGTCCCGCAGTGGCTCATGAGGATCGCTGGAAAAATCGGCCGCATCTGGCGCATCACCACCCATGAGTTGACCAAATCGAGCCATCGTGAATGCGCAATGTCCCAGAATCCAAATGGGATGATTGGGAAGCCCGGCTGTTGCCGCGGTGCGTGAGGCTTCGTCAAAACCGCGTACAAAGCGGTCAAGAAGGGGTGCAGATGCGCGGATCATCTGTGCGAGCGTCTGCGGTGAGTGCAAATCGGTCATGGTGAGGAGTGTCCCATAGATTTCATGGATTACCCGAGGAAGAAAACTTGAAAAATTACAAAGTCAATTTGCAATTTCCAGCGTTGAATCCGACTCTCTTATTGCTATGTCCAAGGTTCAGGGTCCAAACAAATTTCAGCAACTGCTTGTCGCCGCTTTCAGCCTCTTCGTGGGCATCTTGCTTGCCCGAGCAATGGGCTTGTAACGCCG
>Ga0105052_10005799_pt1 | contig 12831 bp, 15 predicted proteins | sample FRY03_FD_78094 | JGI IMG/M metagenome (GOLD analysis project Ga0105052, IMG submission 78094) | Freshwater microbial communities from Lake Fryxell liftoff mats and glacier meltwater in Antarctica - FRY-03 | ecosystem: Environmental > Aquatic > Freshwater > Ice > Glacier meltwater ... | reverse complement strand
GGGACGGTCACGCCACGGGGGGGAGGGCTTGCGACCGGGACGGTCACGCCACGGGGGGGAGGGCTTGCGACCGGGACGGTCACGCCACGGGGGGGAGGGCTTGCGACCGGGACGGTCACGCCACTGGTGTGTCAGGAGGCGGTGATGTCGATGCGGTTGGTGCGGTAGGCGGAGGGGGAGCAGTTGCAGAGGCGGGCGAAGCTGCGGTTGAACTGGGAGAGGGACTGGAAGCCGACCTTGAAGGCGACATCGGAGATGCGGGCGGCGGGGCGGAGGAGTTCCCGTTTGGCCCAGGCGATGCGGCAGCGGGTGATGTATTCGGTGAGGGTGAGGCCGACCACTTCCTTGAAGACGCGGCAGAAGTGTGATTCGGAGAGTCCGGCGTGGCGGGCCACGACGGGGAGGGCGAGGGCTTCGTCGAGGTTGGCGTGAATGAATTTGCGAGCCTTGGCGATGGCTTCCGGTTCGCGGCCGTCCTGCACGGTGGCGAGGTCGTCGGCGTGGCGGCTGAGTTGTTCGCCGAAGCTGGTGAGGAGGGTGACCATGCTCTGGTAACGTTCGGGATCGACCGTCTTGGTTTGGAAGTAGGCGGCCTTGAGGGTATCGACGTCGTCGGGGACGACGTTGTTTTCGCGGAGGGTGACGAGGACGCGTTGGAAGTCACCCTCTTCCGGGGTGCGTTGGAAGACCTGGCCGGTTTTGAGGAAGGCGACGGGGCTGGAGCCGAGTTTGACGGGGACGGCAGTGGCGGACATGCCGGAGAAGCATCCGCAGGTGACGGGGCCCTTGATTTTGGCCTCGTCCACGAGGCGGCGGTTGGTGGCGATGCAGGCCTGGCAGGGGGAGTCGCAGAGGTTCAATTTTTCGCAGAAGGGGCTTTGATTGTCGAGGTGCTCGGGGAGGCACCATTGTTCATCGACCGCGACGAGCCGGAGGGGGAGGCCGGTGGCGTTGCGAAAGGCGTTTTGGTAGGTGCGGTAGAGATCGGACTCGGCAAGCCGTTTGAAGATCCGGTGCTCGTAGTTTTGCAGTGTGGCTTGGTCTCCCATGGGATTGAGGGACTCTAGCAGCGGGGCGGCGAGTCTCAAGTGCGGGAGAGGAGGAAATGCGGGCGGGGGGAGGCGGCTGATTTTGAGCGGGTTATGGATGGTGGGCGATCTGCCCGCTGACCATGGCGATCCAGGAGGGGAGGTTGTAGTAGTTGGTGACGCGGGAGATGTTGCCGTGGCGGAGGTCGAAGAAGGTACCGACGCGGAGGTGGTAGGGTTGGCCCTTGGCGGCGGGGAGGGTGCCGTCGGTTTTGAGGTAGGTGCCGCGGATGAAGAATTCGGCGGCGGCGCGGGTGTGGTCACCGGTGGCCATGACGACGAGGTCTTCGACGGTTTCGCCGTAGTGTTCGTCCATGCGGAGGAGGAAGGCGCGGAAGGCGTCCTTGCCGGTTTCGGTGGTGCCTTGGTTGGCGTCGTGGATGACGTCGTCGGTGAGGAGGGCGAGCATGGCCTCGGGTTGGCCGATGTTGAAGGCGTGGTAGTAGGCGCGGATGGTTTCGATGGCGGTCATGTGGGGGAGAATTTGAGGGGCGGGAGGGAGGGGGGAGGGGGATGTCGGGTTGGGACAAGGGGGGGAGGGGGGCTGGTGATCTAGCAGAGGCGGAGCATGTCGCGGATGAATTGTTTCCAGAGGAAGAGGAGGCCGCGAAAGGAGTAGCGGAAGTGGCCGTCGCCGGTGAGGCGGATGATGCCCTTGTCGAGGTTGTGGTCGATCTGGCGCCGCATCTCGTCCTCGATGTCGTGCTCGGCTTCGTCGGGGTCGGGGACGCGGAGGGAGTCGGGGCAGACGCGGCGGCGGAGGAGGAACTGGCGGTGGTCCTTGAGGATCTGGTGGAAGCAGTTGCGTTCACAGGGCACGTGGTTCCAGTTGACCTCGGGGTTGCATTTGAGGGTGGGAGAGAAGGGGAAGTTGGTGGTGCGCCAGATGCGGCCCTGATCGTCCTTGGAGGTGATGCCGATGAAGGCGAAGGCGATGTCCTCCTGTTCGCAGAGGCAGACGGTGGCGATGGCCTTCTCCTCGGGGTTCCAGAAGATGCGGAAGAACTGCTTCATGCCGGCCCATTCCCAACCGCTGTCGGTGGCGTGTTCGAAGCCTTCCTTGTCCATTGCGGCGATGGCTTTGGAGGCGTTGGGGAAAAAGGAATCGGCGGGGGCGGTGCGGAAGCGGAGGCGGTTGTCGAGAGGGAGACGGAGGCGGCGGATGCGGGTGAGGAGTTCGAACCAGGGGAGGAAGAACCAGGCCGCGGCGCCGGCGAGGCCGATGAAGATGTTTTTGGAGAGGAGGTAGGCGGCGGTGAAGCTGCCGACGAGGAAGGTGAGGGCACCGAGTTTTCTTGCGCAGAAGTGCCTGCAGGAGCGCAGGGTCACGGCCAACACAAAAAGGCCGGTGACAAGAATACATTCCCTCATTTCAGATCGCTACGGGTGGGTGATGAGCTCCGTCGCCAGGGGGATGCGAACAGGGTCCGGGAACTATGGGCGAGAATTTGGTTAAATCCAATGGTACTTTTGCGAAGGGGGCGGGTATGGGGGCTGGTCTTGAGGCGGGGGACTCCTTAAGTTCCCCGGACATGGCGATTGAACCATTTGACGGAATATGGCCGGGGATTCCGGAGAGCGCCTTTGTGGCGGGCAGCGCGGACGTGATCGGGCGGGTGACGCTGGGGGAGGAGGCGAGTATTTGGTACAACGCGACGTTGAGGGGGGACATCAATGAGATTGTGGTGGGTCCGCGGAGCAACGTGCAGGATCAGGCGGTGCTGCATCTGGCGGACGACCATGGCTGCCAGATCGGCGAGTTGGTGACGATCGGGCACAGCGCGGTGGTGCATGCCTGCACGGTGAAGGACGAGGTGCTGGTGGGGATGGGGGCGATCATTCTGGACGGGGCGGTGATCGGGGAGCGGTCGATCATCGGGGCGAACGCGCTGGTGACGGGTGGGATGGAAGTTCCGCCGGGTTCGCTGGTGCTGGGGAGTCCGGCAAAGGTGGTGCGGCGCTTGAGCAAGGAGGAGCAGGCCGGAGTGAAGGGTTGGGCGGAAAAATATGTGCGGGTGAGCAGGAAGTACCTCGCGCGAAAGTGGGATCAGGGCTAAATTTTTGCAGATGGTAGATTTGGTCAGGGTGGAACCGGTGGCGCTGCTGCCCACGCAGGCGGGGTGTGCGGTTTTTCTGGGAGACGGGGTGAAATCGATCGTGTTTTACATCGAGCCGGCCATTGGGGCGTCGATCAATGCGGCGCTCTCGGGGCAGAAGCCGCCGCGGCCATTGACGCATGATTTGTTTCTGGATGTGCTGAAGACGTTCGGGGCGTCGGTGAACCGGGTGGTGATTGTGAAGGTGGAGAGTGACATTTTTTATGCGCGGCTGATCCTCGAGGCGCAGAACGAGATCATGGAGAAGAAGATCGTGGAGCTGGATGCGCGGCCGAGTGATTGCATCTCGCTTTCGGCGCGGACGGGGGCGCCGATATACGTGGTGCGTTCGGTTTGGCAGGGGTTGAAGGACATGACCAGCGTGCTGGAGGAGTTGAGGGAGAAGGGGATGGATCTGGAGGGATAGGAGAAATGGCGCGAAAAACCCGTTGCGCCGGGGGGAATCCTTTCTAGGGTGGGCAGCATGTCCGCCGAGAGTGTGTCTGTCCTGCCGGGGTATTTGGCCGAAGAGATCCTGTTGAGTCCTGAGAAGCGGGAGTTTCCGGAGTTCAACCTGGTGAAATTGTTGCGGACCGTTTTTGACCCCACGGAGGGGTGTCGGATCTGCATTTTGACCGACTTTGATGATCCGGCGGAGGGGATGAGGGGCTATGCCTTTTTGGGGGAGGAGGGGCATGAGGTGCAGAAGAATGCGTATCGGTATTTTTACGAGGGGCTGCGGGACGGGGGGCACGAGGCGTTGGGGACGAGCGGGGGGGAGATGTTTGCGCATCGCTGCACTTACGGATCGAATCTGGATTTGCCGGAGGAGGTATTTGATGCGGAAGGCAAGGCCTTGTCGTTTGATCGGGACATCTATCCGCGCTACGACATCATCCTGCACATCGGGACCTTTTCGGCGACGGCGCCGTTGACGGCGAAGTGCAAGGTGTTCGGGTTTCGGGGGGCGACGATGCACGGGATGAACGACGTGATCCTGAACTCGGGATTGGCGGTGGACTATGAGGAAGTGTCGGCCGATGCGGAGCGGATCCGGATGGCGATGAACAAGGCGGATTCGGTGGAGATTGATTTCGAGTTGGAGGACGGGCGGATCTTGACGGCGAGATTGGAGTTGGGCGGGCAGGAGGCGCAGAAGTCGCACGGGTTGTGTCGCGGGAAGACGCCGGACGTGGCGAACCTGCCGGCGGGAGAGGTGTATTTCGTGCCGCGTGATGCGAACGGACAGTTTCCGATGAAGTATGAGGACGGGACGCTGGGCGTGCTGGATGTGGTGGATCGCGATGTGAAGCGGTCGACCTTGATCGAGGGGAACCAGGCGACGATCGATGCGCACAACGCGCGGTTGCAGGATGATCCGATGACCGGGACGCTGGGTGAGTTGGGATTCGGGACGCAGGTGTTGCCGGTGTCGTATCAGGACATCCAGGATGAGAAGGTGCTGGGGACCTGCCACCTGGCGACGGGGCGCGATGATCATCTGGGTGGGGACATCGTGCCGGAGATGTTCAAGAAGCATGAGAACAGCACGCACGACGACATCCTCTTTGCGCCGCACAAGACGCCGAATTTCAATGTGAAGGAAGTGCGGATGAAGCGGGGGGCGCAGGAGGAGGTGATCATCGAGAATTTCCGGCCGAGTCGTTACATCATGGCGGCCTTGGCAGGGGGGCGTTGAGGGGCTAGAATTTCGTCATGAAACGCTATGACAAGGTGGATTTGCTGGAGGCGCCGGAGGATCAGTGTTGCTGCGGGACGGTGCGGCGGGCTTTCGTGGATGTGGAGGATGCGCCGGCTTCGGTGCATTATTTAAAGGTCAAGGAAGAGCCGACCTCGCATTACCATGAGAAGACGGCGGAGATTTATCTGGTCTTGGAGGGGGAGGGGCACCTGGAGTTGGATGGGGAGATGGTGCCGGTGAAGCCGATGAGTGCGGTGTTGATCCGGCCGGGCTGCCGGCATCGGGCGGTGGGGAAGTTGACGATCATCAACATTCCGGTGCCGAAGCACGACCGGGAGGATTTTTTTTATGAAGAGGGAGCGTTGAAGGACGGGGAGGTGCCGGTGCATTGATGGCTGGGAACATCTACGAAACGGAGAAGTTGGTGTCGGAATACTTGTTGTTTCACTACGGCACGGCGTCGCAGATTTTGAGTTGGGAGGAGGGGCCGGTGGCGGCGTTGGAGTTTCCGGTGCGGATTGTGAAGAGATTTTCGGCGGGGAAGGTGGGGAGGGCTTTGGATCTGGGGTGTGCGGTGGGGCGTTCGGCGTATGAGTTGTCGCGGGAGGCGGAGGAGGTGATTGGGATAGATTACTCGCGGGCCTTTGTGGAGGCGGCGGCGCGGATGGGGCGGGAGGGGAAGGTGGTGGTGGGGCGCCTGGAGGAGGGGACGGTGCGCACGGCGGTGGAGGTGGGTTTGCCGGAGGGGGTGGGAGAGGTGCGCTTTGAGCAGGGGGATGCGATGCATTTGCGGGAGGGTCTGGGGGCCTTTGATCGGGTCTTGGCGGCGAATTTGTTGTGTCGGTTGACGGATCCGGGGAGGTTGTTGGCGCGGTTGCCGGACTTGGTGAAGGCGGGCGGGGAGTTGGTGTTGACGACGCCGTGTACGTGGTTGGAGGAGTTCACGCCGCCGGGGCACTGGCCGACCGCGGGGACGCGGGAGTGGTTGGAGAGTGAGTTGGGCGGGAGTTTTGAGCTGGTGGAGGAGCGGGATGATCCGTTTTTGATTCGGGAGACGGCGCGGAAGTTCCAGTGGACGGTGGCATTGCTGACGAAGTGGCGGAGGAGGTTTTGACTGGTAGGGCTCCTAATTGCAGGCATCTTGGCGGCATGATTCGGATGCTGTTGACGGCGGGAATGATCGGTGGGCTGCAGGCGGCGCCGGTGGTGGTGGATGACGCGAAGCTGGCGCAGCAGGTGCAGGATGGGTTGGGCGGTATTGTCCTGGCGGAAGAGGGCGAGGGCGAGGGCGAGAATGCGCATGGGTGAGCGACTATGGGCTGGGGGAGGGTGAATTTGACAAAATTGCGCCTCGGGCGGAATAATTCAGGACCGGGAGGCTCTCATGTGCGATACCTCGTTTGAGGAACGCCGTAATGACCGAATTTGAAGAGCTCGTGGATGCCCATTATCAGGCGCTGTATCGCTTTGGGTATTCGTTGGCGAAGAGCCCCGACCGGGCGGCGGACCTAGTGCAGCAGACTTTTGTGATCTGGGCGGAGAAGGGGCACCAGTTGAAGGACCGGGGCAAGGCGAAGACATGGCTCTTCACGACGCTCTACCGCGAGTATCTCAGTGGTGCGCGGCGGGCCTCGAAATTTCCGGAGCGGGAACTGGGGGATGCCGAGCATTTGTTGCCCGCGCACGAGCCGGATGCGGAGCGGCATTTGGACGGGCAGCGGGCCTTGGAGTTGCTCGACGCGCTTGACGAGACCTTCCGGGCCCCGCTCACCCTCTTTTACTTGCAGCAAAATTCCTACAAGGAGATCGCGGAGATATTGGATGTGCCGATCGGCACGGTGATGTCGCGGATCTCGCGCGGGAAGGAACAACTGCGGCGCAAGATGACGGCGGAGCCGGCGAGTGCGCCGAAGAAGATATTGGAGTTCAACCCTGACGCCCTGAAACAGACCAATGGATAAGGAAGAGGCAAAATTTGTGCTGCAGAGTTTCCGCCCGGATGGAGCGGATGCGGTTGATCCTGCATTTGCGGAAGCGCTTGCGGTGGCTGCGGCGGATCGTGAGGTCGGTGATTGGCTGGCACATGAGCGGGCCGCGGATGCGGCTTTTGCGGAGGCCTTGAATGCGTTGGAGATTCCGGAGGACCTGCGGGAGAGCATTCTGGCGGTGTTGGCGGGAGAGGCCCGGGAGGAGTTTACGGAAATGGATGCGGCCTTCGTGGGTGCGCTGGCTTCGGTGCGTCCGCCGGAGGGGCTGCGCGATCAGATTTTGGCGGCGATGAAGATGGAGCAGGAAGGCGTGGTGCCGATGAAGTCGGCGTCGCGTTGGAATTGGAAGCGGCCGCTGGCTTTGGCTGCGGCGGTGGTGCTGGGAGCCTTCGTGGCGGTGCAGATGACGGGCGGGACGGGGCTCGATGCGCAGAGGGTGGAGCGGTTGATGATCGAGGCCCTGGGGAGTGACGATTTTGCTCTGGATACGCGGCATGAAAATCCCGTGGCCTTGGTGGATTGGTTGAAGGAGAACGGCGCTCCCGCACCGATGGCCTTTCCGGCCGGGCTTTCGCAGGAGGAGGGGGTCGGGTGCAAGATTCTACAGTTGAACGAGAAGAAGGCCGCGATGATCTGCTTCAAGCTAAAGAGTGGACAGGTGGTGCACATGGTGACCCTGGACCGTGAAAATGTGGCGGGTGTGCTGAGCTCTTTGGCTGAGGCGAAGGGCAATTGTCACGGGTGCAAGGTCAGCGGGTGGTCTTCGGTGGCGTGGAGCAGTGATGAGCAGGCCTTTGTGCTGATCGGGAAGATGAAGCCGGAAGAGTTGGCGGCGGTGTTTTAAGGGGGGTGGCGAAACCACCGGAGCAGGACTGAGGAAACCTTGTCCCTATTGGGGTGGTGATGTCCAAGGGAGCGGCTGCGTCCCGCTGTCGTCAAGGTCACCGAGGACCTTGGGATCACCGGCGGCACTTTAATTTCGGCGGCGGGGACGCCGCCGTTCCCTTTGACCGGGACCGTTCGTCATCTCTAAAGGCATTGGCTTTAGGGGGGTGTTTGATGAGGCGGTGAAGAGGCTGCGTCGGAGTCAGCGACCACATCGGGTGTTTGGGTGGTTTCTGATCGGGCTGGGTGTGGGAGTGCCGGTGGCGATGTTGGTGGTGGGGATGGGCTTCGTGATTGTTTCGGGGGCACCGATGTTGGGCGGGATTTTTGTGCTGGGGAAGTTGCAGAATCTGAGTCGGTTGCCGGAGGGGTGAGATGTCCTGCGTGAGGGAGGGAAAATGGTGGTGCGAAGGTGATGGGGGGAAGCGGAGGGGGGAGGGGCGGGGGGTGGGCTCGAAGGTCGGGTAGCGGGTTGGAAACCAAGAGTGTTCGGTATGGATCGTGCTTTAAAAGGCTGACGGGTTGGGCCGGATAGAGGGTTGAATTTCCACCGACCAATTTCCAAATAAACTCCAAGCAGCAGGTTCCAAGTGGGAAAACAAATCGAAGGAGAGGCCTCAATTCGAGTTCTCGTGCTTGTCACTCGCGATTTCGGATGTGGAAACGAGCTTCAGCCGTTGAGATTTGGTTTTGGATTTGAAATCTATTTGGAAATTGTCGGTTGGAAATTTTCAGGAGGCAACCTCGGCGGGAAATGGCTCCGCTTTCATTGAGGGCGATGACCACTTCAGCATTCACCATGCCGAACATGTTTGGTTGGAAAGCGCCGCCACGGGGTGGGCTGGCGACCGGGACGGTCACGCCACAGTTGGCTGAGGTTAGTTTGCGAGGGCCTGGCGGGTGCCCTTCCAGCCTTGTTGGCGGAGGTGTTCGAGCTTGTTGATGGTCTCGGTGTAAGCGGGGTTAGGGGCGACGTTTTCGTTTTCCTGAGGGTCCTTTTGGTGGTCGTAGAGTTCGGTGAAGAGGATTTTGTCGTGGTCCTGGCCATCGACCCAGACGGTGTAGCGGTAGTCGCCGGTGGTGAGGGAATAGCCCATGTTGTGCTTGCGGGGGTATTGGGAGAAGGCGGCGCGTTTCCAGGGGAGGTCGGGTGTGTTGAGGAGGGGGGCGAGGCTGTCGCCTTCGAGGTGGGCGGGCTTTTCGAGTCCGGCGAGGTCGCAGAGGGTGGGGTAAAGGTCGACGAATTCGGTGAGGGCCTTGGAGGGAGTGCCGGCGGATTTCTGGCCGGGGGCGCGGATGAGGAGGGGGGAGTTGGTATCGAGGTGGACGTTGCTGTGTTTACACCATTCGTCGTGTTCACCGAGTTTCCATCCGTGGTCACCCCAGAGGACGACGATGGTGTTGTCGGCGAGGCCGAGGCGGTCGAGTTCGTCGAGGACGCGGCCGACGCAGGCGTCGATGAAGCTGACGGCGGCGTAGTAGCCGTGGCGGAGTTCGAGGGCCTGGTCGTCCGGGATGGAGCCATTCCGGGGGATGCCTTCGTAGACGCGGATCTCGCCGGAACCGGCGAGGGCCCCTTCATAGGCATTTTTGGGGTGGAAACGGTTGGAGGCTAGGGTGATTTTTTCGCGGTCGTAGAGGTCCCAGTATTTTTTGGGGGAGTTGAAGGGGAGGTGGGGATTGGCGAAGCCGACGGCGAGAAAGAAGGGCTGGTCCTTTTCCTTGAGCTTGCCGAGGGTCTGCATGGCGAGTTTGGCGATGGCACCGTCGGTGTAGTCCTCGTCGGGGACGTCGGCGCATTCGGTGGCGGGGCCCGGGCGGCGCGGCTGAGAACCTTGCCGGTGAGGCCATTGGCTTTGGCGGCCTTGTGCTTGTCCCTGATGAGTTGGATGTTTTCAGGGAGGACGAAGCGGGAGCCGCCGGCCCGGAGGGGGGGGGCTCGCTCCAGGAGGGGGCGTCGTCGAATCCGCCGTGGTAGATCTTGCCCATGCTGACGGCGTGGTAGCCGTGGGCCTTGAAGTGCTGGGGGAGGGTGACGACGTCGGGGACGGCCTTGCGGAAGTGGGTGTCGAGGTCCCAAACCTTGGTGGAGTCGGGACGCAGGCCGGTCATGAGGCTGGTGCGGGAGGGGGAGCAGACGGCTTGTTGGCAGTGGGCGCGGAGGAAGGCGGTGCCGGTGGCGGCGAGTTTGTCGATGTGGGGGCTGATGATGTGTTCGGCTCCGAAGCAATGGAGTTCGGGGCGGAGGTCATCGACGGCGATGAAGAGGATGTTGGGGCGGACTTCTGCCGCGGAAAATAGTGACCAGGAGGCAGAGAGGAGAAAGAGGAGGGGGAAGAGTTTCATTTTTTGGATGGGGGAATTGGGAATTGGGAGAGGGAACACCCAATGTCGAACAAGGAATGTCCAATGTCCAAGGGAGGAGGAGTGGGGAGCGGGCGGGCTCAAGGGGGGGGAGCGGGTTGGAAACCCGCTCTCCCTATTTAGGGGCGTTTGACGGTGACGCCGTGGAGAGTGAGGTCGTCGAAGTAGCCTTGGTCGTCGAAGGAGCCGATGCCGATCTGGCCCCAGGTGAAGGTCCTGTCGGTGGCGGACTTGGTGGGCTTTTCCATGTCGTCGAAGAAGATGTCGATGCGGCCGGAGTCGATGTCGCGGACGATTTTGAGCTTGTGCCATTGGCCGTCCTTCCAGGGGATGCCGGTCTTGCTATCGGTGATGGCGGTGCGGTCGGCGTCGTTGACGATGAAGATCTGGCTGGAGCGGGGATCGGGGGCTTCGCCGAGGTGGGTGTAGTAGTACTTGGAGGGGCCCTGGTAGTTGAAGAAGAAACAGAGGTCGCGGTGGCCGCGGGTGGTTTGGGTGGTCTGGATGCGGGCGGTGAGTTCGAAGGAGCCGACGAGGAGGTCCTTGCGGAGGGAGATGCTGTGGGGGCTGCGGTGGGGCGGTTGGTAGGCGGACTTGCCGAGGAGTTCATAGACCTGGTTGTCGTCCACGGTGGTGAGTTTCCACTTCTTGGCGTCGGTGGGTTGCCACTGGGAGAGATCGCCGGAGAAGTCCTCGGTGAAGAGGAGGGAACATCCGATGTCGAACAAGGAACTTTCAATGTTCAAGGGGATTTCGGCGGATTCGGAGATCGGCCGGCCTTTTGCAGGTTGGAAACCTGGACTACGTTTGCTGGTTGGGAACCCGCGTGGCGGGTTAGAGCTTGGGTTGGCGGTCGAAGTGGCCGCGGTAGTCGGTGAAGAATGGTTCGGTGCCGTCATTTTCGACGACGGCGCGGAACTCGTGGCAGTGTTGCTCGTCGCAGACCTGAGCGTAGATTTGGATGAGGAGTTGGAAGTCGTCGGGGTTGGTGACTTCGAGGATTTGTTTCAGTTGGACCTCGCCATCAAGGATCCAGGAGGGCTCCACGCCATTCTCGTCGAATTTTTTGGGCGGAGGTTCCTCGGTGGGGCCGATCAGTTTGAAGCCCTTGCCGCGAAACTCCAATTGGGTGGGGACGCCGAGGCTGCGGCGATGCATGCTGTAGATGTGTTTGTCGGGGGGGAGTTTGATGGTGAGGAGAGCGGTGATGCGTTGTCCCGGACGGGTGGGTTTGGCAGTGAGGCGGGCGATTTCGCTGCGACTTTTGTCCTCGCCGGAGAGCTTGAAGCCCATTTGGAGGGGGCGGCCGTCGCGGGTGACGTCGAGGGTGATCAGTTCTCCGGGGGTTTTGTTGTCGAGGAGGGTGCGCAGGGCCTGGGCTTCGGTGAGGCGGGTGCCGTCGAGGGCGACGATGCGATCGCCGACTTTCACGCCGGCCAGTTCCGCGCCGCAGCCGTCGTTGACGTTGCCGACACGGAGGCCGTCGGTGCCGGGGAGCTGTTGGACGATAAAGCCGAGGACGGCGCGGGGGGCCTTCTCGACGCGGGAGTAGTTGAGGTGGCTTTGGCTGACCATGAGGCTCAACTGCTCTCCCTGACGGAGGAGGCGGAGGCGGAGGTCGCGACCGGAACGGCGGAGGGATTCACAGAAGGCGTAGAAGTCGCGGGTGTTGGCGAAGTGGTCTTGTTGTCGGCGCTGAGGACGATGTCGCCGCGGCGCACGCCGGCGAGGTGGGTGCCGTAGTTGAGTTGGGTGACGTGCAGGGCGAAGGAGTTTGCGGGGAGGGCGTTGGATTCGAGTTCGGCGGGGGTGAGCAGGTCGCCGGTGAAGCCCGGAGAGGGGAGGAATTTTGACATGTGCTCGGTGTAAACGTTGCGGACCCGCCAGGCGTAGTCGGCAGGATCACCGACCTTCCAGGTTTCCTGGAGTTGGAGGTGGCCGGCGATGGGTTTGTGGTCACGGAGGAGGGTGAAGGGGAGTGCGGTGGTCTTGTCCGGGAGCTGGTCGAGGATCCATTGGATGTTATATTTTGTGAGGACCGGTGTGCCGTTGAGGGTTTGGAGGTGGTCGCCGGGTTTGAGGCCCGCCTTGGTGGCGGGGGAATCGGGGAGGACGGACTGCACGACCGCTTGTTGGACTTGATTCATTTGCAGGCCGAGGCGTTTTGGTTCGGGGAAGATCCAGAACTGATCGGGGGTCCAGGTGCCGGCCTCGAGGGCGAGGGATTGCTCGGCCTCCCGGGCGTAGTGGCAGTGGAAGCAGCCGAACATGGGGGCGATGCGGCCCTGCAGTTGCTCGTTGGCGAGTTGGGGAAGGTAGAGGGGAGGTTTCTGCGCGGGTGGGGAGGGATGGCGGAGGTAATCGGTGTGGGATTGCAGGCCGCTTTTCATGAGGTCGACGAGGCCCTCCATGCTCATGGGGGAGAGTCCGCTGCGACCACCGTAGCGGTGATAGACGGTGCCGTCGGGATTGGCCAGAAGGACGGCCATGGTGAGGTCGTGATCGAAGACGAAGGTGTTCAGGTCAACGTTGTTGATGTTGGTGACCCGGACACAGACATAGTCCTGCGCGGCTTTCTTGAATTCGGATCGGTGTAGAAAAGTCTCAGCATTTCCTGCCCCAGATTTCGGCCAAGCGGGCCACTGCGTCGTGCCAGGGGACTTCGCGGTAAAGTGCGACACGGAGCCATCGGATAAATCGTTGCGTCC
>Ga0105052_10005797_pt1 | contig 12833 bp, 6 predicted proteins | sample FRY03_FD_78094 | JGI IMG/M metagenome (GOLD analysis project Ga0105052, IMG submission 78094) | Freshwater microbial communities from Lake Fryxell liftoff mats and glacier meltwater in Antarctica - FRY-03 | ecosystem: Environmental > Aquatic > Freshwater > Ice > Glacier meltwater ... | reverse complement strand
TGAAAAACAATCCATTCGACGAGGCCACCACCATGACTTTTGTGACCTCTGGTGTGAATCACATCCGCGGATGGTCGCTCAAGGGCGATATGCTCAAAGGACATAGCTGGACCGGTGAGATGCTCATTCTTCACTGTTTTTCTACAGCATGTGTCGTGTTTTGTTGTTTTGCCCTTGTTGTTTCGTTTTTTTGCTGGCTCGTGCGTCACGAAGGAGACAAGTGTGTAAAACGAGTGGTCATTTTGATTCCCTTTTCCAGGTGATTCTAAAGGGAAGGGGATCCTGCAGACTATGCCGACCATATGTTTTCCATCGAAGAATTGTGTGGTGGCTGCGACGCAAAACGGAAGTTTATACGTCTTCAAAATGTCAAGTGGCACTTTAATGCATGTCAAGACTATTGAGAAGGCGCATAAAGGACCTATCTTTGAGCTGTGGTGCAATGAATCAACTGTATTGTCCGGCGGTAAAGACGGGATACTGCACCGCTGGCGTTTTTCTGTTAAGCTCGGCTCTGCGGATTTACAATATCTAAAATCTAGCGATATACGAGCGGAGATTGGCTGCGCCGACCCTGTTGCTATTAAAAGTATTTCCTGCCGGGAAAATCCTCCGGCGATCATCGTGGGAACCTCAAATAATCAGGTGTTTGAAATCAACGAAATCTCCAACCAGAACAGTCTCGTTGTGATAGGTCACGCAGGTGGACATTCTGCAAAAGCTCTCAACCAGTCTCTTTCGCTGCATCCGTCTAATCCTCATCTTATGCTCAGCGGTGGCGCGGATGGTAATCTCATTTTGTGGGATCTCATGCATAAAAAGTGTCTTGAGCAACGGATGATGGACGCACCCGTTGGTGCTGTCCACTTCTCTAATAATGGAGAGTGTTTTGCAGTGGGACTCAAATCCGGACATATTTTTGTTCATCACGGTACTGGGGTAAAGGCAGAAATGCTTGCGCCCGAGAAGCAGAGATTGCATGCTGTTCATGTTGTCAAATTTGCTCCCAACGACCATTTTCTGGCCGTCGGTCGTGATCCCAATGGGATTGACATATACGATGTCGCTGGAAAACAGTGCACTTTCGTGGCGACTCTTAAGGGTCACGCGTCGCCTATCGCAGAAATTGACTGGTAACATTTTCAAATTTTATTTTTCATTTTTCGCTTCTGTGCATTTTGAGTAGATTCTCTCAGACCGCTCACATGATTGAAATGTTGCAGGGAGAAGGGGAGCCAACTTCTGCGAAGTGTGAGCTCATCGTTAGAGCTTCTTTATTGGGACGTTCCTGCAAAATTGCAGATCAGACGCATCGATGAGTTAGAAAATGCCGAGTGGCACACATACCACTGCAAATTGGGTTGGTATGCCAAAGGAATCCTACAGGCTTGTGGCAACGAGCACAAGATTTTCTCCATCGACGTTACCAAAGATTTTCAGATGATGGCTGTCAGCAGCTGTGATGGCGAAGTGAAATTGCTCCACTTCCCTTGTATCGATGCTCTTTCATCAGCACGTGTTGCCACCGGTCATTCACCTTTGGTGACTAGGCTGAGATTTGCGAGCGATAGTCAAAAGCTGCTGACACTGGGAGGCAAAGATCAGAGCATCCTGCAGTGGAGACTCATGGAGACCACGTTGGATCCGTTGGTGAAGGTGTTGGTGAGCAAGGCAGAGGCACACAAGCCGTTGTATCAAGTGCCGTGCAATTCCCAGATGGAGACAATGATGATTGCATCAGTTGCACGACGACTGGAGCATGAGGAGCCACCAACCAGCCATTTAGAACTTGAATTCGTGCATGGCTATAGTGGGCACAACAATAATGCCAACTTGTTTGTCGTGGCAAGTGGCGAGCTCTTGTATAATGCAGGAGCCTTGTGCGTTGTTTTTGATCACCAGGCTCAATCTCAGAATTTTTTTCGCGAGCATCAAAACGATATCATGTCTATGGCATTGCATCCTGATGGTATCCACGTGGCCTCTGCAGATTGTGGCATTTCGCCTGCGATTTGCGTGTGGAACGTCGAAGCCCTTGTGTGTGTTGCCCGGCTTGATGGTGGGGGTCTTCCAGGCTTTGGGGGTTTTGAATCAGGTGTTTCAGCGCTGGCCTTCTCACCGGATGGAGCGCAGATTGCTGCAGTCGGTGCTGACAAAGACCACACAATATACCTTCTCGATTGGCATGCGAAGCGCACGGTTGCTGCGGGCAAGGGCGGTAGTGGACGCATTCTGGCTTGTGCTTTTTCCCCGTATGAAAAGAGTGTGATCACTTGCGGTGTTGTACATGTCAAGTTTTGGACGAACAGTGGTGCAAAGATGATTGGAAGGGAAGGTGTTTTTGGCAAGCATGTGCAAAAGTGCACCATGCAATGCCTAGATGTCAACCCAGCCAATTTTGCGCAGCATGCTGGACAAAAGGGCGTGACGTTGACAGGAGGAATGGACGGTAAGATCTATCTTTTCGGCTCCATCATGAGTGATGGAGAGTGGCGCCCTGAAGTGCTAAACCAGGTGGCGGCAGCACACACTGGCCCAGTCTTTGATATTCGCCACGACAAATACACATTGCTGATTGCCTCGTGTGGGGGTGATGGACTGGTCAAAACGTGGAAGCTCAAAACTTACCTCAACCCTAAGGACAAGAGCAAAACTGAAATCGACCTCGTGATGCATGAGAGTATTTGCATCTTCCAACTCGTCGCCGGACTTCCTGTTTCCGTGTCATCAGCTACCTTCGGCAAGAGTGTTTTCTTCTCCCAGATTTCAACTGGCCCAACTTTACTCATTGGTACGAATACTGATGAAATTTTGCAGGTGTCTTTGAACGTGGAATCAAAAATCTTCAAAGATGCCACAACGCACGTGCCGCTAGCAGGTAATTTGTTAGTGTCAGGACAGGGTGGAAGTATCACGGACTTGATCACGCACCCAACGCTGCCTTTAGCGCTTTCGGTCGGCAGCGACAGTGTGCTCAAGATGTGGGACACGTGTAACAAGTGTCTGCTTGCAGCCAAGGGTTTCGAAGAGTCGGTTGTGTCTGTCGACTTTTCGTCAGAGGGCAACCAACTTGCCATTGCTGCTGCTGATGGGACATTAATGGTCTACCAAGCTTGCTTGCAAAAGGCAGAAGACGGCCAAGGGCCGGATTCTTGGGCATTCCAAGAACTTGCTCGAGCGAGCGGCGAGGGCCCCGCGTCTATAATCCGTTTCTCTGGTGATGTGCTTGGACAACGCTATGTTGCTGTTGGGCGCACAGATGGCCTCATCGATTTTTTCAACGTCAATCTAGCAGGAGCGCTCACTTTTGTTGCAACGTCGAGGGCAGATGGTAAGTTTGCATGTACACTTTACCTTTTGATATACTTTCTTTGTGCGTTGATGTCTCATCGGTTTCAGATCTTCTTGCAGTCGATTTTTTGAGGAATGCGTTGTGATATTTGGCATTGTCATCATGTGCAGGCGATAAACACCAGGGTCCCATTATATCCTTGGATTGGTCGTTGTGCCCACAAGGATATGTGCAGAGCACTTGCGACCGGGGTGGTTTGTTTTATTGGGGACCGCTACCAGCAGTGCGGCGTGAGACGAACCCGCAAATCATTAGCACACTGGAGCTGGAATCTTGGAGTAGCAGGGTCGGATGGCCGGTGAAACTACTTTCAGAATGCTTTGAGAGCATCCAACATGTGGCAGCTGTGGCACGCTCCCAGAGCAATCAGCTCATAGTGATGGCTCATTTTTCGGGTTCTCTGGCGGTTTGTCACTTCCCGTGCCCCGAGGGCTTGCCTGGGAATCAATTTTACGGGCATTCGCATTCTCCAGTCGCCGTGCAATTTTCCAACAACGATAGGCAGATTGTTTCAGCTGGTGGAACAGATCGTTGTGTTATACAATGGCGTCATTTTTTCAATCCTCCTACTTATCACCCGGAACTTACCTCCATTCTTGGTAGTGTTGGCATGCATACGATTGCAGAACAAGATGTCTCAACAGGTGATACTGCTTCGTCCATGCTGGCACCGCTCAAGTGGAAACCGACTCGAAAAGTATTTGAGACTGCCACACAGGCACCCAGCTTTGTTTTCCAACTGGAGCATGCATATGGCTACCGTGGGCATGACATGAAGGGCAACGTCGTTTTCCTTCACCGCAAAAATGCTGGCAAGGATTTGGCCTGGACGGGCGAAATTCTCTACCACATTGCGGGTGTTGCAGTCATCTACAACATACATGCCAATCAGCAGCGACTAGTGCAGCTTGGCATGAAGAGCATCATTTCTCAGGCACTCAGCGAAGATGCTCTCCGAGTCGCTACTGCCGAAGCCGGCGAAGATCCAGCGGTGGTTGTGTGGCGATCTACAGATGGGCTTGTCATGAATAGGTTCCAGGGCTTTCACAAAAATGGAGTTGTGGCAGTCTGCTTTGCAATTTCTGTGGAAGTCGGTGGTAGAATCATGACAGTTGGTGGCGACGAATTCCACAAGATCGCAGTGTACGATCTCACGGACACCATTGCCACGTCCAAAGACCACAAGCCACTTGTTTGGCGCTCTGGAGGTGCGTCAGATATCCTGGCCGTGGGCTGCTATCAAGAAAACGGCCAAGATGTCTTTGTTACTGTCGGAAAGGGACATATCCGTTCATGGACTGTGACAAGGCCTGATCTAGAAAGTCCTTATCAGCTCGTGTACCAAAGGGCCGTTTTTGGGGAATTTGACTCGTGTGTGACCTTTACTTGTGTCATATTTGTGAAATCTCTCGTTGTCATGGGCGCAGACAACGGTAGCATTTATCTCATGTCGAATAATCATATCATTAGCGTTGTTGAGTGTGCGCACAACAGTGCAGGTACCTTGGGAGTGCCCGTACTGGATCTTGATTTGTTTCCTGATCCAATCTCTGACCAGATTGTCAGTTCGGGCTCAGATGGCAAGGTCACATTCTGGAACTTGAGCAGCAGCGATGACAAAGCCAAGTTGACAAGGAAAGACGAGCAATTCGACATAGGCGAGATCTGTAAGCGTGCCAAGAACTTGAATCAAAACGAAGGAAGTATTCACGGATTCATGCCTGTGCCAAACATCGAGATTGCACTGAGCGTCAAGAGTGTGAAGTGTCTTTTAGTCCCCAAGAGTCTTCTAGTCTCGACCGGCTCGTCTGATACTGAGACGCTAGTCCTCATGGGTACAGGCTGCAATGAAATCGTCCTGCAGGAATTCACATCCAAGAAGCAAAAACTCGTGATGCAGGGACACCTTGGCGGCTCTGTCAAGGGGGTGGCAGCACATCCTAACAGTTTGATCTTTGCTACTGTGGGCACAGATAAGTCTTGCAAGGTCTGGGACGCTGAAAATCGCATGTTGCTAGCGGCTGGCTTTGCCGAAGATGAGATCAACTGTGTAGAATGGGCACCAAAGGCACAAGTGATCAGTCATCATCTGGCAGCCGGCTTGGTGGGAGCGAAGCTTGCAGTCTTCCAGTACTCGATGGGTACTGGTAAGGGCCAGATGGTATCGAGCAGCATCAAGATCGAAAATCAATATCAGCGTGAAGATTTTGTGTGTATGAAATTCTCGCCAGACTCGCTGCAGCTTGCAATCGGTAGCTCATGTGGACACATAGATATCTTTGATGTGATTCAAGGGTACGTGTGGACAGGTGGTGCGCATATCTCACACAGTGCTGTGAACAGCATTGATTGGTCCTATGATGGCAAAACTCTCCAGGCCTCTACTGCAGAACTAAAACTATCCTACTGGGACGTGAGTCGAAAGGAATTGAAAACGTTTGCGCGCCAAGGCCGAGAAGTTAATCGTGATCAAGTCTGGGGCTCGTGGACGTCGTCAGTTGGGTGGCCAGTAAATGGCATTTCTTGGGAAAACAATAAATTTGGGCAGCGAATCCGGAGCATTGATGTATTGACAAACTTCGGCGGGAGTTTGGATTGCGAGCTGGTCAAGAGCGATTTGGATGTGCCCAATCTGATTTTGGCGACTACTACGGACGGCATGCATCTGCTCAACTTTCCAGTGCTCCCGGAAGCAAGGGCTGCTTCGGTTGTGCACCCTGCCACGCAAACTGCCTCAGCGTGCTTCTCTTGCGACGCTTCACGTGTCTACTCCGTTGGTGGCGATGGGGTCTGCATTTTGCAGTGGCGGCTGCTGTCGCCCAATGAGGTCGGTCTGAGCGGGCAAATTACCCGTGCACAAAGGGCTGCAAAGAAGGACTTTACTTTACTTGATCGCGAAAGGTTTTGGAAAATCTCACGCAAAGAGATTGATGAGCTGAAACGTCGGGGTGTTCGATCTGATATTATTCGTATTATCGAACCCGCGACGAGGGAACTCCAGGAGGCTCGTCTGCAAGTAATTGACTTCACCTTTGAGCAGATCGACATGACCTTGATTGGCAGGGAAATTAGTGGCCAGCCCATGATTTTACCTATGGATGCCAATGTGTGTTGGAACGAAGCACTGTTGATGATTGAGCAATTTGTGCACGAAAAGGACGCGGAGGGCGCGGTCAAATCCTTTTGTTTCATGTACGAAAAATTTAATATCAATGCAAAAGAGGGGTGGACTGAAGTTTCGGAAATGCGGTTGCGATGTCTGCACCCGTCGATGCGCGAGGCTGAAATCATTAAGCTCAAAAACGAGTCGAGGATCAGCTTTTCCGTCAAGACAGAGCTCGATTTCCGACAATGCTGGCACTGGATCGAGCATGAATATCGATGGATGCTGTCTTTTACTTCGGATGTGCCTGAGGGCCAGATATTCCCATTATCTGTTTACCTGATCCCGTATGTCAAAAAAGCCAAGAAGCAAGCTGAAGCACAAGATACAGGAGAGGCCTCAGATGCCGAAAGCGATGTTGATGCTCTGCTGCAGGCACGCCGGGGTGTTTCCAAGAAGAATCACGTCGACGAAGAAAAGAAGACAGAGAAGAAGCTCGATTTTTCGGCGCCAACAGGCTGGGACGAACTGGATTCTGCTGATGTGGGCAGCCTTGAAAGTGCACCGCTCTTTCGTCTTACCTTCGATTCTATGCACGGCTATAACGGGCTTAAGAGCAGCCGAAATATTGGTGTGCTCAAAGCTGGGGAAGTGGTCTATCCCGTCGGAAGCTCCATAATTGTGCACGATCGCTCACAAAACAAGCAGAAGACATTTTCACATCACAACGATATCGTTATGTGTTTGGCAGTGAATCATGACAAGGAAATTCTGGCGTCTGCAACCATAGGCGCAAAGCCAGAATTGTTCATCTGGAATGGGTATTCCCTTGCCGTGAAGCAGCGTTTCGTCGATGATCACGAAAGCTGTATTACAGCGTTGAGCTTTGCCGGGAAAGATCCTTGGATTGCCTCTATTGGCGGCGACGATTCCAGAGAGATGACGATTGTGGTCTACGACTATGTGCAGGGCACGACGGTGGCAAAAGAAGATCGCGCTGGCAAAAACCGCATCATATCCATCGCATTTAACCCCCACATGCGATCGGGCGAAATGTCTTTTGTCACCGTCGGCGTGAGACACGTACGCTTCTGGAGCCTGCAACGCGGCAAGCTGGTTGGTCGCAAAGGTACATACGACATTGGACGTGGCTCAGAGAGCATGCTGTCAATTGCATTTACTGATCCAACCCACGTGAGCGCGTCCAAGGACATCACGTTCACCGGCTCAAAAGATGGGCGAGTCTTTATCTGGAGAGATACAAAGGCTGTCTGGAATGTGCAGTGTTGTAGCGGCCCTGTCTTCGACCTGCTCGTGCACGGCGGCACGGTCATTTCTGGTGGAAAGGACAACACTGCACCAATTCGTGAATGGAAAGTAGGGATGGGCTGGCCCACACGGCTCGAGCTGACACCTGCGAAAGGATCCGACGACCAAGGTCTCGGCCTGATTCAGAAGTCTGAGGGATCGGCTGCTAGTGTTCGAGCAGGTGGTGCGTGCGTGCGTGCGTTGGCATGGAATGGTTCAGAGCTCATGGTGGGAACCTCGTCGAATGCAATCCACACTCTAAATCCCCGCAACGGTGCATCGAAACTATTTTTACAGGGACACACAAAGGGCGCAATCACAGCGTTGGCCGCGCATCCTTCCAAACCTTTGCTTGTCAGTGTTGGAGAAGATGGCGCGGTGCGGGTGTTGAATTGGAAAGACAAAAGCTCCATTCAATTTCGCTCGCTTGGTTCGCCCGCTAATGCGGTGGCAGTTTCACAGGCATACTCCGACTCTGCCACTGCAGGCATGCCAGAGGCGGGCAAAGGCGAACACATCGCAGTGGGTCTGCATAGTGGCGAACTGCGGATCCTGAACATGTCAACTCTTGACGACGTCGACGGCCTTGTGCTCGACTACGGCACCGCTCGATGCCAAGAACATTCAACCTCGCGGCAGAATGTCGGAATCTTTGCCTTGAGGTACTCTCCCGACGGCGAATGGCTGGCACTTGGTGCTGGTGATGCCATCCTTGATCTCTATAAGGTATCTGCTGGTTACTCACACATTCAATCATGTGACGGGCATGAAGGACCAGTATCAGCGATTGATTGGAGCGCCGCAAAGACGCCCGATGGTGTGCAGTACATCCACACTTGCTCGAACATAGGAAGAACAGTGATGCACTGGTCAATGACTCCTGCTAAGGACGGTGATGTAGATATCCAACAGGTGACTCAGATCCAGTTGCGCGACGAGCCATGGCACACTTGGACGCTCTCGTTGGGTTGGCATGTACAGGCGATTGCGGCGGCTCTTCCCAATCATGTTGTCCCTACCTGTGTTGAACGCTCCGCGCAGGGCAAGCTGGTGGCGGTAGGAGATTCCTCTGGCGATTTGTCTGTCTTCCAATACCCCTGTGTCTCATCGCGGGCAAGTGCCGTCAGCAACGCCATCCAGCATTGCGGTGGTATTTCGGCAGTAGCCTTCACACCAGACGAGTCGCGCATCATCACTGCGGGACGCAACGACCAGATGATTCTACTCAGTCTTTTGACACCCTTTGCCACTCCCGCAAAGAGACTCGATGGACAGGACGTAGTGACTGAGGCACCGACGCTCGTGCGCAACGTATGCGCTTTTGTCTCGCTCTCCAACAATCTCAAGATGGTTGCTGCAGTGCTTTCAGACCTGGAGGTGAAGATCTGGGACGTTGAAGGCTTGAAAGATGGCGCATGGAGCTGCAGTGTCAAATCTCTCCTAGCTGGCCACTCGCAGAGTGTCAATTGTTGCCGCTTCTCGCCTGATGACACGTCGCTGTGTACTGCGTCACGTGACAGATCGTTGCGTCTCTGGGAAGCCGTGGGAACAAGCACGCGCTTTTTCGATGGGCATCAAAAGGATGTGATTGCCTCGAGCTTCTCCCCAAACGGTAAACTGGTTGCCGGCAGCGACACCAACAAGATGCTATTGCTGTGGGATGCCACTGGCCTTGCCACCGAGGAGCTCCGTGGCCGGGCAGAGGGACATCGTAAGGGTGTGCTGTGCGTGGCATGGTCTGACGACTCGCGCCGTCTTTGCACTGGCTCGGAGGACAAGACCCTGCGCATCTGGGATATTCCTGACGGTGTTTACAGAGGCAGTGAAGCTACAGTCGAGTTGCCTGTGATATGCAGGTTGCGTGGTCATACCGAGGCTGTTGTCTCATGCGCATTTTCTGCGCACGACAGCACGTCGGACAAGATGTGTGTGTGCTCGGGTAGTATGGACAAGACAGTGATTGTGTGGCATGTGGGCACAGGCAGCGAGCTGTGTCGTATTTCCTTCGAGGACTGTTTGCTGGGCTGTAACTTTTCCATGTGCTCTGCATTTGTGGGCGCTGTCTGCCTCGATAATAGCGTGCATATCTGGTTCGTCCATTCTTTCGTGAACACTTTTCAACGTGTGTGTGCATCAGTGAATATACATTGTCATGGTGCGTGCGTAAAACATGGTGCAGACACCTGACTTTGTTTTTGTGGAGCGTATAACAGGGACGTAAGCGTGGATGGCGAGCCCGAACTGGTCGACAAATATCTGCCCACCACCTCGGTCAGTCCATTTTTTTGTAATTTGCCATCACGGATTTTTGAACACCTCTGACATTGCAACACGCCAATGTTTTTCAAGAACGAAAGTGCCGTCATCGCATGCATGGTCCTCATCCCACTTTCTTGTGCCCTGGAAGCCCTCACCATCCTCAACTACTAACGCAGTTTTCGTTCCTCGAAATTTTCCTTTTCCTCTTACGCAGGCTGCCGTCAACGTCGTGGGTTGTGCATTTACTAAAGACGGTACGCTGCCGGTTGTGCTGGCACGACCGCCCGACCGCCTGGTCCACGCAACCACTCTCTACTTGCCTCGGCCGAAGAATGCCCAATGAAGCACACCGAGTTTGCACATACATACACACTGGTTTTCGCCTACACATGCACGCACAATATATACACCCGCATCAACCAGTAACATCAGATAATAATTGAGAAGCCAGAATTTTGTCAATAACAGAGAGATTTTGAAGTTGTAATTAAAATTGTGAAGATTTGAAGAAATGATAGTGAGTGGATTTTACACATTCGATGTATTAGAGACCATTTTCAAGCACCCCTCACGAGAAGACCTACCTATGTGCGTGCCCTGGATTTGTGTCTCTGCGTCTACGCCCTCAGTGCAGTCAAGAAGACATCCAGCCAGGCTTTTTAATTTTGCAGTTGTTGGAAATAGTGATTTGACTCATACCGGTTAGTCCAAAAAAAACTCAGACCCACTGAAAACAGACCCATCATTTTAAGATTCTCTGTTGCCTGATTGTTTTCCCCGGGCTCAGCTACGAGATTGAGGGTGCACATGATTCAGGAAGCATGAGGGCAAGGGGGGGGGGTTTCTGTGGCCATGGAAAAGGGGGTTGTTGTCTGAGTCTGGGGATTTGAAGCAGTCGACATACGAATCTCTCACATATATTCTCACAGGGTGAGAAACATTCTGAACGAAAGACAACCAGATCTCAGACACAGGCACGCGGAGGTGGAGGGCCTTTAGCCTCAAGCTTCCACGCACCACAGAGTCACACCCAATTCTTGGAGATTTCTCCATTTTTCCCGGATTTCTGCGCCGCACAGTGACTCCAAAACAATGTCGAATCGCGAGACATACAAGGAGGTGTAAATTTTTTTTTAATTTAAGAGTGTTTATTAAGGAGTAACCTCAGCAAGAGGAGCAAGAAACCAAAAAGACAAAGGCAAGAAAGGCAAGAAATAAAAAAGAACTGAGTATGCATTTTGTACCGGATCAAAAAATGTCAGAAATCGGATCCTCAATTCTGTCGCAATCCAAAAAAAAAGCAAAAAAATGGAGGGCGTCGCACTCCGAGAAAACGCCATGAAAGGGGGGTTGGAATTTTTTTGGGATGCGCCGCAACTCGACCCAAAAAAATCATGGGAAATGGCACGCCGCTGCAAGATTTTCCAGGGGACAGGGAGGACTCTTCGGAAAGGAACAAACAGGTAGAAACGCAGCGGAAGTGGGAGGACTCTTCTGAAAGAAACAAACAGGTAAGTACACAGCGGAAGTTCGACATGGAGAAGGAGCCGACAGGATCCAGAATCTCGAATGCGATGAAGGAAGAAATGGAGAGAAGCGAGGAGAGAGGGGATAATAGGAAGATGATATGAAGGAGAGGGCCGGAACACAAAGGGGGGAGAAACGCAAAGAGGTTATGCATGCACTGACTTAGGGAGGACTCTCGAATGCGATGAAGGAGGAAATGAAGAAAAGCGAGGAAATGATAGCAAGATGATATGAATGAGAGGGGCGGAACGCAAAGGGGGGCAACACGCAAAGAGTTCTATGCATGTGCTGCCTTCGTGAGGAAGGTTCAAGAAGAAGGAAAGAGGTGAGGAATGGATGAAGAAGTGGAATTTGAAGGGGCGAAACGGGAAGAGGGATGGGAGAGGAGGGGGGTGGGGGGGGGGGTGCGGAGAGCAGGGTGGGGAGAAGGGACGGAAGGGAAGGTGAGTTGGAGGGGGAAGACAGAGGAATTTTGTGGAAATTTTTGAAAGGAGAGGGGACGGTCCAATCCTTTCTTTCTTGCGTGGCAAAAATAACCAATTTAATCAATGACAAAGTGGGTGGTGAGGACCTACTTGTTGTCTTTCTTTCTCAATTGGCGAATACCGAACTTAATCACTGGACTAAATGGGTGGCGAGGACCAAATTCATTGCGTAGGACCCGAGAAAGTGTCCCGGGCCGTTGCAGCCCTAGTTTATGGTCGGTAAAAATGGTTCACGATGTTTGTGGGCTGGCATGCATCCTCAGGATAACAAGTCCTAACAATTGAAGTCTCCGTCAGTGACAAGAGACGTGGTGCCCGATGCAATGGTGTCCCCCGACTAGGGTCAGTAAGGATGTTTCGACCTAGTTCATGGCCGATCCGCTAGAGGGTAACAGCACTTCACAATGTATCTCTTTGAGTTTTCATTGAAAACTGATAGTGGGTATCCCAATGACGCGGGGGTTAATCAATTCACTCTGGCAAATCCTGGGAATCCCCTCCGCTATAACATCCCTTGGTCAGCTCACCAGTCTGCACCCTCGCCCATTGCAGGAAAGGAAGAGGTCCCAGTCAGCAGCCTCACGTACTCGAACATGGAGACACCTATAGACAGGCCCAGGGTCGTCAGAGGACTACTGCAGAGGAGTAGTGCAGACCGTCAATGTCAGCCGTCTTGTGGTGGACAAGTTCTGGCATGTACAGAATCCGCTACCTTAAAACATTCGGCTACGCCTCAGTGTATAATTTCGCTACTGTGCCGTTTAAGGAGAGTCAGCGAGAGTCCTGGGGTGGTCACTGC
>Ga0105052_10005796_pt1 | contig 12834 bp, 5 predicted proteins | sample FRY03_FD_78094 | JGI IMG/M metagenome (GOLD analysis project Ga0105052, IMG submission 78094) | Freshwater microbial communities from Lake Fryxell liftoff mats and glacier meltwater in Antarctica - FRY-03 | ecosystem: Environmental > Aquatic > Freshwater > Ice > Glacier meltwater ... | reverse complement strand
CAATGGTGGAAACACTGGTGCTATTAATTTAACAGTAAGTGGAGGCACAGCAGGATATTCTTATAACTGGAGTAACGGATTTACAGGAGAGGATCCAAGCGGATTAATTGCCGGAACGTATACAGTTACAGTAACAGATGCTAATTTATGTACAGCAACAACAAGTGTGGTAATAAATCAGAATGCAGTTATCACCGCTACATTTTTTCCGGTAAACGGGACTTGCAATGCATCCAACGGATCAGTCACAGTGATTGCTGGAGGCGGATTACCGGGTTATAGTTATTTATGGAATACAGGTTCATCTTCACAAAATATTTCGGGACTTGCTCAGGGAACATATACGGTGACTATAACGGATGCGGCTCTGTGCACAAATACATTTACTGTGGTCATTGGAAACTCCAGTGGCCCGCAATCGAGTTTAGTCACAAGCACTCCTGTTTCATGTAACGGTGGAAACAATGGAGCGTTAGATATTTCTGTTTCCGGAGGCACTCCAAACTATTCCTATTCATGGAGTAACGGAGCCACTACGCAAGATATCAGCGGACTCACCGCCGGAACATATACGCTTACGGTTACAGATCTCAATTTGTGCGTGAACACTCAAAGCTTTGTAGTGTCGCAACCTTCCGCTTTAACATCAACTGCTATTGTAAGTCCTGTTTTATGCAATGCAGGTTCATCGGGGAGTATAGATTTAAGTGTAAGTGGAGGTACTCCTACGTATACTTATTTGTGGAGCAATGGATTTACCGGACAAGATCCTTCAGGATTAATCGCAGGGACTTATACTGTAACCCTTACCGATTTTAATTTCTGTACCCGTTCACAAAGTTTTTTCGTGAATCAACCAACGCAATTAGCAGCATCAACTTCTTCTACACAATCCGGTTGCGGAGTAAGTACAGGAAGTGCAAACGTAATTCCATCAGGAGGAACACCGAATTATACTTATCTATGGAATACAGGTGCTACAACGCAAAGTATCACATCTATTCCCGCAGGAACGTATACGGTAACCGTTAGTGATGCCAATTTTTGTACTACAACACAAACCGTTTCCGTTACTTCAGCCAATGCGCCAATTATTAGCAATGTGGTGAATACTCCCGTTGCTTGTTTCGGTGGAAATAACGGCTCATTGAATATTACAGTTTCAGGTGGTGCGCCAAATTATTCGTACTTGTGGAATACAGGTAGCATTACTGAAGATATCAGTGGATTGGTAGCAGGAACATACACTGTAACCGTTACCGATATAAATAATTGTAGTGTTTCTTCTTCCTATGTTATTACGCAGTCCACCCCAGTTTCTGGAACAGCCATTTTAACATCTCCACTTTGTAATGGAAATTCGAATGGAAATATTGATTTAACACCTTCCGGTGGAAATGCAGTGTACACGTATTTGTGGAATACCGGAGCAATCACTCAAGACATTAACGGAATCTTAGCGGGAACATATACGGTTACTATTACAGATGGTAATTCTTGTACCGGTACAGTTTCTTTTAATTTAACGCAACCTGTTTTAATTACCTCCAGTGCAAGCAGTGTACCCGCCGCCTGTTTTGGTGGTAATACAGGAAGTATTGATCTGAGTGTTTTTGGTGGAACTACTCCTTATGTCTATCAGTGGAGTAATGGATTTACAGGGCAAGATCCAACCGGATTAATCGCCGGAACCTATACTGTAACCATTACCGATTTCAATTTATGTACTCTAGTAAGAACTGTAGGTGTTGGTCAAGTACCTAACATTACAGCATCAGTTGTTGTTACTAATACTACATGCGGACTTACTAACGGTTCTGCCACTGTGAATGTATTGGGTGGCACAGGTACTTATACTTATTTATGGAGTACAGGTTCTTCACTTCAAACAATTACCGGTCTTACTGCTGCTACGTATACGGTTACCGTTACAGATGCGAATTTTTGTACGAAACAATTCTCAGGAACTGTGAATGCTGCGAGTCAACCGATCATAAGTAGTTCAACTGTTGATAGCGTTTCATGCTTTGGTGGAGCAAATGGTGCAATTGCAATTATTATTTCCGGTGGCGCTCCCGGTTATTCTTTTTTATGGAGCAGTGGAGCATTTACTCAGAATATTTCAGCGTTAATTGCCGGAACCTACTCAGTGACGGTTACTGACCAAAATAGTTGTACTACTACCGGAACATTTACAGTAAATCAACCAGCGATTATTCAAGCATCATTTACAGCTGTCAATGCAACTTGCGGATTATCGAATGGATCGCTTACTGTTAATACTACCGGTGGCGTTCCTGGATATACATATTCTTGGTCGAATGGTGCATCAACAATTACAAATTCAAATTTAGCAGTGGGTACGTATACCGTAACTGTAACAGATTTTAAATTATGTACCAGCATTTTTTCTACTTCACTTACTAGTACGAATGCCCCTATAATTGATAGTAGTCAAATTACACCGCTCCTTTGCAATGGGGACAGCAATGGTGTTATCACTGTTTTTGCCATTGGTGGTCTTGCTCCTCTAACCTATTTGTGGTCAAACGCTGCAACAACTTCTACTATTTCAAATTTGAAAATAGGAAACTATACTGTCACGGTAAGTGATGCAGGTGCATGTACGGCTACACAAAGTTATACTTTGACACAACCTACATTTTTAACAGCGCCTGTAATAACTCAGGCTTCTTTTTGTGGACAAGCAAACGGACAAGCCACAGTAAATCCGAGTGGTGGTGTAGGTCCTCATACTTTTTTATGGAGTAACGGACAAACGACGCAAACCATCATCAATCTTACTGCAGGAACATATGCGATTACAGTAACTGACTTTAATGGATGTACTAGACGTAGAAATGCAGCGGTGACATTGGCAAATGGTCCGGTGATTACTTTAGTTAACCAAGTTGAAGTATTGTGTCATGGTGACACAAGCGGAAGTATAAATATTAGTGTAGCGGGTGGAGTTTTACCTTATACGTATAGTTGGTCGAATGGCAGTACTACTCAGGATATCTCAGGATTAGTAGCAGGAACTTATACCGTCATTGTGAGTGATAGTGCTTCCTGTTCAGATTCTCTTGACTTCATCATTTCGGAGCCTAGTGTATTTTCAGTTGCAACAACACTTCAAAATGTTACATGCGGATTGTCGAATGGTAGTATTTCCTTAATTGTTGGCGGAGCAAGCCCGGGTTATACTTATTTGTGGAACAACGGCGCTACTACGGCAGCAATTACCGGTTTGGCAGTTGGAAGTTATACTGTAACGGTATCTGATTTTAATTTATGTGATACAGTTTTAACATACTCTATTGTTGCATTGGCAGGACCATCGATTACTTTAGATTCTACAAGAACCGTTCGTTGCTTTGGCGGAAATTCAGGAAGAATTTACATCACTGTTAATGGTGGTGCAGCACCGTATAGTTTTTTGTGGAACGATGGAAACATCAATGAAGATCGTTTATCGGTAGTCGCAGGAACGTATACGGTAACTGTTACAGCATTTGGCGGATGTACGGCACAGTTAGTAGTCACTGTAAATCAAAATCCCTTGATTACTGCGTCATTTACAGCACAACAAGCTTCATGCAATCAGGCCAACGGCAGTGCAACGGTTACGCCAAACGGGGGACTAGGTGCGCTTGGTTTACTTTGGGAAACCGGAGCAACAACACCTACCATTAATAATTTAGCTGCTGGATTTTATTCTGTAACAATCACCGATATTGTTGGATGTAATATTATTGATTCCGTTTCCATATCGAACATAGGCGCAACCGTTATACAGCTTCAAAACCAGGTAATGCCTTCTTGCTTTGGTGGCAATAATGGAAGCCTTACAATTTCTATCACCTTGGGCGGACCACCTTACACCATACTTTGGTCGAATGGTGATGTAAGCAATACAGCAGATACTTTACTTGCAGGCACATATACTGTGACGGTGAGTGATACTTCCGGCTGTGCAGTTGTAACATCTTTTACATTGGGACAACCTTCAGCTTTAACATTTAATTTACAAGTCACACCATCTTTCTGTGGCCAAGCGAACGGAACTGCGACAGCCACACCGGCAGGAGGAACCGGAACCTATTCTTATTTATGGTCGAATGGGGCAACCACTGCGAGTATTAATTCTTTAGCATTTGGTGTTTATACCGTTACTATTAGTGATCAGAATGTTTGTAGTTTGTTAGGTTCCGTTAGTGTATCAGCAGCTGCTGCACCTTCTTTAACACAAAATATTATTACTGACGTAAGTTGTTTTTCAGGAAGCAACGGCTCTGCAACAGTTAACATAAGTGGAGGAACTGGAACGTTTAATTATTTATGGTCTTCAGGTCAGACGACAAAAGATATTACCGGTCTGATTGCAGGAAATTACACATTAATCGTTAGTGATAGTGCCGGTTGTAAGGATACATTAGTGGTTCAAATTAAACAACCTACACAAATTCAAATTCAATCTACAATAAACGATGCCAGTTGCGGAAGTTCAAATGGTTCTATATTAATTGTAGCGAGTGGTGGTGTAGGTACATATCAATATTTATGGTCAACCGGAGCTACGATCGATAGCATTCAGAACGCTGCTGCCGGTCCATATACCGTTACAGTTACAGATGCTAACTCGTGTACATTGCAGCAAGTGATAATTATTAATAATCAAAATGGACCGTTGGTAAATTTAGTATCTATGACTCCGACATCTTGCCCTAGTAATTCAGATGGACAATTAGATGTAGAGGTTTTACAAGGAAGTTTTCCGTTTGATTATTTGTGGAGTAATGGAAATCTCACTCAGGATTTATCCAACGTACCCGCAGGAATTTATACATTAACTGTAACAGATGATAACAATTGTATCAGCACTTTTACTGATACCATCATCGCGCCTGTTACGATTTAGGTAGTATTTACCGTGACGGCGCCAAGTTGTAATTTGGCAAATGGAAATATCACAGCTTTAGCTAACGGCGGATCATCCGGATTTTCTTATTTATGGTCCAATGGAAATGGTTCCTCTAATTTATCGATGATCAACACGGGAACCTATACGGTAACTGTAACGGACGCGGCTATGTGTACTTATGATACAAGCATTTCAATTTTGAATACCGGCGTTCCGCTGATTTCCTTAGTATCTATTGATAGCGTGAAGTGCAATGGTGGTGCAGATGGTGTGATAGATATTGATATTAGCGGAGGCGTTCAACCTTATCTTTATACTTGGATTAATACCAGTCAAAACACGCAGGATGTAGACTCACTTTCTGCCGGAACCTACACGGTGATTGTAACAGATAATAAGGGTTGTACCGCAACACAAACATTTATGGTGGATCAACCCACGCCCTTACAACTATTTTTTCCTGTTCAGCAAAATGCTGCATGTGGTCAAGCGAATGGATTTGTATCCGTATCTGCCAGTGGAGGAATACCCGGATACAATTTCTTATGGTCGAACTCGAGTACTGCAGATACTATCTTCAATTTAGTTGCCGGAAGTTATACCGTTACCGTCACCGATTTCAAAGGATGTACTGCTACTTCTATTGCGAACATCAGCAATTTAGTAGGGCCGGTTATTACAAGTATTACTTCTGTAGATGTGGCTTGTAATGGAGGTTCAGATGGATCCATAAGTGTCAACGCAACTGGAGTTTCAATGCCATTAACTTATTCTTGGAGTAATCAACCGGATACTATTCCTACGCTTACCGGATTGCCGGCCGGATCATATACGCTAACTGTCACCGATGCGGCAGGATGCGTTGTAATAACTACCATTGTATTAGCTGAACCTGCTGCATTCGTTGTAAATGCTGTTATACCTCAAAAAAATCCTCCGTATAATGTAAGTTGTTTTGGTTTGTCGGATGGAGAGTTATTTCTCAGCGTAAATGGTGGAACAGCTCCCTATGCATTCGTATGGAGTAATGGTGCAATCACTCAGAATTTATTGAATTTGCCGGCTAGTGTTTATACCGTGTTTATTACCGATTCAAGAAATTGTACCACCAGCCGAACATATACGGTGACTCAACCTCCGGCTTTAGTGGCCAATGCAGGAACCGACTTTTTTGTATGTGGACAAGGTGTTGCAACGCTTTCCGCTAATGTGCCAACAATCGGAATTGGTTTTTGGCAAGTCATTTCATCCGATAGCATCATCGTCTTTTCTGATTCTGCTTCAGCAACAAGTACCATTTCCGGACTTGCTATAGGAGAGAATATTTTGTCATGGACAATTATGGATGGACTCTGTTCCGGAACCGATCAAATTACTATCACGAATTCTACATCGATAGAAGCCATTGGTGGAATAGATAGAAAAGTTTGCGGAAGCTTAATTAATTTAAATGCCACCCGCCCTGAATTTGGCTACGGATATTGGAGCGGATTAACAGAGGGGGTGATCATTGCCGATTCACTAAAAGCTTTTACGGCGGTGAGTGATTTAAGCTTTGGAAATAATTCTTTCCTTTGGACCGTTGTAAATGGAACCTGTCGTGACTCTGTTGTTGTAAATATTTTTCGACGTGATACCTTGGATTGTTTGCCGCGTATTGAATTGCCAACTGCATTCTCGCCTAATTCAGATGGAAAGAATGATTACTTAGTGATTAAAGGCTTGGAAGAATATCCGGATAATGAAATTGTAATTTATAATCGTTGGGGTCAAGTTGTGTACAGTCAGAATAATTATCGTAATGATTGGAAAGGATTGAATCAAGACGGACAAGACCTGGCTGACGGAACTTATTTTGTCATCGTAAAAGCTAGGTATATTAACAGAGTGTATAATTCTTATTTAGACTTAAGACGATGAAGAAAGTAATAATTTTATTCTTGATCTCCTGTCTTGCTTTGGACAGTTTTGGACAGCAAAGTCCATTGATGAGTCATTATATGTTTAATGGATTATTATTGAATCCTGCTTATGCCGGAAGCAAAGAATACGTAAGTACTACTATGCTTTATCGTAAGCAATGGACTGGCATGGAAGGCGCGCCTGTTACATACAGTGGTTCCGTTCACGGTTTATTGAAGAAGAAAAAATTAGGGTGGGGAGCATTGTTTCAGCAGGATAAAATTGGAGTCACGAAGCAAACTGATTTTTATGGGATGTTATCGTATCATCTTCCAATGGGTGAAGGAAAATTGAGCATGGGCTTGCAGGCAGGCGTCAGTAATTTTAGTTCTGAGGTAGTAAAGTTGACTTACTGGGATCCGGGCGATCAGGTATTTGAATACAATACATTCAGCAATTTATTACCAAATGCCGGATTTGGAGCTTACTATTATCGTGAACTTTTTTATGCAGGAATTGCTGCGCCTTTTCTTGTAAGTTATAATCCCAATACAAGTGCATCGTTCGAGCCAAGTGTTCCGGTGCATCAGCAAGAACGTAGATATTTTGCTACGGTGGGCGGAGTCATTGAGACGGAGCAAGAGTTAAAGTTTAAACCATCAGCAATGGTGCGTTATGAACGTGATGCTAAAATTCAGTATGACCTAAATTTGAATGTATTGATTAACGATATTTTTTGGTTGGGTGCTTCGTATCGATCCGAAGAAGCCATCGTCGCATTAATCGAATATCAGGTGAGCAGAAAGTTGAGATTCGGATATTCATATGACTATACACTCGGAGCGTTGGGAAATTACAATTCCGGTTCGCATGAAATAATGATTGGTTATGATTTCGGATTTGCAGTTACTAAAATGAAATCGCCCCGTTACTTCTAATGAAATATTACAGACACATCTTAAATACTTTGTTTTTTGTAGGCTTGTTTAGCATCACAGGTTGCCTGAGTATTCACTTGCGTACAGCAAATGAATATTATGAACAGTTCGCTTATTCTTCGGCTGCGTCAGAGTATGAAAATGTATTAAGCAAGAAAAGTGATCGTGATGCCATTATCAATGTTGCCGATTGTTATCGTCAGTTAGGAAATCCTGTAAAGACAGAATTTTGGTATCTACGAGCAGTAAAATTGGATAATCCGAAAATTGAATGGAATTTGTATTTGGCAGAAGCTTTGATGCGCAATGGGAATTATGCAGCTGCGAAACAAAATCTTGAAAAGTACCTTAGTTTAAATAAAACGGATTTCAGAGCGCAACGAATGTTAGAGTCTTGCGATAGTATCGATAATTTTTTTATGGATACTTCTTTATACACCGTTTCAGTTTTGAAATTTAATACGCCAAATGATAATTATTTTAGTCCTGCCTTTTACCGACAAGGTATTGTATTCTTATCTGATCGAATTGAAAAAGGATTAAGTAAAGCAAAGTCGGATGGTACCGGTCGTCGTTTTTTAGATGTGTTCTATGCCAAGAAAACAGATCGCGGCAATTGGATGGATCCGGAGCCTTTGAGAGGAGAAATCAATGGCAAATTCAATGAAGGTCCTGTGGTGTTGTCCAACAATAATAACACAATGTATTTTACTCGCAATAACTATGTGAGTAATCGTGCAGAAAAAAATAGCAAGAATGTAAATGTGTTGAAGATTTTTCGAGCGGATGTAGAAGATGGTAGTTGGAACGTTAAAGGTCCCATGTATTTTAATAGCGATGAATATTCAGTTGGACACCCTGCTTTAAGTGAAAGTGGAACCGCCATGATTTTTTCTTCGGATATGCCTTGGGGTTATGGTGGTTCTGATTTGTACATGGTTCGATGGGAGGGAGGAGAGCGCTGGAGCAATCCGGTTAATCTAGGATCAAAGGTAAATACGGAAGGAAATGAATTGTTTCCATTTCTATTAAGTGATTCGATTTTGTTTTTTTCTTCTGATGGACTACCGGGTATGGGGGGACTTGACATTTATGAATCAAATTTTCTTGATGCCGCCTGGAGCACACCAATGAATGTAGGAAGTCCTATTAATTCTGCACACGATGACTTTAGTTATATTGTAGATTCTTTAGGTATCAACGGCTACTTTTCTTCATCGCGTAATGGACTCTACGATAAAATTTATAGTTTTGAAAAGCATCCACCACAGCTGGTTTTATCGCTGTTGGTTACCGATGCAAAAACCAAATCTCCTTTGCCCGGAGCAGCTGTAAGTGTTTTTTCCAGAGGTAAATTATTGAAAACGTTTAGTACGAATTCTGCCGGCGGATTGAAAATTGAATTATCTCCAAATCGTAATTACAAATTAACTTGCGATCATCCGGATTATTATTTGATTAATTCAGATGTGAGCACAGAAGGAATTAAATTTTCTGAAACAATTGACCATCCCATTGAATTGCGAAAAATTCAAATTGATAAACCCATTGTTTGGTCTGGTATCAGCTTTAAGAAAAAAGATTTTCAATTAAAGACCAATGCAGGTGAAGCTTTAGAAAGATTGGTCGTGTTGTTGAAAGACAATGCTCGTTTACAAATTGAAATCGCGTCGTACACCGATTCTCGCGGCAGTGATGCCGATAATGTACGGCTTACACAGCAACGCGCCGAGTCCGTTGTTTCCTATTTGCAGAGTCAGGGAATTGCAGCTTCACGTTTAATCAGTGTAGGACATGGTGAGACGAAGTTGTTGAACAAATGTGTCAATGGCATTTTATGCATTGAAGAAGACCATGAAACCAACAACCGAATCGAATTTACTGTGAAAAGTATTTTAAAGGAACCGAGTTTGCCATAATGAGTTCTACGATACCACTTGCCGAGCGCATGCGACCACGCACACTGAGTGATGTAGTAGGTCAAAAGCATTTAACGGGAAGCGATGGTGTTTTAAAAAAATTAGCTGCTGTTGGAAATTTGCCCTCCATCATTTTTTGGGGCCCTCCCGGAACAGGGAAAACAACACTTTCATTGATTCTCTCTCAAGAGCTGGGATTGCCTATGTTTTCTTTGAGCGCCATCAATGCCGGCGTAAAAGATATTCGTGAAGTGATCGCATCTGCACAAGAAAATGGGAAATCGGTTTTGTTTATTGATGAGATCCATCGTTTCAGTAAATCACAGCAAGATTCTTTGTTAGCTGCAGTGGAAAAAGGAATTATTTTATTGATTGGTGCCACCACCGAAAATCCTTCTTTTGAAGTGATTCGTCCACTCCTTTCCAGAAGTCAGGTGTATATTTTAGAAACATTACGAGAGGAAGATCTCGATGTATTAGTGGAACGCGCATTGACTACCGACGAGATTTTAAAAGAACGCAAAGTAGAAATTGCAGAGAAAACAGCACTGTACGGACTATCGGGTGGGGATGCACGAAAACTATTAAACCTCCTTGATTTAGTAGTAGGCTTTTCAAAAGAAGATCCTGTGATCATCAATGATGCATTGGTAATGCGTATTGCGCAACAGCGAACTGCTGCGTATGACAAAGGAGGAGAACAGCATTACGATATTATTTCCGCTTTTATAAAATCAATTCGTGGTAGTGATCCCAATGCCGCTTTGTACTGGATGGCGCGCATGGTCAATGCAGGTGAAGATCCTAAATTTATTGCACGACGATTAGTTATTCTCGCTTCTGAAGACATCGGCAATGCCAATCCGAATGCTTTGTTGATTGCCCTTTCCTGTTTCCAGGCGGTAGAATTAATCGGTTATCCTGAATGCAGTATTAATTTAGCGCAAGCTGTTACCTACTTAGCTACATCGGCAAAGAGCAATGCCAGTTACATGGGACTTCAACAAGCAAATAAAACAGTGCGTGAAAGAGGTGATTTACCAGTACCCTTGCATCTTCGAAATGCTCCAACCAAATTAATGAAAGACATGGATTACGGTAAGGGATACCGTTATGCCCAAGACTTTGAAAATAATTTTTCTAAACAGGAATATTTACCCGATGCCATCAGCGGAATGAAATTTTATGAGCCGGGCGACAATGCACGCGAAAAAGAACTCAGGAATTTTCTGAAGATGCGATGGAAAGAAAAATATAATTATTAGTATTTGAATATTGAATATGAGTTCGAATAGCACGAAAGATAATATTTCATTGAAGTCATACAATACTTTTGGTATTGATGTGAATGCAAACAAAATCATCACGATTGAGGAAGTGAGTGATTTGCGAAAATTTCTGGAAGAGGATTCACACAGAGTAAAAAATAGGCTGATTTTAGGAGGCGGCAGCAATGTATTATTCACCAAAAATTTTGATGGTCTTGTTTTATTGAACAGAATAAGAGGCATTGAAATAATAAAAGAAGACGAAGAATTTGTATTTGTAAAAGTTGGAGCGGGGGAGGAATGGCATGAATTGGTGGTGTGGGCCGTGGATAAATCTTACGGTGGCATAGAGAATTTAAGTTTGATTCCGGGAAGTGTAGGCGCAGGGCCTATGCAAAACATCGGCGCCTACGGTGTAGAATTAAAGGATAGCTTTTATGAATTGGAAGCGATGCATCTCCAAACATTGGAATTGAAAAAGTTCAATACAGAAGAATGTCAATTCGGATACCGAGAAAGCATTTTCAAACAGCAATACAAAGATCAATTTTTCATTACCTCAGTAACTTTCAAACTAAAAAAGCATCCTCAATTAAACATCACTTACGGCGCCATACAGAGCGAATTAAAGGCGATGGGTATCGAGCAACCGAATGTTAAAGATGTGAGCAATGCAGTCATCCGCATTCGACAAAGCAAACTTCCCGATCCAAAAATTTTAGGCAATGCCGGAAGTTTTTTCAAAAATCCTGAAATTACTATTTCACAATTCGAAAAAATAAAAGCAGAACATCCGGCAATAGTTGCTTACCCTACAACACCCGGCAAAATTAAATTAGCCGCAGGATGGATGATAGAACAATGCGGATGGAAAGGAAAAGTGATAGGCCACACCGGCTCTCATAAAGACCAAGCCCTCGTATTAGTTAATTACGGGAATGCTACAGGTGATGAAGTGTACCAACTTGCACTAGACATTAAAAAAAGCGTTTTCGAAAAATTTGGGGTCGAGATTAATCCGGAGGTGAATGTTTATTGATGAACTTTTATGGTCGAGATTGTAAGAAAATTCCATTATCAATTGATCACATACAAGCCGCAATAAGGTATTATGGGAGCGTGATGCACATTATGAGTATTATGATCATGGGCCAATGGCTAGAGTAGAATTAGGCGAGGACAATGTTCAAGGAATTGACTATGCTTATACCTTGCAAGGCTGGATAAAGGGTGTGAATAGTGGACAATTAAAACCAGAATTGGATATGGGTGCTGATGGATTAGGAATTCCTGGTAATCCTTATTCTGATTTCGGAAGAGATATATTCTCCTACTCATTAAATTATTTTGAAAAAGATTACATTGCTATTGGTGAAGAAAATTTGCCAGGGCAACCTACAGGACCCGTACTCACAGCAGCCACAAATCCGTTTATTCGTATGGATAACGGGACAACTCTAAGCCCATCACCCTCTAATTTAATGGCGAATGCGGGTAATCTATACAATGGAAATATTACTTCCATGGTCACTACACTCCCGATTGCAGCTACGATGACCGGAAATAATCTAACAGGCTATCAGTTCGAGCCTTTGGGATTTGCATATAAATACGACCAACTAAATAGAATAAAGCAAGCAGAGGGTCTTAAAAACATTAATGCGGCTAATAATCAATGGAACACGGATGTCATTCCAACCAAAAATTTCTTAAGCACTTTTGCTTATGATGCAAATGGAAATATTACAGGCTTGACCAGAACCGCTGAATCAATTACTGATTTATATGATAATTTAGCATATCACTATTTAACCGCTTCTGTAGGAGGTCAAAATAAATTACTGTCGAACCGATTATATCATGTGAATGATGCCATTATCAAT
>Ga0105052_10005792_pt1 | contig 12839 bp, 15 predicted proteins | sample FRY03_FD_78094 | JGI IMG/M metagenome (GOLD analysis project Ga0105052, IMG submission 78094) | Freshwater microbial communities from Lake Fryxell liftoff mats and glacier meltwater in Antarctica - FRY-03 | ecosystem: Environmental > Aquatic > Freshwater > Ice > Glacier meltwater ... | reverse complement strand
TGGGCTTACCCCGCTTTGGTGGACACCTTGATCTTCCCCCGAAAGAGTTGACACGGGTTTCTGGAATCCTTCGGCACGGAGGAGGATCGAATGCCCTGCAAGTACCCCACAGAGGTTCGTCGTCAGGTGGTCGAGTTAGCGCGGTCAGGTACCCGCGCATGGCAGCTCGAGAAGACTTTTGGCATGAGCCAGACGACGATCTACAACTGGATCAGGCAAGACAAGATTGATCACGGAGCGATCGACGGCCTGAGCACCAACCAGCAGGTCGAACTCGCTGCCGCCAAGAAGCGCATCCCTCAGCTCGAGACCGAGCTCGCCGTCGCACGGAAGGTAAACGAAGTCTTCCTGCGCGCAGGCGTCGCCCCAAAAGGCTCTACCCGGTGATTGCGGCTCTGGCCGGGCAGGGACTGGACGTTAAGTCAGGCGTGTTTGAGCTTGGGCGTCTCTCGTGGCGGCTACTACGCCTGGAAGGGCCGGCCAACCTCGCCGACGGGGCTTCGCCGCATTTGGTTGGCGAACGAGATCACCTCAGATCCACAAGGCCTCTCGTGGCACCTATGGCCAGCCCAGAGTGACCGCCGAGCTTCGCTTCGGACGAGGGGTTACGGTCGGCCATAACACCGTCTCCTCGATCATGAAAGAGCTCGGTATCAAGGGGATTCCGAATCGTCGACCACCGAAGGGGTCGCGACTTCACCAGGTCACCTCGCTTGACCTGGTGAAGCGAAACTTCCGCAGGGCCGCCCCGAACCAGCTCTGGTTGACCGACATCACCGAGCACCCGACTCAGCGAGGGCAAGGTCTACTGCTGCGCAGTCCTCGATGTCTTCTCGAGGCGGGTCGTTGAGCTGGTCAATCGACACGACCCAGACTTCTTGAGCTGGTGATGAATGCACTCGCAATGGCCACCAAGACCCGCCACCCGAACGGGGAACTCGTGATCCATTCCGATCGCGGGGCGCAATGCACGTCCTGGGCCTTCACTGAGAAGGTCAGGGAGGCCGGCCTTGCTTCCTCGATGGGCTCAGTTGGCTTAAGCCTATGACAACGCCATGATGGAGAGCTTCTGGGGGCGGATGCAGGTCCAGCAGCTCGACCTGCATCCGCCCCCAGAAGCTCTCTGGGCTTGGGCTTACCCCGCTTCCGTGGACACCTCGGGTGTGTCGGTTGGTGTGTTCTACCCAAATAATCCGATCGCCGCCGAGCCTGTGGTGATGTGGTCAGCCCCAAGGGCTGTCCAAGGGCTTGAGGGTCGGGCCAGAGGCCCGTCCCCGGCCCGGCATCTCCACAGGCTCTGTGGGTGCTGCGTGGTGCAGTTCGAACTCCTCTGGCGAGAGGTATCCGAGGGCTGAGTGCAGCATTAGGCGGTTGTAGAAGGCCTCGATGTAATCGAACACCGCGAGCCGGGCAGCACGCCTGCCCGGGTGTGGGCGGCCACCGTTGATCGTGTCGATCTCGGTCTTGATCGTCGACATCACCGATTCGCACGCGGCGTTGTCATACGCACAGCCCCGCTTGCCCATCGAGGCATCAAGGCCCGACGCCTTCAGTGCCTTGCCGTAGATCACACTCGTGTATTGGGAACCGCGATCCGAATGCGCGATACAGCCGGCCTCGGGCCGCCTTCTGGTGGTTGCCATCTGGAGTGCGTCCACCACCAAGGGTGCGCTCATGTCATCACGCATCGACCAGCCGACGATCCGGCGGCTCCACATGTCCACGACGATGGCCAGGTAGAGCCAGCCCTCGCTCGTTGCGATGTAGGTGATGTCGGTGACCCACAGCTGGTTCGGGCCCTCGCTTAAGAATTGCCTGCTCACACGATCAGGAGCAGGGGCGGCCTTTGGATCGCTTTTGGTGAGCGAACGCCGGCCGCGGCGCCTTGAGACGCCCTCAATGCCGTACTCCTTCATCAAGCGGGCAACCCGCTTGCGCCCGACGCGCGTGCCCTCGCGCGCGAGCATCGCGTGGATCCGGGGAGCGCCGTAGGTGCGCCTGGATGCCCCATGGACTTCGGTGACCCGCTCGGCAAGCGTCCGATCCGCACGGCTGCGTGCCGATGCCGACCGACGACCCCACGCATAGAAGCCTGATCTCGACACCTCGAGCACCCGGCACATGATCGCCACCGGATGATTGGCCCGCTCCGCATCGACGAACTGGAACATCGTCACCGAGTCTCGGCCGCGAAGAAGGCCGCTGCTTTTTTCAGGATCTCCCGTTCCTCTTTCAGGACGCGGTTCTCCCTGCGAAGGCGATCGAGCTCGTCGCGCTCATCGCTGGTGAGGCCCTCCTTCTCGCCGCGATCGATCTGGGCGAGCTCCATCCAGCGACGCACCGCTGACTGGGTCAGATCCAGCTCGCGGCATACCTCAGACATGGGCTTGCCGGTTGATTCGATCAGTTCAACGGTTCTGGCCTTGAACTCGGGGGTGAAGCTCCTGCGCTCTCGTCGTGGCATTGCTGCCTCCTTTCGGGCGACATCATCGCCCTACTGGAGGTGTCCACCAAAGCGGGGTAAGCCCACATTGTGCAATACGCTTCCAGATTAGGTATATCTTTCTTTCACGTTTTTTTTATTGTTTCCCTTAGGAGAGACAGCAAAATGAGACTTCGTGACTTTCGTAAGATTGCTGGTGTGGCGACAGCGAGTGTGCTGCTGCTGACCCCGGCAGCGATCCTCGCCCAAGCAGGCAACACCCCGGAGCCGGGTGTCCACCAGCCGGGGGCGGGCGGCCCGCCGCCGGGTGGCTACCAGCCGCCGCCGCCGCCGGGTGGCTACCAGCCGGGGCCGGGTGGCTACCAGCCGGGGCCGGACGGCCCGCCGCCGGGTGACGGCAACATTCCTATGGCTGAGTGCGCCCCAGGTGCCTTGCCGACACGAGAGGCGCCGTGCAGGATCCCACCCTGCCCTGCTGGCGTGGCCCCAACAAGGACCAGCCCGTGCGTGGGCGGTGGTGGCCCCGGTGGTCAGGGTGGCCCCGGTGATCAGGGTGGCCCCGGTGGCCCCGGTGGTCAGGGTGGCAAGGGCACCGGCCCCATGAGTGCCCCTCCGCCAACTGAGCTGACGAAGAAGACCTTCGTCATGAATGTTGAGATCGAAGGATCTGGCGACGACCCCGCCACGTTTGAGGCCTCGCTGGTCAAGGTCGTACGCGGAGTCAAGAAGGAAGCCCGCGATTTCATGAATGAGGAGCTCGAAGGAGAGAGTTTCATCATCACCGCGGGCACGGCAAAGTGCTTCGCCGACAGCAAGAAGGATGCCGGACTCGTACCCGACGAGATCATCCCATGCAAGAAGTTGGCAGACCTCGTTGATAACGTCGCAGGTTCGATCAACGCCACATTCACCGGCAAGATGGTGTTTGACGAGGCAAGTTTCACGCCATCCTTCAAGGCCAAGAAGATCGTGATGATCGGTAAGAGCTTCAAGTTCTAGACGCACCACCCCCGTGCCGATCACGGCACGGGGGTGTCGTCGCATGACCGTGATGTTCACCAAGTACGGCGCACGCGCACCCGACGCATTGACGGGCGCTCGCCTCTAGTCGTCCAGACCGGGTGGCTCGCGCCTCGCCCGTTTCTTGGCCGAAGTCTTCTCGCGCGCCGTGCGGCGACGCCGAAGCGCAGATGCAGTGGGACGCGACGCGACGCGGCGGGGATCCTCGTGCATGGCCTCCAACAGTAGCGCGATGAGCGTGTCGATGGCGCGCTCGCGATTGCGTCGCTGATGGCGCTCCTTACGCGACACCACGCGAATCCAGCCGTCCAATGTGATGCGCGTGGCCAGTCGCTCGCGGATGAGGTCACGCTTGTGCGGACCCACCGGCAGGGCGTCAACGGGCACGCGCACCTCCACCTGCGTGGAGACCGCATTCACGTTCTGGCCGCCCGGGCCGCCCGATTTAGCGAAGATGAGTCGGCCATGGCGCGCGATCGCCTGGCGCAGGCGGGCGTCGGTCGTGGCCGGGCGGGTCATGGCCGGTGTGCCCTGCGGGCGGCCTCATCAGGGTCACCGGCGCGAAGCGCCGCGTTCGCCGCGTTCGCCGCTTTCGCCGCCTTCCCCACCAACGGCACAGACGGCCTGCCGCTGGGGGCCTCCTGATGCGGGCCACCCACAAGCGGCACCATCCCCGACAGGTGCCACATGATGCGCTCCACCGCACGGCGGTTGCGCCCCGGCCGCGGAGAGTCGCGGATGTCGTCCATGGGGATGGGCGCGTCGAACCGCACGCGTACGGGGCCCCTCATCAACTGGCTGTCCCAGATGACAGCGGGGATGACGGTGACGTCGGGGCGTGTGGCGAAGTAGCCGGCACCCGAGAAGCCCGGGGCCAGATAGCCGGGGCGCGTGACGCCGCCCTCGGGGAAGACGAGCAGCGACTCCCCGCGGGCCAGCAGGTCGCGCCCGGTGCGCACGGCCCACACATCGGGTTTGGCACGCTTGACGGGGAAACCGCCGATGCGTGAGAGCCACGCATTGAGCAGACGTGGCCCGAACAGTTCCTCCTTGCCCATCGTCCAGAACCGGTGCGGGAGGGCGGCAACCCCCACCAGCAGCGGGTCCACGAAGGACACGTGATTACACACGATAAGGGTGGGGCCGCACGCGGGCAGATGCTCTTTCCCCGTCACCTTCATGCGCAGCGGGCCATACGCGAGGGCCGAAACAACCCCCCTGCTGGGCACCCAGACGAGGCGGCTCACCGTAGGCGTGCGGCGTGGGCGCACCTCGCTCACGCCCGCTCCCCCCACGCGGTGATGATGATCTCGCGTGAGCCACCCTGGTCGCGGTGCTCCAGCAGATAGATGCCCTGCCATGTGCCGAGGGCGGGGCCACCGGAGACCACGGGGATCATGAGCGACGGGCCCACGATGATCGCCTTGACATGCGCGGGCATGTCGTCGGGCCCCTCGTGCACGTGGGTCCAGAACGGGGCGTCCTCGGGCACCGCGGTGTCCAGCCAGGCATCGAGGTCGCTGCGCACATCGGGGCTCGCGTTCTCGTTCAGTGCGAGCGACGCCGAGGTGTGTCGGATGAAGACGTTGAGCATGCCCACCTGCATCTCTGCGAGTTCGGGGGTGGCGCCGATCACATCCCGGGTGATCAGGTGTACGCCGCGTGGCTGGGGCGGGAGCCACAGCGCGCGCTGAATCCACACGGCGGGCGGGCCCCTACAGACCCATGGCCGCGGTGGCCTCGGCCATGATCGGGCCAGCGATGGCCCGGGCACGCTCGGCGCCCTCTTCCAAGATCGCCTCGATATGGGCGGGGTTCTGAATCAGTTCCTCGCGCCGCTCGCGGATGGGGCGGATGACGTCCTTCACACGCTCGGCCAGCGCGCGTTTGTCGTCCACACAGCCCAGCGTCGCGTTTGTACAACCCGCGAAGATCTCGTCCATCTCGGCGGATGGCGCCCCGAACAGTTTCTGCCATGCGTACACGTTGCAGATCTCGGGGTTGCCCGGGTCGTCACGCCTGATCCGCTGAGGGTCAGTGACCATGCCCATCACCAGTCTGTCGATCTCGTCATCGGTGCTGGCGAGGGTGACCGCGTTGCCGTAGCTCTTGCTCATCTTACGGCCATCAGGGCCCACCAGCAGCGGCGCCTCCGAGATGATGGCCTCCATCTCCGGGAACACCGGGCCGTACAGATGGTTGAACCGGCGCACGACCTCGCGCGACAGTTCGAGGTGCGGCAACTGGTCCTGTCCGACCGGCACCTTGGTGGCCTTGTAGAGGATGATGTCGGCGGTCTGCAGCAGCGGATATCCCAAGAACCCGTAGGTGAGCAGGTGGTCGCCCAACTCGTCGATCTGCCCCTTGTAGGTGGGCACGCGCTCAAGCCACGAGAGCGGGGTGATCATGCCGAGAAGCACGGCGAGTTCGGCGTGCTGCGGCACATCGCTCTGGCGAAAGATGATGCTGCGCCCGGGGTCAACCCCACAGGCGATCCAGTCGGCCACCATCTCGATACCGTTGTCGTGAATGCCCTTGACGTCCTGATACCCAGTGGTGAGCGCATGGAGGTCGGCCACCGAGTAAATGCACTCATACTCGTCCTGCAGCCGCACCCAGTTGCCAAGCGCCCCCAACAGGTGGCCGATGTGCAACTGGCCTGTGGGTCGCATGCCACTAAAAAGGCGGGGGCGTGTTTTGCTGGTCGTCACGGCGCGGGAGTGTAGCCGGGGGGGCCGGGGTTAGGCTCTGCCCATGGACGCCCCCCCACCCCCTCCACCCGCCCGCGCCGTCATACCAACCGGCCCCGAGACCATGACCGGGTCGCGCTGGCGATTACGCACGGCGGGGGCCTGGTGGCGCATTCTGCTTCCGCTCGGCGCGGTGGTGCTGGGGCTGGCCACCATGGTCGCAGCCGTACTCGCGCAGAAATCACTGGGTGCGGGGGAAGATGCTCGCAACATCGTGGGCGTGGCAATTGGCAGTGCCACAATTCTGCTGGTGGGCGCCTGTGTGCTGAGAGCCGTGTCGCCGGCACAGCGGCGCGTGATGCTGGCCTACAAGGGCAGGCTGCGCAGCACGATCGCCATCGGATTCGGTATTGGCGCCGCCATCCTGGTGGGCTCGGCCATGGTCATCGGTGCCGGGTCCTGGTTGGACGACGGGGCGCGAAGAGCGCTTGAGGACGCGCAGCCCGATCTGGCGAATGTGTGGTGGCAGAGCGTCATCCTGGTCGTCGCGCTCGTGGTGCTGGCACCCCTTGGCGAGGAAACCCTCTTCCGGGCACTCGAGTTGCGCGGGCTGGTGCGGTTGGTGCCCTTCGCCGTGGCGGCGCCCATCTCCGGCATCCTCTTCATGGCCGCCCATTTCGACGCGTGGATCGCCTGGCCGCGCGCGCTGGCGCTCATCGCCACCGGATTGACCCTCGCCTGGCTCTACCGGTGGAGGGGATGGCCGGCGTCGGTGACCGCACACGCCACGGTGAATGCCGTGGCGGCCATCGCCCTCATCGCCCAGGCGTGAAAACGCGCGAGGGCGGCCCGATGGCCGCCCTCGCGATCGATCACATGGCGGGTCGGGTGATCAGTCCTCGCCCTGTGCCTTCGTGAAGCCGTCCTCGCCGTCGAAGCGCTGCAGCTTCTCGATGTGGGCCCACTTGTGCTCGGCAGCCACGGCCTGCAAGAGGTCAATGAGCTGTGCATCGGAGAGCTCGCCCTCGTTGTCGCGCAGCATGAAGCGGGCGCGCCACGCGTCAACCATGTCGGTGAGCACGTCATTGGGCGGGTACACCATGGTGCCGCGCGAGTCGATCATCTTCAGGTACAGGTCGCGACCCTCGCAAATGCGCTCCATGCTCTGGCCGATGGAGATCTTGTCGCTGGCCGACTCGATGAAGATGTCCACGCCGCATACCTGACGGGTTGTCACCTTGACGTAGTCAGGAGCCGCCGGCAACTGCGGAAGCTTGATCGGCTTGTACTCGCGCACGTGCCAGTTGGTGGGCTTCTTGCCCAGGTTCTTGATGATCTCGTTCGTGTAGCCGATGGTGCCGCCCTGACGCTCGTCGCCCACGACGTCGCGGGTCATCACTTTGCCCTCCTCGAGGGTGGTGATGACGGCATTCTCAATCAGCGATGCGGCGTCGAACTCGCCGAGGTGGCGCAGCATCATGACGGCCGACAGAATCATGGCGGTCGGGTTGATGACGTCCTTGCCGGCGTACTTGGGTGCGGAACCATGCACGGCTTCGGCAATGAACACCTCGTTGCCGATGTTCGCCGACGGGGCGAAGCCCAGACCACCGATGAGGGCGGACGAGAGGTCCGAGAGGATGTCGCCGTTCATGTTGGTGGTCACAATCACGCTGTACTGCTCGGGCAGCTTGACCAGCTGGTGCGCGCAGTTGTCGACGATGACGTGCCACGACTCGATGTCGTCGTACTCGGGGGCCACCTCCTCGAACACGCTCTTCAGCGTGCCCTCGGTCATCTTCATGATGTTGGCCTTCGACACGGCGACGACCGACTCACGGCCCTCGGCACGGGCGACCTCGAACGCCAGGCGCACGATCTTCTCGGTGCCCTTGCGAGAGATGATCTTGAGACCCTGCGCCACACCCGGCGTGATCATGTACTCGATGCCCGCGTAGAGGTCCTCGACATTCTCACGCACGACCACGAGGTCAATGCCGCGCCCCGAGTACGGCGTCGTGACGCCGGGGTACTCGCGCGCGGGGCGAATGTTGCCGTAGGTCTCGAACAGCTTGCGCAGCGTCACGTTGGCGCTCTTCTCGCCGTAACCGATCGGCGTACCGAGTGGGCCCTTCATGACGACGCGGGTCTTGTGGATCGAGTCGATCGTGTCCTGGCGCACGCCCGAGGCCTGACCCTCGAGGAAGACGCTCTCACCGGCCCGGCGCTCCTCCCACTCAATCGGCGCGCCGGTGGCCTCGATGATGCGGACAGCCGAGTCCACTACCTCGGGGCCGATTCCGTCACCCTGAATCAGGGTGACGAGTGTCTTGCCCGAATCGGTCACGTGAAAATTGCTCAAGATCTGCCTCTCATCGTCTGCCTGTGGCGCCGCGCGCCCCTCTCGTGCCGGACCGGCGGCATGGCAACCGACCCGAAACCCGCGTTAGACTACTCGTCCGGAGGCCCCGAATGCCCACGGACGTTGGCCCCCAAAACTTCGCGTGCGCCGATTCGCCACCCAGTACGGTGCGTGTCGTGCCAACGCTCGACCACGTCGTGTGGGCGGTTCCGTCCATCGCCCGTGTCTCCGCCCGCGTTCTGGAGGAGCACGGATTGGTAACCGTTGCGGGCGGATCGCACCCTGCCTGGGGCACCAGCAACGCCGTCATTCCGCTGTCCGGGGCATATTTGGAATTGGTGGAGGTCACCGACCCCGATGCGCCCCGCATCGGTTTCACTGGCGTCGTCGCCGCGGCGGCGGAGGAGGGCGGCCGGCCCTGCATGTGGTGTCTGCAGACGGGTGACATCGAGGCGGATGCCGCACCCCGCGGCCTGCACGTGGTACCCGGCCAGCGTGACAACCCGGATGGATCGGTGATCACATGGCGCGTGGCGGGGATGGCCGAGGCCTGTGCCGACCCACGCGTGCCCTTCCTCATTCAGTGGGACGACCCGGCGAACATGCCCGGGGTGATACCTGTGCACCACCCCGCGGGGCCTTGCCGCATCGCTCATGTGGACATCGGCCCCGATGGTCCACGAGCAATTGAGATCTCCTGCTCAGGTGCTGACTTCACATTGCCCTAAAGCCGTGGGTGATCAGCCCGCGAGCCTCACCTTGACGAGGGCGCTCACGGTGCCACCCTCGGCCTGACCACCGGTGCGTGCCATGACCGCCTTGATGACATTGCCCATGTCCTTCATGGACGCGGCACCGGTCTCGGCGATGACGGCGTCCACGATGCTCTGTAACTGCGCCTGGTCCATCGCGACCGGCAGGTAACCCGACAGAATCGCCAACTCCGCCACCTCTTTTGCCGCCAGGTCCTCACGGCCACCGGCGCGGAACTGCTCGATGCTCTCCCTGTGCTGCTTGGCAATGGAGCGCACGATCCGGATCTCGTCCTGCTCGTCCAAATCCTGCCGCTTCTCGATGCGCGCGTTCTGCATGGCCGCAAGGACACGACGCACCACGCCGAGCGTGCCCTTGTCACCCGCCCGCATGGCGGTCTTCATATCCTCGGTGAGGCGATCGTGGAGGCTCATGCGACGGCCCTACTAACTCGCGAGGCCAGCGAGGTACGCGCGGTACGCGGGCTCGTCCATGAGGGCGTCAATCTCAGTCGGGTCCGACAGGCGCACCTTGATGAGCCATCCCTCGCCATAGGGGTCGCTGTTCACCAGCTCGGGAGCGGAGTCCACCGCACCGTTGACGGCGGTGACCTCGCCACTGGCCGGGGCGATGATGTCGCTCACGGCCTTCACCGACTCCAACTCGCCGTATGCCTGGCCCAGGGACACGGTGTCGCCCACCGTCGGCGGGTCGTAGTAGACCACCTCGCCGAGGGCATCCTGCGCAAACCACGTGACGCCGAAGGTGGCCTCATCGCCATCAAGGCGAACCCAGTCGTGCTCCAAGTGGTACCGCAGGTCGCCGGGATACGTCTCGTCACTCACGAGTGGTGTTCCTTCCTAGGTGATGTGTCAACCATCGGCAGCGAGGTGACCTCGGCCGCCTTGTTCTTGCCACGCACGTCAATCGAGAGGCGGACCCCGACGTGCGCATGGTCGGATGAAACGTACGCGAGCGCAACGCCCACGCCGAGCGACGGCGACAGGGTGCCGCTGGTCACTGTGCCCACCTGCTGTCCGTCGGCAATAACGGGGCACCCACCGCGGGGAATGCCCTTCTCGGTAAGCACGATGCCCACCAGATGTTCAGGCGTGCCATCGGCGACCTCGCGCTGCATGCGCTCGGCGCCGGGAAAGCCCCCGTGCTTGATATCGCAGGCCCACTTGAGGCGTGCCGGAATGGGGCTGCGATCATGCGACAACTCGTTGCCGTACAGCGGGTAGCCCATCTCGAGGCGCAGCGTGTCGCGTGCCGCCAGCCCCGCCGGCACCGGTGGTCCGTCAACGGCCATGAGCGCGCTCCAGATTCGCGGCGCCTCCCCAGCCGGGCACATGATCTCCACGCCGGGCTCGCCCGTGTAGCCAGTGCGCGCCACCAGACACCGCACACCGGCCACGGTGGCAGGGGCGGCTTCCATGTAGGCAAGCGACAAGGGCTCCGGCGAGGCGATGGGCGTGAGCGCGTGCGCCCACCGTGGCCCCTGAAGGGCAAGCATCGCGACCTCGGGCGAACGATTGACCACCTGCACGCCCGCCGGGGCGAGTGAGGTGACGCGCTCCACGCACGGGGCGATGTTCGCGGCATTGACCACCAGCCGAAAGCGATCCACGAGGGCGTACACGAGCAGGTCATCAATGACCCCGCCGTTGTCGTCAGGCAGCAGGGTGTACTGCGCCTGCCCGCGCCCGATTCGCGTGATGTCGTTGGTGAGGACCGATTGCAGGAACGCCTGGGCACCCTGGCCGCTGACGTCAATCTGACCCATGTGGGAGACGTCGAACAGGCCGCACGACTCACGTACCGCGAGGTGCTCCGCCCGCACGCCCGCGTACTGCACAGGCATCTCCCAGCCCGCGAACGGAACGATCTTCGCCCCGGCGGCAACATGGGCGTCGTAGAGGCTGGTGCGCTGAAAGTCACTCACGCCATGCAGCCTACTGATGCCCCACGGGGCCGAAGCGTGGCACGTGGAGCACCGGCGTCTTGGGCTTGGGGGCTTACCCCTTTTTGGTGGACACCTCCCCAGCCGGGCCATCATGTCGCCCGGCTGGGGAGACACCAATGCCACGACGAGAGCGCAGGAGCTTCACCCCGCAGATCAAGGCCCGAACCGTTGCGTTGATCGACTCAAGTGGCAAGTTCTGATCAACGCCTGGCCGAGGCGTGGTCGTTACTTCGATATCCGCACCTGGCTCCAGTTGGACCAGTTTCCGGCCTTGTCTTGCGCGCGCACCCAAACAGCCTTAGTGCCTTTCCGGAGAGTGATGCGTGATTTCGCCCGAAAGGCAGTCACCGCAAGGGGTGCGCTGGATTTCACCCCGATCTGAGAGGAGGCGAGACCTGAGCCTTTATCGCTTGCGCGCAGCGTCACCCGAACGATCATCTTGGAGGGCTTCTTGGGGCGCTTGGGCTTTGCCGCCCGAGAGAATTCCTTGTTGGTTGCGACACCAACGACCTTGGCGACGGCCTTCGTGATCTTGGGGGCCGTCTGATCAAGGATGATGTCGTCGGTGTAGGTCTGATCGGGGGCAACGACACCCAGACCCGAGAAGCGCACGTACACGATCTTCGGCAGGCGTTCGGAGCCGGATTGCTGGAGGGTCCATGGGGTTGCGGTGGAAATCGCAACGGTCTGACTACTGGCGAAGCCTCCGTCGTTGCTGATCCTCGCGCTCGTCGCCCCAACAGGCCAGACCAAGTGGAGCGTCACGCTCGCATTATTGGTGAAGACCGCACCGTCGTTGATCGAGACACCGATCTCCCCGGTTGGGGGCAGCACACCGTCGGGTGGGGGCAGCGCAACGCCGGTGGGGGTTACTGCGGCCGATGCCCCAGAGGCAGCGGAGGTGCCCCCGGCATTGGTGGCGGTGGCGGTGAAGGTGTAGGTGGTGCCGTTCGTGAGGCCGGCGACCGTGCATGCGACCGCTGGGACGGTGACCGTGCAGGTGGCCCCACCCGGGTTTGCGGTGACGGTGTAAGAGGTCGCGGTACCGCCTGAGCCCGCCCCTTGCGCCACGGTGATCGTCGCCTGGGTGTTGCCCGCGACCGCGGTCGGGGTCGCAGGGGTCGGTGGGGTCAGGGGAACGGGAGTCACTGCGGCCGATGCCCCAGAGGCAGCGGAGGTGCCCCCGGCATTGGTGGCGGTGGCGGTGAAGGTGTAGGCGGTACCGTTCGTGAGGCCGGTGACCGTGCATGCGCCCGATGCGCCGGTGACCGTGCAGGTCTTGGTGTTGTCCCCCACTGCGGTGACGGTGTAGGAGGCCGGGGTGCCGCCCGAGCCCGACCCTTGAGCCACGGTGACAGTCGCTTGGGTGTTGCCCGCGACCGCGGTCGGGGTCGCAGGGATCGCAGGGGTCGGTGGAACGGGAGTCACCGCGGCCGATGCCCCAGAGGCAGCGGAGGTGCCCCCGGCATTGGTGGCGGTGGCGGTGAAGGTGTAGCTGGTGCCGTTCGTGAGGCCGGCGACCGTGCATGCGACCGCTGGGACGGTGACCGTGCAGGTGGCCCCACCCGGGTTTGCGGTGACGGTGTAAGAGGTCGCGGTACCGCC
>Ga0105052_10005791_pt1 | contig 12839 bp, 7 predicted proteins | sample FRY03_FD_78094 | JGI IMG/M metagenome (GOLD analysis project Ga0105052, IMG submission 78094) | Freshwater microbial communities from Lake Fryxell liftoff mats and glacier meltwater in Antarctica - FRY-03 | ecosystem: Environmental > Aquatic > Freshwater > Ice > Glacier meltwater ... | reverse complement strand
AACCATTCTTCCGAGCGCAATTGAAAAGCCAGCTTTTCAACCATTCCACAAAGAATTGATTTCAAATGTGCAATATCAATAGTATCTTGTGTAAAAGTATGTTCGCTTGAAATGGCTTTGCGTTCTGTATACGGTTCCACAGGATTGTTATCAATTCCGTTGGCTTTCTTCCAAATTTCCACTCCATTTTTTCCAATCATTCGTTGCAATACTTCCGCTGGCATTTCCGAAAGCGTTTGTATGGTTCGAATACCAATTCTCGACAATAGTTGAAAAGTCACATCGCCCACCATTGGTATCTTTTGTATCGATAATGGATTCAAAAAGGTTCGAACTTGATCTTCAGGAATGTCCAAATGCCCTTTGGGTTTTCCTTCTCCGGTTCCGATTTTAGAAACCGTTTTATTAATGGACAAAGCAAAACTAATGGGCAAACCAGTTTCTTTTACCACACGTTCCGCTAGTTCATTCGTCCATTGGTAACAACCATAAAAACGATCCATTCCGGTAATATCCAAATAAAATTCATCAATACTCGCTTTCTCTACAATGGGAGCTTTTTCTTGGATAACTTCGGTAACCAAATGGGACAATTGCGAATAGCGTTCCATATCGCCTTTAATCACTTTTGCTTGGGGACAAAGTTTTAAAGCCATTGCTGTTGGCATTGCCGAGCGAACTCCAAATCGTCGAGCTTCATAGGAACAAGAAGACACTACGCCACGGTCACCACCGCCAATAATCAAAGGTATGCCTTCCAATTGTGAGTTATTCAACCGTTCGCAGGACACAAAAAAAGTATCCAAATCCATATGTACAATTGAACGCTTCATTTTATTTTATTTACTATGCAAAATTAATACAGATTGTAACATTTTTTAGTATATTTGTTGTTACAAATTATAACATATTACTTATGTCGTTATTTTCAGACAATATCAAAGCCTTGCGAGCCAAGCATAAATTATCACAAGAAAAAGTGGCCGAAAGCCTTGTGATTACCAGAGGTCGCTATGTAAAATACGAAGACGGCACTTCCGAAGCTCCTTATGAAATTCTAAAGAAAATAGCCCAATTCTATCACATTAGTATTGACTTATTACTGTCGGTTGACATTCGGAAAATTGAAGTGGAGGAATTATTAAAATTAGAAAATAACCGCCTCATTCTACCCATTCAGGTGGACCAGTTAGGACAAAATCGAATTGAAGTGGTAACTCAAAAAGTGAAAGCGGGTTATCTTAGTGGTTATTCTGATCCGGAATACATCGAGCAACTACAGCAAATTTCGCTACCCTTTTTAGGCAACGGAAAATACCGTGGGTTTCCCGTGGAAGGCGATTCTATGCCGCCACACCAAGATGGGGACATAATTGTGGGAAAATATTTGGAACAATTGGGCGAAGTTTCGGGTGGCAAAACCTATATTATCATTACCAGATCAGAAGGAATGGTTTACAAAAGACTAAACAAAAATATTGAAAATGCCCTAACGGTATCATCGGATAACTTTTTCTATCCATCCTATGAAGTGAGAGCATCTGATATTTTAGAAATTTGGGAATACCAATGCAGCATCGCCCGTAGTGACAAAAAAACCGAAACTTTAGAGAATACGAGTATCAAAAATATGTTTGTAGAAATAAAAAATGAAATCGGAGAATTAAAAAGCAAATTGAGTAAAATAAATTAAATAAAAAAAAATTGTGTTTTTCGAACCCAATCAAAACACAAAACCTACAACTATAAAATGAAAAAGCAAGAATACGCTATCGTAGATATTGAAACTACAGGGGGCAATGCCACTCATAGCCGCATTACGGAAATCGCAATTATTATTCACGATGGAGATAAAATAATCGACCGTTGGGAATCGCTTGTAAATCCTCAAAAGAACATACCACCAGCCATATTTGCATTGACAGGCCTAACCAATGAAATGGTTCAAGATGCTCCTGTTTTCGATCTTATTTCGGATAAAGTATTCGAGTTGCTAACGGATCGAATTTTTGTAGCGCACAATGTCAATTTCGATTATTCGTTCGTTCGACACCAATTAGAGCAAGCAGGATTAAAATGGACAGCAAAAAAACTATGCACTGTTCGTGCGGCACGAAAAATAAAGCCGGGACTTCCGTCTTATAGTTTAGGAAGACTTTGTAAATCCTTAGACATAACGATAGAAAATGCTCACCGAGCAGGCGGCGATGCTAATGCTACCGCTATATTATTTTCCCGATTACTAAAGTGGGATATTGAGGGAGAAATAAGCAAAATGATTAAGAAGACTGCTCCCGATCAACGACTGCCACCAAATCTTCCTCCAGAAGATTTTGAACAATTGCCCGATAAACCAGGAGTATATTATTTTTACAATGAATTAATACAAAATAGATAAAGGATTGTGATTAATGCCTACCGTTTATTTGTTGTCAAAATTACAGGTTGTAGGGCATTTTTTTTTTTGTAAATTTAATGTTTTTCATCCAACGAGATTATGGAAAAATACGGATTTGTATTTCTTTTTATTAGTTTTAAATAATTCTTAAAAAAAGAATAGTATTATCCGTTATTTCATATATAATGTAGGTTGAGTATTTAATTAATTCTGGTTAGGTTCTGTTAAATGCAGTTCTTGATTATTTTCTTCTTTATTGACATATACTGTTTGAGTTGGGAAGGCAAAATCAATTTTTTCGCTTTGAAAAGCAGTAAATATATCGAAATAAATGGCCTGCTGATTGTCCATATAGACATTATATTCGGAGCTATTTATATAGTAAACAAATTCAAAATTTAGGCTAAAATCTCCGAATCCCGAAAAATGTCCTCTGTCGAACGTTAATTCTGATTTCGATATAATAATATTTTTGACTATTTCAGGAATTTCAGATAATTTTTCATAGCTGGTGTCATAAGTTACACCCAAATTAAATACAATTCTTCTTTTCGTCATTCGCTTGTAGTTTCGCAGTCTCGAGTTTGTTAGATCCGTATTTGAACAAACTAATTGCTCACCGCTAAGCGTTTGAATTCTAGTTGTTTTTATACCAATGTATTCGATGATTCCACTGTCTGGTCCAACAGTTACGAAGTCACCAATTTCGAAAGGACGGTCAAAGAAAATTACAAAATAGCTAAAAAGATCGCCTAATACTGCTTGGGCGGCTAATGCAATTGCAATACCTCCAACACCTAAACCTGCAATAAGCGTAGTTACATTATAACCTAGATTGTCTATCAAGAATATAAAACCAAAAATCCAAATTATAATATTGGTGATAGCAATAAGTCCCCCTGCCTGTTTTTCCTTGCTTTCACTATTTTCTTTGGTCTGGATGAAGGAATACACAAATTTTTTGAAGGCAGCACTGATGATTTTTAAAATATAATAGGTACACGAAAAAAGATAGGCAACATGAATTACTTGTTGTAACTTTTCATTAAGGTTTAAAGTCATTAATGCAAAATAAAAAGAACTGATATAGAGTAAAGGAATTACTGATTTTTCAATCCTTTCAATCAGGAAGTCATCCCATTTAGTTTGGGTTTTTAGAGTCCATTTTTTAAGTTTGTTGATGAGAACTCCCTTGAATATTTTTATAATTACTAAAGCTCCTATGATAATTAGTATAGCAATACCCCATTTTAAAAGGGTGTTGTCAAGAAAAATTATTTCTGTTAAATTGTTCATTTTTTTGAATTTTAGTGTTTTAATATTTAAAACAGTGTTGTTTGGGTAGTTGGCTTTTTAATTTAGTACAACTGAAATGTGGGGTTTATTTGAAGCAAATGCTTGAAAAATGAAAGAATTAAAAGTCATTTAAAAGTATATAATCCTCGAATGTCTATTTTAGAGCATTAAAGAGGTTATGTCAATTTGTAAGATGCAAATTTACCAATTTCAATAGGGTATTCCAAGGACTAGTGCTGTTTTCTCGAAATGTTTTAGAGTATTGGAGACCAATTAGGTTTATGCGCTACTGCTTTCATCTGGTTTTTTGTAAATTTATGAATACAAGCCGTTGGGTGCAATTATTTTTTAAGGTCAATTATTTGTAGTTTGTCACACTGAGCTTGTCGAAGTGCTTTAAAAAAAAGATCTTCACTTCGATAAACTCGGTGCAGGATAGCTCAGACTGACATTTTTAGATTTAATTGGTTTGAAAATAAGTTAAAAATTTATTTTTTATAAGAATAATGCTAATTGTATCCAACGGCTTAGGTAAAACAATAAAACAATAAATATGAGTGAAATAGTACTATTCAAATCATCTGAAAACAATATTGAGCTTTAAGTAAATTTTGATAAAGAAACCGTTTGGCTAACGCAAAAGCAAATAGCAGGACTATTTATAAAAGATAGAACTGTAATTTCAAAGCATATAAATAATGTTTTTAAAGAAGGTGAACTAGATGAAAAAGTGGTAGCTGCAAATTTTGCACATACCATTCAACACGGTGCTATAAAAGCTAAAACTCAAGAAACAACCACAACGTATTACAATCTAGGCGTTATAATTTCAGTAAGCTACTGTGTAAAATCAAAACAAGGAACCCAATTGTGCCAATGGGCAACCCAACGCCTCAAAGATTATTTGGTAGGGTATGCCCTAAACGAGAAGCACCTCAAAGAAATCAAAGATAAATACTTCGATTTGCAGCAAGCCATAAAACTGGTAGCAAATGCAGGCAATTTATTTGCGAACGAGAAAGATCAATCATTCAAAAGTTCTTTAGAAACCATTTACCAAACCTTTGACCGTATCGATTTATACCTAACTTTCGAAGAAAAAGCGGCTAATTTATTATACTTTATAGTCAAAAACCATTCGTTTTCTGATGGAAATAAACGCATTGCAGCAGGATTATTTGTTTATTTTCTGGCTATGAATAAACGTTTGCTGAACGAACAAGGTAACAAAAGAATTGGTGACAATGCTTTGGTAGCCATAACCATAATGATTGCCGAAAGTAAATCAGAAGAAAAGGATATGATGGTGAAATTAGTAGTGAATTTAATTAACAATAAAAACTAGAATATTTCAATCTTGCGCTATAGATTTTAGAATCTATTTTCAGCAGTAGAAAATTGAAATTAGGTTTTATGTAATTTTTTTTCCCAAATGTGGTTTCCCGTAAAACTTTTAAATCTCGATTATTTATATTTGTTATTTATTATTCAAAATAAGTTTTTACTTACTTTAATATGTAGTAATAAATTAGTAAGTTTGGTAACTAGACATAGCCTCATTTATTATGCAATTTAAGCCCATAAATTAATGCATTTCAACGAAGATTCAAGAGTAAAAATACCAACGATATTACATTTGATGCGATTAGGGTATTCCTATATTTCGTTGAAAGATGCTAAATGGGATGAATCAAATAATATTTTCACTAATATCTTTAATCAAAGTATTCAAAGACTAAATCCAGAATTAAACTCAAGTGATGTTTCTCGTTTTTATAATGAAGTAGCTTTGACTTTAGAAAATGAAGATTTAGGAAAGGCATTTTACGAAAAACTAACAGACCAATCCGGTATCCGTTTAATTGACTTTGAAAATTTTGATAACAATTCATTTCACCTAGTAACCGAACTGACGTATAAAAAAGACGATGAAGAATTCCGACCAGATATTATTTTATTAATAAACGGAATGCCACTCGTTTTTATTGAAGTGAAAAAGCCAAACAATCTTGATGGCATTCAAGCGGAACACAAACGCATTGAAACTCGATTTAAAAATAAAAAGTTCCGTCAGTTTGTAAATGCTACACAATTAATGGTTTTTTCCAATAATATGGAATATGATACCGAATCTACTTCTATGTTGCAAGGTGCTTTTTATGCAACGGCTTCGTATCAAAAACCTAGTTTTAATTTTTTTAGGGAAGATCCAAATTTTGAATTAAATCACGTACTTTCCACAATTGACGATGAAACGGAAACAGCAGTTTTAAAAGACAATAACTTAGTTGGAATTAAAAACTCAGCAGAATTTATTACCAATAAAAACCCAGATACTCCAACCAATCGAATTTGTACTTCGTTATTGCAAAAAGAACGTATAAAATTTATGCTGCAATATAGTATTGCCTATGTGAAAGCAACTTCTGGTTTGCAAAAACACATTATGCGCTATCCGCAACTTTTTGCAACTAAAGCAATCGAAGCCAAACTAGAAGAAGGAGTTAAAAAAGGAATTATATGGCATACACAAGGAAGCGGAAAAACGGCTTTGGCTTATTACAATGTAAAATATTTAACAAACTACTTTCAAAATAAAAAGGTTATTCCAAAATTCTATTTTATTGTGGATCGAATTGATTTATTAATTCAAGCTGCCAAAGAATTTAAAAGTCGTGGTTTGGTAGTTCACGAAATTAGTAGCAGAGAATCCTTTGCAAAAGACATTAAATCGACAAGTGTGATTCACAATCATTCTGGAAAAGCCGAAATTACCGTAGTCAATATTCAAAAGTTTCAGGATGATCCCAATGTGGTTCGCAACAGCGATTATAATTTAAACATTCAAAGAGTTTATTTCTTGGATGAAGTGCATAGAAGTTACAATCCAAAAGGAAGTTTCTTGGCTAATCTTAATGAATCTGATCCAAACGCTATAAAAATTGGATTAACAGGAACACCACTTTTAGGAACCGATTACAATTCCAAATCCTTGTTTGGCGGCTATATTCACAAATACTACTACAATTCTTCTATTGCAGATGGTTACACCTTGCGATTGATTCGTGAAGAGATTGAAACCAATTATCAACTTACTTTAAAAGCTGCCTTAGATGAAATTGATATTCTAAAAGGCAACGGTGATAAAAAATTAGTTTACTCGCATCATAAGTTCGTAGAACCAATGTTGGATTATATTGTGCAGGATTTTGAAAAAGCACGAATTGCTATGAACGACAATTCCATTGGTGCAATGGTAGTTTGCGATTCATCCGAACAGGCAAAAATGCTGTATGAAATCTTTCAATCTAAATATGCTTGCAATATCATATTTGATGAAGGTTTGCTAATGGCAGCCGAACCACCCGAAAGTTATGGCACTAAAAAGAAAACAGATAGCAAAATAACATCTGCTGCTGTAATCTTACATGATATTGGAACGAAAGCCGAGCGCAAAAATGAAATCGACCAATTCAAAGATGGCAATATCGATTTATTGTTTGTTTACAATATGCTTTTGACAGGTTTTGATGCCCCAAGATTGAAGAAATTATACATTGGTAGAGTAATTAAATCGCATAATTTATTACAAACCTTAACTCGTGTAAACCGAACCTATAAAGAATTCAAGTACGGTTATGTAGTTGATTTTGCCGATATTCAAAAAGAGTTTGACAAAACCAATCAGGATTATTTCAATGAATTGCAATCGGAATTGGGCAATGAAATGGAGCATTATTCTAACTTGTTCAAATCGCAAGAAGAAATCAATGCCGAAATTCAAGAAATAAAGGATGTTTTATTGCATTATAACACGCTGAATGCTGAAATATTCTCCCAACAAATCACTCAAATTCAAGATAAAAAGTTGATGTTACAAATCGCAAAAGCATTGAATAATGCTAAGAGTTTGTACAATCTGATTCGTTTGTCTGGCAATTATGATTTATTAGAGAAATTAGATTTTCATAAATTAACTGTTTTGTCTCGTGAAGCCAATAATCATCTAGCTTTGATCAATACCAAAGAAGCCTTTGAAAGCAATGTGGACACTTCCAATTTATTGAATATTGCCTTAGAAGATGTATTGTTTGCCTTTGTAAAAGTGAAAGAAGAAGAAATGGTTTTAGCAGACCAACTCAAAACCACTTTGCAAAAAACTCGGGAAATGTTAGGTGGTAATTTTGACCAAAAAGACCTTATTTTTATTTCCTTAAAAGAAGAATTGGAACGTTTGTTCAAAAAGAAAAATTTGAATGAAGTAACCAAAGAAGAAATGGAAGCCAATATTTCTGCTTTAGAAAAAATTTATCAAGAAGCCAAAGAACTGGAACGCAAAAACCAATTGCTTCGTGCCAAATATGACAATGACGAAAAATACGCTCGTTTGCACAAACGTTTGATGGAAAAAGATCCATTAACCGATAGTGAAAGTAAACTGTTTGAAGCCTTGCAAGGATTGAAAAAAGAAGTTGATTTACAAATATTGCAAAACTCAAAAATGTTAGAAAATGAGAGTTTTGTAGATAGAATGATGATGCGATTGGTAATTGACCAATTCAAAAACAAAAATAATATTCCACTTGATGCTGAAGCAACCAAACGCATTAACGCTATGATTGTTAAGGAATATATGAATGAATTTTATGGAAGGGTAGCATAATGGCTGAAATAGAAATTTATAATTCTCCAGATAACAATATTGAACTTCAAGTAAGTTTTGATAATAGTACTGTTTGGCTCAATAGAAATCAGATAGCAATACTTTTTGACAGAGATATTAAAACCATTGGTAAACATATAAACAACGTGTTTTTGGAAGCGGAACTTTCAAAAAAATCAGTTGTCGCAAATTTTGCGACAACTGCAATTGATGGAAAAACATATCAAGTAGATCATTACAACCTCGATGTAATCATTTCAGTCGGCTATCGAGTAAAATCTAAACAGGGAACCCAATTCCGCCAATGGGCAACGCAACGATTGAAAGATTATCTGGTAAATGGTTACGCATTAAACGAAAAAAGATTAAAAGAACTTGACTACAAATATTCCGATTTGCAACAAGCCATAAAACTGGCAGCAAATGCAGGGAATATAGAAAATTTAACTTCACTCCAAGAAAATTGAAATTAGTTTTTTGTAATCCTAATAAACTTGTTAGGTATAAGGCAATTATTATTTTGTTTTTCTAGCTTTATTAAGTCTAAATTTCCCTTAAACAAGTACCTTTATATTTGTAAGAAATAATTTTATAAAATAATGTAAAACTACCTATTTTTAATTTGATTTAATGGTTTATTTTTGGTACGTTTGGGAGATTAAAAAAAAATCCAAACAGATATACTTATATAATTCTAAATGAACGATTTTACCAAAATTCTAGAGAAATACAGAAAACTATCCTATTCCCAAAAAGACAAAGGTTCCCGTTTTGAGCGATTGATGCAAGCCTATTTGCAAACTGATCCACTGTATTCCTCTAAATTTAAAAAGGTTTGGTTGTGGGATGAATTTCCTAGTAAAAATGATTTAGGTGGTGGCGATACTGGAATCGATTTGGTAGCTGTGACTTATGATGGCGACTATTGGGCTATTCAGTGTAAATGCTTTCAAGAAGGTTCTACCATTGATAAACCCGCTGTAGATTCTTTTCTTTCGACATCAAGCAGAACTTTTAAGAATGAAGAATTAAAAACGACTCATTTTGCACATCGTCTTTGGATTGCAACGACAAACAAATGGGGAGGCAATGCCAATGAAGCTATAAAAAACCAGCATCCGCCAGTTTCACGAGTTTCATTATACGATTTACAAGTCGCTCCTATTGATTGGGAAAAACTCGAAAATGACATTCACGGTGAAAAAGCAAGAATCGGTACTCGTGATTTAAAACCGCATCAAAAATTAGCCCTCGATTTGACTGAAAAGCATTTTGAAGAAAATGATAGAGGAAAACTTATCATGGCATGCGGAACGGGTAAAACTTTTACTGCATTGCGTATCGCTGAAAACCAAACCAAAAACAACGGAATGGTTTTATTTCTTGTTCCTTCTATTGCTTTGTTGGGACAAACATTGCGAGAATGGTCTACTTTTTCTAAAAACCCAATCAATGCTATTTGTATATGTTCTGATCCAGAAATATCGAAAGGAAAAAGCAAAAACGAAGATAGCGATACCACAAGCACAGTTGATTTAGCACTACCTGCTTCTACGAATACTGCCGAAATACTCCACCAATTTAATCATCATTCTAAAAAAAATAATAGTGAAGGAATGACCGTTGTTTTTTCAACCTATCAATCTATTGGTGTGATTGGTGCAGCGCAAATAGAATTGATGAAAAACGGATATCCCGAATTTGATTTAATTATTTGCGATGAAGCGCACAGAACTACTGGAGTTTCATTGGCTGGAGAAGACGAATCTGCTTTTACCAAAGTGCATGATAATACCTTTATCAAAGCAAAGAAACGAGTTTACATGACGGCAACGCCAAGACTATATGATTTGGAAACCAAAAGTAAAGCCGCCCAAGCAGAAGCTATTCTTTGTTCTATGGATGATGCGACTTTGTATGGGGAAGAAATTTATAGAATAGGTTTTGGCGAAGCGGTTGAAAAAGATTTATTGACCGATTACAAGGTTTTAATTCTTACGCTGAATGATAAAGATGTTCCGCCAGCTGTACAAAAAATGATTGCCGATAAAGAAAGTGAAATCACTACGGATGATGCTTCTAAATTAATTGGTTGTATCAACGCTTTATCCAAACAGTTTTTGGGTGAAATGGGGATTTTAGAAAAAACCGATCCCGACCCAATGCGAAAAGCAGTAGCATTTTGTGCCAATATTGATACTTCCAAAAAAATAACAGCAACTTACAATACGGCAACGGATGCTTATATCAATTCATTGCCTTCTGATAAGAAAAATAAAATGGTTTCTGTTTCATCTAAACACGTTGACGGAACGATGTCAGCTCCAGAAAGAGACGAATTATTAGGTTGGTTAAAATCAGATGGCGAAGAAAACGAATGTAAAATTCTAACCAATGTACGTTGTTTGAGTGAAGGTGTTGACGTGCCATCCTTAGACGCGGTATTGTTTTTATCGGCTCGAATTCGCAAGTAGATGTCGTGCAATCTGTAGGGCGTGTAATGCGTAAATCGCCAGGCAAAAAATACGGTTATATTATTATTCCTGTCGTTGTGCCTTCTGATGTGGAAGCCGATAAAGCCTTGGATGATAACGAACGTTACAAAGTAGTTTGGACGGTTTTAAATGCGCTTCGTGCTCACGACGACCGTTTTAATGCGATTGTAAATAAAATAGAACTCAACAAAAACCGACCAGTACAAATATTAGTGGGTCGACCAGAAACAAGTTTTGATGGTGATGGCAATCCCAATCAGGTGAATGAAAAAGGAGAAGTGTACCAAACTACAAAAGACATTAACCAACAAATGGCAATGCAGTTTGAGCAATTGCAAAATGTGGTTTTTGCGCGTATGGTTACAAAAGTGGGCAATCGTCGCTATTGGGAACAATGGGCAAAAAGTGTAGCCGAAATTGCCGAAAGACAAATTGCCCGTATCAATACTTTAATCACGAACGATCAAACCCACCAAATGGAGTTTGCGAATTTCTTAAGTGGTTTACAAAAGAACATCAACCCTAGCATTACGCAACAAGAAGCAGTTGAAATGCTTTCGCAACACATCATTACCAAGCCTGTTTTTGAAGCGCTGTTTGATGGTTATTCTTTTGTAAAAAACAACCCGATTTCGATTTCGATGCAAACGATGTTGGATTTGCTCGAAGACCAATCGTTTGATAAAGATGCCGAAACCTTACAGAAATTCTACGAATCGGTAAAAATGCGTGCTTCGGGTATTGATAATGCCGAAGGAAAACAACGTATTATTATTGAATTGTATGACAAATTCTTTAAAACCGCTTTCCCAAAAATGGTGGCCCAATTGGGAATTGTCTATACACCTGTTGAAGTGGTTGATTTTATCATTCATTCGGTGAATGATATTTTGAAAAAAGAATTCAACCGTTCTATTTCGGATGAAAATATTCACGTTCTCGACCCTTTTACAGGAACGGGAACGTTTATTACGCGTTTGTTGCAAAGCGGATTGATTGATCCAAAAGATTTAGACCGCAAATACAAATATGAATTACACGCCAACGAAATTGTGTTATTGGCGTATTACATTGCGACCATTAACATTGAAAACGCCTATCACGAAGCCACGCCTAACCCAGATGATGGGATTGGCAAAGAAATATACATCCCATTTGATGGAATTTGTTTAACCGATACGTTTCAGTTGGGTGAAACCGATGCCAGCGAAAAGATGTTTTCTGAAATGTTTCCGCAAAACTCGGATCGTGTTGCCAAACAAAAGAAAGCACCGTTACGAGTAATTATTGGAAATCCGCCGTATTCAATTGGGCAAAAATCCGCCAATGATAATGCTCAAAATCAATCTTATCCAATACTCGATGGTAAAATAGCCAGTACATACGCCAAACAATCAAATGCTGGTTTGAATAAATCTTTATATGATGCTTATATCAAAGCGTTTCGTTGGAGTTCTGATAGATTAGACCCTAAAAATGGCGGAATTATAGCTTTTGTAACTAACGGTGCTTGGCTAGATGGAAACAGTACCGATGGTTTTAGAAAAAGTTTAGAAAAAGAATTTACTTCAATATATGTTTTTAATTTAAGAGGAAACCAACGCACCAGTGGCGAATTAAGCCGAAAAGAAGGCGGGAAAATATTTGGTTCAGGGTCACGAACACCGATTTCTATTACACTTTTGGTTAAAAATCCTGATTCTGAAAACGAAAAAGCAACAATACATTACCACGATATTGGAGATTACTTGAGTCAAGATGAAAAATTGAAAATTATAAGTAAATTCAAATCTGGAGGCGGTGAAACTTTTCCTTGGAACACTATAATATCAAATGAACAAGGTGATTGGACTAGTCAGCGAAATGAAGTTTTTGATACATTTATTCCAATGGAACCAATCAAAAAATTTGATATAAAAACTCAATCTTTTTTTAATACATATGCTATTGGTGTTGCAACAAATAGAGACGCTTGGGTTTATAATTT
>Ga0105052_10005785_pt1 | contig 12849 bp, 13 predicted proteins | sample FRY03_FD_78094 | JGI IMG/M metagenome (GOLD analysis project Ga0105052, IMG submission 78094) | Freshwater microbial communities from Lake Fryxell liftoff mats and glacier meltwater in Antarctica - FRY-03 | ecosystem: Environmental > Aquatic > Freshwater > Ice > Glacier meltwater ... | reverse complement strand
TGGTGAACCCGGTAATGCCGGCCTCCAGCGACTTTCCGGGCGCGGGATCGAAGTTGCACAGCGCACGCGCGGCCTCCCGCATGGCCCGCGTGGCCTGTAGGTCCTCGCTGACCTCGCGTGACCCGCGTAGCGGGCCGGTGGCACTGGCGTACACCCACGACGAAGTCGTCACCGCGCTATTGCGACCGAGGCGCGCTCGCACCTCGTCGGGTACCTGCGTCCAAGCCGGCTGGGCCAGCATGGCCAGCACGACCAGCGTCAGTGCAGGCACTGCACCATGCATTGCCTTCATCGGCAACAGATCAAAAGTCTCTCGCAACTTTGCCCTGCCCGCTGTAGGTATCCGCCTTGCGGGGTTCGGCCGCACGCGCAGCTGGGGCGGCCACTGCGCCGCCACCGCCGCTAGCTCCGGGGGTCGCTGCCGCTTGCACTTTAAACCCACTGGCTTGGTTGAGCTTTGCCAAGTGGGCAGCGATCTTGGCCGAGTCGACCTTCCACTGGACGACCACACCCACCACAGGACTGTCGCTGGCCGGGTGCTTAGTTTCCCACGTGAAAGCCTCAGTCATACCACTGATGGGCAATGCGGCACCCACGGCTTTGATACTGCGCTGGAAGGAGCTCTCGTCCTGGTAGCGAGTGGACTCGTCGGTGAAAACAGTCGATACCTCGGCATCAAGCAGCCCACGATTGGTCTCCACCGCCTCGCCCATGAACGATCGGATCAGGCCGAAAGAACGGGTCTTGGCGACCTCGTAGGCGATGTCGATGCTCTGTTGGTTTTTGGTGCGCGGCTGGGCCTGCGAATAGGCAAGCAAAACGTACTCACCCCTTTCGTCTCGCACCAGTTGGGTGCCATAGGTCGTCAACAGGGTGCGTTTGTCGTCGGGGATGTGCTCGGCAATCGTCTTGCCCGGCTCGCCCTTGGCGATCAGATCCCAATGGTTGGTGACAATCGCGTCGGCGATCGCATGCAACTTCTCAGACCACACTGTCACGATGCCGACCTGCCCCTGGCCAGAGCTGGGGTTTTGCTCGAACGACGCCATAACCTTGATGCCGGTGCAGCGGGCCGCCGCCACGGTCGCCACCATATTTTTGAACGACTGGGTATTGGCCACTTCCTTGGCCGCCTGCTGGTCCACTGGCTTGGACGGATCCAGACCCTTCTTGCGCAGTTCCTCCGCCATCTTCATTCCTATCAGCTTTTCACCATAAAGAGCAGCAGTCTGGATGAACTGTGGCATGCCTGCCTTGCTTTTGACATCGGTGTTGAGCGCCTGGGCCACCTTGGCGGCGCCTTCCTGCGCCATGCCCTCGCGCTTGAGTTGCTCTGCATCCGCCTTCGCACGCTCGGCTGGCGGTTGCGTGGTGTCTGCGATAGCCTCGGTGGCCACTACCGTCTTCTGGAATTCCGCGCACTGGGCCTTGGCATTGAGCATGGCCTTGCCGAAGGCGGCGATGCGCGCGTTGACAAAATTCGGGTCGGACGCCGGCGCGGCGATGACACTGGTGGCGAAGTCGATCAGGACGGTGCGGCCGCGCTCGTCCTTCTTACTGTCCTTGATACCTTGCAAACCCTGCTCTTTGATGAATTTATCCATGCGCGAACGCACTGTCTCTGAGCCCGATATGCTGTTTGGTAATTCGACCAGAGGTCTCTGCTCGAGTTCAATCTTGCCGTCCTGGGACCAGACCGGACTGAGGGGAGCTATTAGCAGCGTGGTGCCCAGCAGCAGGTGCAGGGCTAGGTTAGGTTTAGTCTTCAGCTTCACGATTTCTCCTTTGGATGGTTACCAGTCTTCGTTGTCTTTTTTTGCTTTGCCGCCCGCAGCGCCCACCGGGGGGCTCATGCCGGGCAAGACCTGCAGCATCACTTGGACGTTAAGCGCCGCCACGGATTCGTCGGGCAAAACGCGGGCCAGCATAGCACCCGGCTTGATCGGTACCGGCAGTCTGCCAGCCACCACCCTGGCAGTGGCGGTGCGGTCGGTGACGCTGGTCACCTCAACGCGTGCAACTTCGCGTTCCTCCTGTCCCAGCGACTCCTTGGTGTAGGGATCAAAAAGGTTCTGGCCCAGGCTGACTAGACGGTATACCCGGCCGATTTGCACGGTGTCGCCGCCCTGGTTGAAGGTCACCTCGTTAGCGCTGCCGCCGACCACCGCAATCGGGTAGATGGCCGTGCTGATCACTTGTCCGATGTCGGCTCCGATGTCCGCCGCGTACTGCGACAGCGTCATGCCTGAGGGCAAGCGGCCAGGGTTGACGTAGGTCTGGGCAAACTTGATTTGCCCGGTGGCGATGTCGATCACGCGCACGTCGATCGAAGCCGGCGCGCTGCTGCGTATCACCACCCGACCGGTGATGCGCTGCTGCTGCCTCTCCTGCGGGTCAAATTCTTTCAGCGCGGCCAGCACCATGTAATCAGCGCCCACGCGCATGCCGATCTTCACCGTTTCCTCGATGGGGGCGTTGCGCGAATTCACCCGCTTCAGCTCACGGTTGCCAGAATCCGTGTAGCGCCGGTCGATCATGGCGAACTTGCGCGACTGCATGAGGTAGGCCTCCAGCGCCGAAGACACGCTTTCGGCGAACTCCGCGCCGTCCAGACGTCTGGCGGCCGCGCCGACCACTGTCAGCGGCAGCACCGCGAGCTTGAGCCGCTTGAGTTGCTCAGAAGGCTTGTAGCTGGGAATGACTGCCTTGATCTTGACAAAGGCCCGATCCGTTCCCGGGCTGGCGCCCGATTCGAGCACAACGTAAGATTTGATCACGCCGCGGGTAATGCGTTCGATGTTCTGCTTGAAGTTTTCCTCGAATTTGGTCGTGCCGCCGCTGGTGATCTCGCTCATCGACAGCGAAGTGGCGGTGGAGAGCTTGATCCCACCGACCTGGGCGATTGCGTTCTCGATAGCGTCAATGGTCGCCTTCGAAGGATCGCCGCCGTTGCCGGTGGCGACGACCTCGCGGTAGACGATCTGGGCCTGTGCAGCGGAAAGCATCGATAGCAACAGCAGGGCTGCAGCCAGCCAACGGTGGCGCCAAGCGGACAGGCCGTACAAACTGGGCATCACTTGAGGTTCAACTGGTTGACCACCACGTCGGCCGCCAGCTTGGCGGCGTTGGCCAGGGCGGCACGGCCGGCGTCGTTAAGCTTCTCGGCACGACCGCTAAAAGTGCGGTTGGCTGATCCGATGCTGCGGGCGAAGCGGCCGCTGAGGTCATAGACCGTGATGTTCATGTTGCCAGTAGCCAGCCACAGACCGGTATTGGGATCCTGGCGGTAGCCGTCCACGTCAATGGACGCGAGGATGAACTTGCTGAGCTGGCAGTCCTTGATCTTCTTGAACGTGTCGTTGCGCACATTGGCCGGTAGTTGACCGTTCTCGGAATCGGCGTACATCTTAGAGAAAGGGTCGTTGTCGGAAACGCCGCAGTTGCTCACCAGTTCTTCCCAGGGAACGGTGCTGATGCGGTTGTTGGTCAGCGTCTCGCCCACGCGGTTCTGCAAGTCGTCGATGTTGGGCCAGGCCACGTACTTGATGCGGTCGCGCTTCTGCTCCTGCGACCCGCCAGTGACAGTCTTGGCGCTCTGCGTCACCGATACCGCGTCAGCCGAGGCATCGGCCGAGCCCGTCTTGTTGCTGGCCGATGCGTCGGCGCTGGCGGCCGAGCCGCTGGTACCTACGCTGGACTCGGCCCGCTTGGTGAGCTTGGTGTCAAACGAGACCTGTGAGTCGGCCACGCGGGCCATCACCAGGAAAGCGATGTCGTCCTGAGCCGTGGCCTTGCCGCCGCCACCTGCCTGGGCCTGGCCGCGCAGGCGGCTATCTACGATGGACTCGTTGACTGTGGCCTTGATGCTGGCCGTGCAGATGGACGAAAAGCCGGAACTGCACTTCTCGTCAATCACATTGACGTCAACGACGATGCTATCGATGTCGGCCAGCAACGCCTTCTCGTTGGCCATCACGTTGTCGAGCTTGGCTCCCTGTAACGATCCAAGGTAGTTCTTCCATGCCGATATCTTGGCCGCGGCGACGGCCGCCTCCTTGCTGTTGCCGTTGCCCTGCCCTCGGACAAATTTTTGCTGAGCCAAGGCCAAACCGACGCTGGCCACAAGGGCGACGGCGAGCAGGCCGTGCAGCAGGCGGGGGATGAGCTTTTGAGTCTTCATTTGAGTCTTCATGGTTGCGTGGGGGGGGGGTTAGGCGCGCGTCTTAGCGCAAAGTTCAAGGAGCCGAGGCAGCGCCGGGGCGACGAAGCTGAGCCTGACTTCGGCCTCGGCCAGGAGTTGTTCGTTGCGCGTGGCCATGCCACGCAATAGATTGGAAAGGGTGCGGCTGATCAAGCGGTCGAACATCACTAGGTCACGCTCGGACGTGTCGTCCTCGCGCACGTCCAGTGCCATCCGATCCTCGCCGGTGGTCTGCGCCACCACGTTCAGCAGCCTCTTGTCGGGCAGACTGGAGAACTCGTCGAAGATACTCAGTCGGAGCACCACCGTGCGGCGCACGATGGTGACGCCCCTCTGGCTACTCTGGGTTATCGTCTTGTCGAGGTCGCGCAGCACCACCTCGAAGCGCAGGTCGGCATCGGGAATGGTGATCAACTGCTGGGCGGCCAGCTCTTCGCTGAACTTGACAGCGTAACGCTTGGCCAGCGCGTCGTTCTCCTGAAACGGCAGCAGCGGGATGTTGAGGTTGTCGCACAGCGACGAACTGGTGGTAAAACCCAGTAGCTCCGCGTTGAGCACCTTTTGGATGCGATACGCCGCCAGCTTGTCCGCTGCGTCCTTGTGGATCGAAGACTTGGTCAGGCGTGCGAAGAAGTTGCTGCTGAAGCCCTGGTCCCATTTGTTGAACCGTTTGAGGAACTCGGCGAAGGCGGCCGCATAGCTCTGGTAAGCCTCGCGCATGTAGCCGATGGCGCGCCCGCGCACGTCGCGCAGGTCACCACCGGGCCGCTCCATGCGCAGCATAAAGGGGAAAGACGAAACAATGCGCCAGCCGGAGCTCTTGTCAAATCCCAACACCAAACCGACGCCGGACATGAACACCATCAGCGTGTTGGCGTTCTCGCCGTCTTTTTCGATCCGAGCACCGACTGCGGTTTCGAAATCGTGGGCAAAGCCCAGCAACAGATCTTCGCCAAATTCAACCTTGTCCTTGAACTGCACCTGCGTCTTCAGACCGTCCAACTGTTTCTTCAGCGGCTCGCGCATGAAGGCGAAGGCCTGCGAATCGCTGAGGTTTAGGTTGCCCGGTAAGCGGCGCACGAATTCACGCGTGAGATCGTAGCGGGCTTGGCCGCTACTGCCATTAAGCCCAAAGCCAGTCCATACCGGCGGGGCACGCGGCCGCAGCTTTTCGATGGCTGGCTGTGCCTGCCCCATCGAGGGCAGGGTTGACGCGCCCAGCCAGTACAATAGGCGGCGCCGGGTCTGGGGCAAGCCCGGTGCCAACGTCAGTCCTTGTACTTGTTTTGTACGTCCGCGACCATGGTCTCCGACTTCTTGATGTCCGGCTTTGCAACGTCCTTGGCTCGCATGGCCTGCTCCCATTTCGCCGACAGCATGCAGCTCTGGATCAGCGCGTTATTGGCCTGGGTGAGGGCCGGCAGCGGGGCTGCCATCTTGACTATGTCGCCGCCAAAGTTGGCGAGCATCATCTGCATGAGCTCGCCAAAGGACTGGGCGATAATACCTTGTGCTGCCAGTCGGTTCTCGTGTGCCTCAGACAACATGATCTTTTGCTTCGCATCCAGGCCGCTCACCTGCGAGATCATCTTGATCTGGGCCGAGTGCACCTCGGGGCTGACATCCTCGAACATCGGTTTCTCGCCGGCCTTGGTGGCGCGCAGTGACTGCAGGGTCGCGATCTGGCCGATCAGCGCGTTGCCGCCCTGCGTCGTTTTGATGATGCCGTTGCCGATCCGGATCGACTCTGCGTTGTAGCGTTCGGCCTCCGCGTACATGCGGCCGACGCGGGTGTTGGGTAGCTGGCGCGCGTACGCCTGCTGTGCCTGCTCGATCTGCATGCCCATCCGCGCTGGCTCCTGCCACTGCTGGCGGAAGGGCATGTTCGGCTCGTTGTTGTAGATATCCTTGGCCGTCGCCGCATGGATCAGTTCGTAGTTCTGCGTGTCGAACTCCTTCTTAATGCCGTCGCCCTGACTGTAACTTGCGCGCAGGCCGCCCGCCGAAACCAGGTCACCCAGCGCCTGATGCAGGTCTTTCTTGCCGTACTCGCCGTATGCGGCCATGCGGGCGCGGAATACCAGAGCGGTGAAGTGCTCGGAACGGGAGGCCTGCTGAAACAGGGTCCACCAGCGGTCTTTGTTGATTGAAAGCTCGGGCGCCTGCAGATGCAGAAAGGTAAGTGCCATCAGAGCATCGGCCTGCTCCTGCTGATCTGAAGATCGGGAAATTTGGATCAGGGCTGCGAGCGTATCGGGTTCCGGAAACGCCAGAAAGGTGTCATAAATGGCCCGCACCTTCTTGGTCTCAAATGACGCTTGGAAGAATCCGGCACTTGGGAAAGTTTTACTGATAGCAACTTTTCGCAGTGCCTTATAAAAATCATCCTGCAGTAATTCCAAGTCAGGGATGTTGAATTCGCTGGCGATTATTTGGGTGTCCACCTTCATGGAACCAAGTGCCCCTGCCTGCACGCTACACCACTGACTACTAGGCATGAGTCCGCCCGATCGCCTGCTATTTGAAGCGCCAGTCGGGCCAGCCGGGCTAGTCGGGCCAGTTGCGCCAGTCGGAAGTGCCTTCTGCAATTGCTGCAAAAGGTTGCCAAACTGAGCATGGGCAACTTGAGACATGCCGCCGATTAATATCGACAGGAGAACTGATAAACCTAGTGATTTCTTGTTTTTCATTACCGAAAACTCTTTTTAAAGTTGATAAGTTGTACCATTGATTTTATGAAGTTACACAATTTTTCCATAGGGTTTTTCCCTAAAAGAGTCCGGTAATGAACGAGCCGATTCAAGGGAGATCGAGTGCAACCCGCAAACCGACAGCGTTCCCGCGTCGGGTCTCTCCCGCCTTGCCGCGGTAGGCGCTGCGGCCGAATTTGTCCGGCAAATCCCAGCTACCGCCGCGAATGACCCGGCTGGTGCAGATCAGTGGGGCGAACAGTCCACCAGGCTCGGGTTGGGATGGCGTCCCGCAATCCTGCACCCACTCCATAACATTGCCGTACACGTCATACAAGCCCCGGCCATTGGCTGAGAAACTGCCTACGGGTGCGGTCCATGCGTGGCCATCGCTGCAGGAGGCCAGTGGCCACTGTGGCTGGATCTTACGCAGTGATTGGTCAGTCACATTGGCACCGCTGCAGACCTCAGCGGGCTGGCCGAGCAAAGCCGAGCTGCCTGGAGCGAGCTGAACCACCCCGAGTACCCGACACTTAAAGTGGCTGGCGCACTCCAGGATGAACAAGCAGGACTCATGCCCGTACCGCGCATCTTTGATGGCTATGTGGAACTGCTGGCCAGAGTCTCCAGCACGGGCCTGATTCACCTGGAGCGCAATCGTTACTGCGTGCCGACCGAGTACGCCCACAGCGCGGTCAGCTTGCGCATCTACCCGGACCGGATAGCCGCCATCGCCCACGGCGTGTGGGTAGCGAGCCACAGCCGCAGCTTTGAGCGCAGCCAGACCTTCTACGACTGGCAGCACTACATCAGTCTGCTCGAGCGCAAACCCGGCGGCTTGCGCAACGGCGCACCCTTTGAAGAGATGCCGCAAGCGCTCAAGCAACTCCAGGCGATATTGCTGCGCCGCGGAGGCGGCGACAGTGTGATGGCGCAAGTGCTGGCCGCCTTCCCACTGCACGGCCTGGATGCTGTGCTGGTAGCGACCGAGTTGGCGCTAGAAGCTGGCAAGCCTAGCGGTGAACATGTCTTGAACGTCCTGGCACGGCTGAAGGGCAGCGAACCCAGCGCCAATCTGAGCCAGGCCATGGCCACCGAGTTGCTGCATTGGCCGCTCAAACTGCAAACAGAGCCTGCGGCGAATGTGGGCCGCTACGACCAGCTTCGTGCAGGCCAGACGACAACAGCAAAGGAGGCATCACTATGAGCAGCCAGATCATTGCCAGCCTGAAGCAATTCAAACTGCACGGCATGGCCGCCAGCTTCCCGGAGGTAGCAGCTCAGGCGCGCCATACCGAGTTCAACCCCGAGAGCTTTATGCACCAGCTCATTCAAAGCGAGTCCGCCGAACCTTCGGTGCGATCAACGGCTTACCAAATGGGCGCTGCGCGGTTTCCTGCACATCGTGACTCAGCAGGCTTTGCGTTTGAGCAAGCCAGCGTTGATGAAGCGTTGGTACGCAGCCTGCACAGCGGGCAGTTCACGATGGCTGCACACAACGCGGTGTTCATTGGTGGGCCGGGCACCGGCAAGACGCATCTGGCCACGGCCATTGGCGTGGAGGCGATCCAAAAGCATGGCAAACGGGTGCGTTTCTTCTCGACGGTGGCACTGGTCAATGCCCTGGAGCTGGAGAAAGCGCACGGCAAGGCGGGCCAGATTGCGCTGAAGTTGATGTACGTTGACTTAGTGGTTCTTGACGAGCTGGGGTACTTGCCCTTTAGCCAGGCCGGCGGCGCCTTGTTGTTTCACCTGCTCTTCAAGCTGTACGAGCACACCAGCGTGGTGATCACCACCAACCTGAGCTTCTCGGAATGGTCGGCCGTGTTTATTGATGCCAAAGTGACCACGGCGCTGCTGGACCGGCTAACCCATCACTGCCACATCGTGTAAACCGGCAACGAAGCCTACCGATTCCGGCACAGCTCCATGGCTGAGAAGACGCGCATCAAGGCCAGTGAAAGCGAGAGCAAAGGTAGCACATCGGTGCCTACAACGCAGGAGGCCTACGAGCCGTTCTGAGGGCGACGAAGCAGGGGGAAATCTGCTACGGGCTACGCCCTTCACTCATTTCCCTCTGCTTGCAATCAAAAACACGGAGGCACGAGAAAACCAGCTATTTGGTACACCTATTCACAACTGCTGATTCAAAAACCAGCAACCTGCCCTGGGTCAATATTAGATCGGCAGGGTGGGTCAATATTTAATCGGCGCCGACAAAGGAACTATAACGTCCATGGCGATACCCCGATGGCACTGAACGTCGGCATTGCCAGCCCGGCGTTGGCCGCCCTGCACAAAGCGTCTCGCGTCACCACCAGCGCATACATTACCGCCTGTAACCCGCGCAGCCAACCCCTTGCTCTGGCCATCAATATCGAGCGTCAGGCCGCGCTTGCCCAAGAACTGAAGTCACGAGGCTTGACTTTCATAGACGGCGTCGGACAGCACCCCACTGCCAAGGAGTGGCCTGGCGAGGCGAGCTTCCTCGTGCTGGATCTGTCGTTGGAGGCTGCGAAAGTACTGGGTGCGCAGTAGGAACAACATGCGATTATCTGGTGCGGCCCTGACGCGGTGCAGCAGTTGATTCTGCTTAGATAGCTGATTCTGGCTGGTCAGCTAACTGAAAAGTCGAGGGCTTGGCGATGACGACACCGGAGCAAATGGCCAGGCTGGCCGACGGACCTGACGTAGAAAAGTTTTTCCAGATTCACTCTCCAAATAAATTTCAATTTGATGCGGCGATGCAAAACTCCAGCGCATCCATGACCTTTGAATAAATTCCAGGGCACTTTTCCTCACGCGGGCCAGCAATGTTCAGCGTGGCGAAGTTTCCATGAATGAGCCATGTATTGATTTGGAACGACGCTTCTTCAGTTGACGCAATATCAAGCTGGATAACCAGGTGCGGCTTCTTAAATGACTCAGCAAACCGTACCGTGGCCAGCGTGCCGCCGTCAATTGCGCCGATGTTGAATATCAGGGTGGCGTCGCTGCCCGCCACATTGAGCTTTGTGCGCTGGCGGTATCCAGCAGATTCGGTCTCCTGAAGTTGGTAGACGAGATCGAGCGGACCGTCGCTGGCCAGGCGGCCCTTCGGACACCACCCGCCATGCGCAATGTTATGGCGTAGCGCCCAATCCAGCGCCGCGCGATCGGCACCCGTTTGCCCACCAGAAACAATTTTTTTGGGTATCCACGCTTGAATATTTAACTTGGTCATTAAATGGCGATCAGCTCTCGGGCTCGAATGCCAATAATGTTGGCCCTGGATATTCCGTACTGCCTCGCCATTGCGCTCACAGACTCACCACGGTCCAACTCATTAAGAATTGACCGGCGCTGCTCAGGCGTCGTTTTGCTGGGTCGTCCGAGCACCTTGCCTTCGGCCTTTGCCCGCTGCAGTCCGGCCTGCGTCCGTTCAACCAGGAGATCGCGCTCCATCTCTGCCACAGCTGCCAACATGGTCAGAAGCAGTTTCCCAGCTGCCGAGGTGAGATCAGTGCTGCCAAGCTGAAGGACGATGACTTTCACTTTTCGCTCGCCGAGCAGCCGGATCGTTTGCATCACATCGATGGCATCACGGCCAAGACGATCCAGCTTCGACACCACGAGAGTTTCACCTTTGCGAATTTTGGAGAGGAGGCTGCCAAACTCTGGCCTCTGCATGGCGCAGGTCTTGCCACTGATTCCTTCGTCGGCGAACCAATACTCGTCTTCAATCAAATAGCCCGTCTGCGCCAGCTCATGGCGCTGATTTGCAGAAGTCTGTTGATTGGTTGAAACCCGGCCGTAGGCAAAAACTGCTGACATGTCGATTCCTTGTAGTGTTAGAAAACGGTGTCAGAATAGCCGAGATGTTAGATAAAGTAAAGGCTAATTTATCAACACCCAATATACATTACACGATGGGTGTCGGAAAACGGTCGATTTCCACCAGGAGAGGACGTTGAATAAGGCTCTGTTGTACTGATTGTTTGGAAGTCAGCCATCGACATTCACCCTCACTCGCGCCAGTCGCCGGCAGGTTCGCTTCGGTTGGTGATGTACGGGCGGATTTTTCAGGGTTTGGTCGTACTGCGCCTGAACTCCCAGGGTTCAACTGGGTCAGCATCACGCCATAGACCGCGCTTTTCGGATCGGGCTGCATTTTCAGCCGCCTCGTACAGCCTTCGGTCGTTGGGTGACTGCTCGCCCTGATACTTCCGATAGAACCACGCCATGCCGCGCTCGAGCTGCACCATGTTGGCATCCCGCCCGTTGACCAGCACCTTACCGATTTGCCGCCCATAGCGATCTCGCTTGCTTGTCTCCACGTCCACCATCTTGTCGAAGGCTAGGTCAGACAGTGACTCTTTGGATCTGTTGCCGAATGCCTGCTTTTTCTCCGGCGCATCAATGCCGGACAGGCGAATCTTGTGCTGCACCTTGCCACCGTCCAGCACGGTGATGGTGTCGCCATCGGCAACACCGACAACCCGGCCCGTTATCGTCTCGGCATGAGCGGTGCAGGCCAGCGCCAGCAGCAGGATAGTGATGATTCTTTGCGTGGGGAGACTACGACTTACTGCCGACAACAATATCCGGCGTGGTTCAAAAAACGCCACTTTTGCCAGAGTGAAGATCGAGCATATTGTGATGCTTAGTCATTTCAGCGATTACGGATCTCGATGATCTTGTCGGAATCACGAACGAGGGGTTGGGCTGCGCCACCAGGCGATACACACCTAAACTGCAACTCCGTAGAGCCGAGTCGTCCTGGCATCGCTGGCGTGGTAGTTATATGCAGCGTCTTGACCTCAAGCCCCTTCGCGCGGCAGAAGGTGTTGGCTTCACCATAGACTTCAGCTTTATTGCTTAGTGACACGCCGATCCCTGGCGAACCATCCTTCTTGCCAATCATGTAGGAATCTTGGTCCATTGGAATCACACCAGTGCTCGCGCAGCCAACGAGGGCTAACGCGGCGATTGATGAAATAAGCAGTTTTTTCATTTGCTAATCCTGATTGTTGAAAATAATCGCTGACTTCGCGTCAATACGGCTGACGTTCAAATTGAGGGGCAGCTCGCTTCTGGGCGGACCCGATTGAATGCCGGGTTGACCATTCGCTTTAACTATCGACCCGAGTGTTTGTTTCTCACCGTTGACGTTTTTCAATAATATTATTTGGTGAACTTTGCAGCCGTTGTCTTTGGAATTCAGGGTCGTCGGAGCGTAGGCAGCGGAAATTTAATTCCATGCTGGCCATACCTTCTGTCCATGTCGGGGACGATGTTTTCTCGCTAAGGGTGAAGACCTCCAAGCCGCCACGGCGTGTGCATTCTTCGCTTGCTTCTTGATAAGCAATTCGCTTTGCGGCTGGAATTCCCCCTTTGCCGGGGGAAGCAGATGTTGAAATAGTAAAAGTGTCAGGGCCAACTTTTATGACGCCTGACGAGCTGGCACAAGCTGTCAGCGCAAGTGCTACTGCGAAAGTGATAACTGATTTCATTTGGTCCTCCTTGGACGTTAGCCTAAGTTTGAATTCGCCGACCTGCGCTGCTTGTCGAAGCTCACTTCCAGCACTCCACCAGTACGGTAAAGCCTCTGGCCTTTTCTGCTATCGCCGTGGGCGCAAGCGGCTTGTCGGAGCTGGCGCTGTCGTAGTCCACACTGTTGGCATCGAGGAACGAACGCAGTACGTTGGCGCTGATGGCGAAGTTCACGTTTTGCGGGATGTCCCCTGTGATTCTTGCGGTTTTGATGGCATCGAGCTTGGACACCACCACACCCAACAGATTACCGGCAGAGTCCAGTGCAGGCCCACCACTGTTGCCAGGCTGCACGGGTGCGGTGATTTGTATTAGACGCGTGTCACCGCCCACGCCCGACAGGCTGCTGAGGTTGCCGGTGGTCATGTTGAAGCCCGAGAGCAGGCCGCGCAGCGGGTAGCCCGCTACCGCCACCGGCTCGCCCAC
>Ga0105052_10005773_pt1 | contig 12865 bp, 9 predicted proteins | sample FRY03_FD_78094 | JGI IMG/M metagenome (GOLD analysis project Ga0105052, IMG submission 78094) | Freshwater microbial communities from Lake Fryxell liftoff mats and glacier meltwater in Antarctica - FRY-03 | ecosystem: Environmental > Aquatic > Freshwater > Ice > Glacier meltwater ... | reverse complement strand
TCACTAAAGATCTTGCATCACGAACCTTGGAGTTTATTTACCAAATTTAGTTGGCTTGGCTAACCGTTGACATATTGAAATCTTTAATCACAAGTGGTGGCATTGCCGAGCGGTCAACGTAGCCGGCCCATTCGCGCGGTTGCGTGATTTGCGTACTTCCAGCATGAGCGATTCGCCCCAATAATGAGATTGGAGACTCATTCCACCTGAAATTATTGACCGCGCCAATAACTTCACCGCCCTTAATTCGATATACGCCATCACGTGTTAGGCCTGTGAGAAGCAATGTAGTTGGATCGACTTCACGGATGTACCACATTGTTGTTAGTAATAAACCGTCATCAACTTTTTTCACTAAATCTTCCAATGAGCCACTTGCGCCATCTACCGACATAATTAAGTTATCGCCCATAGGCGTAAAGGCAAGAGAAGTAAATTGGGCCGATGATCGGGTCTGCACAAGAGATGCAAGAGCACCATCTTTTAACCAATGCGTTTTCTTAATTTTTTGTCCGTTATCAAAGACCGAGCTCATCGGCCCACTTGCGGTAGCAGTGATAAATGGAATTGATTCCAACCCACGATAAGTTGGGTCCGAATAGAGTTGAGCAGATAGATTAGAAAGTTTTTCTCCGATGCGTGTTCCGCCACCAGTTTTACTAAATACGGAACGACCTTCGTGTGCATCTCGCGCAACTGCACGCCATAACATGTATGTCAAAATATCGCTGACCGCACCCGCTGGTAAAACTGTGTTATATTTGCCAGCAGGTAACTCAATTTTTGTTCCTTGCCATTGCAAGCGCTGGCGAATTGCGCCATCAACTGCTGCGATGGAAACGCTAGAAAAATCTCGAGTAGCTACGCCTTCCCATGTCGACCGCGAACGATTATGGGATTTTCCAGTCATCTCGATACGGCCAGCAGGTTGGTCAAAGCGAGCTCTAATTCCGCCTTTTGAACCTACCCATGTTGTTGCGTGTGTGTGTTCGGCGTAACCGAATAATTCAATTTTATCGGCTACTGAGCGCTTAAACATCTCACCTAAATCAGGTGCAATTTTTGCAAAAACTTCTGGACCGGTTGCAGGATGTGGATCGCTCCAATTACCAAGGGCGAAATTGGTTGCCAGCTCCATTGCATCTTCGGCTTTGCCGGCGCTTTTTGCGGCAGTCAGAGCTTCTTGCACAATTGCATCGATATCGGCAATTGAAACATCACTCCTACTTACAGCACCTGCCGCCATACCACCAGCTAATGCAACAAAAGCGATGACGGTGACGCTGCGTTCTTTAATTACGCCATTAGTTGTCAGAGTGCTATTTGCCCAACGTAAATTCGCTTGGCTTTTATCGTTAATAATTACCACGCAATCAGCGCAGTGTGCAGCTTGGGTAATTCTTTCAATTAATTCTTGGGCAGAAATCATGCACCTGCCTCCGCAACTGTGTTAAGAATATTTACTTTCTCGAAAATTGCTGCAGGACAACCGTGGCTTACCGCTGCGGTTTGTGAGGGCTGACCTTTACCGCAGTTAAAAGCACCACCAAGAACATAGGTAGCTGGCCCACCGACTACTCTCATGGAACCCCAAAAATCTGTAGTAGTTGCTTGATAAGCAACATCTTTAACTTGGCCAACAATCTTTCCATTCTTAATGCGATGGAACTGTTGGCCAGTAAATTGAAAGTTATAGCGCTGCATATCAATTGACCACGATTTATCTCCGAGAATATAAATTCCGTCATCCATGGATGCAATCATGGAATCTAAATCTGGCCCCTTTAGATCTGGTTGTAGTGAGACATTGGGCATTCGTTGAATTGGGACATGGGCAGGAGAGTCGGCAAAAGCACAGCCATTACTGCGATTTTGGCCAACCCGCGCGGCAATGCGTCGATCGGTTTGATAGCCAACTAGCACCCCATCTTTAATGATCTCCCATTGCTGAGCAGCGACACCTTCATCGTCATAGCCCACCGTGCTTAAACCATGCTCTGTGAATCGATCGCCCGTGATATTCATTAATTTTGAGCCGTATTGCAGCGTATTTAATTTATCGACGGTGGCAAAAGATGTTCCGGCATAGTTTGCTTCATACCCGATGGCGCGATCTAATTCAGTTGCATGGCCAATCGATTCATGAATGGTAAGCCATAGATTTGATGGATGGATGAGTAAGTCATATTTGCCGGGTTCAACGCTAGGCGCGGCAACTTTTTGGGCCAAAATTGTTGGCAACTCATCAATTTCGCTATCCCAGTTATAAATATCGTTTCGCATCCACTCCCAACCAAAGCCAGCCGGTTGTGCCAAAGTGCGCACCGATTCAAAACCATGGCCCCCAACCGATATGCCTTCAATCTGTGTTTGTACTCGCACGCGTTGTTGAGTCGTACTGGTGCCGTGTGAATCGGCATAATGTTTTTGTTCTTTAACAAACATGGTGTATGCACTCACATGGTTGACAGATTTTGCGGCAAGTAATTTTGAACTCAGCGTTGCCAGACGCTCTATTTTTTCGGAATCTGAAACGCTAAATGGATCTATTTCATATGAGGAGACCCAAGTTTTATTTGCATAAACTGGTTCTGGCGCAAGGACAACTTCCTCTGTTGCAAGTGGCTTACTTGTCTTGGCCATTGCAACTGCAATCTGGGCTAATTCTTGTGCGCGCTTGGCGCTCACTTCGGGAGCCGATGCAAATCCCCACGCGCCATTTATAATGACTCGAACTCCAAGGCCCATCAACGAGCCATCATTTTGCGTTTCGGGTTTGGCATCACGCAATTGCAATAGACCGGTGCGCGTGCGTTCGATTCGAACATCAACATGTGTTGCCCCTAGCGATTGCGCGGTAGAAATTGCGGCTTCGCAGATTGGGGATAATGGCAACGCCAGAAAATCGGCATCTACATTTCTATTAGAACTCATGGTGAGGACTCTAAGGTATGCAGTCAGAGCAAATCCTATAAATTGACCCGCCCCACTAGCCTTGTAAGAAAAATTCTTAACCAAATAGTTATAAAGCCAGCCCAATCTGCGCCTCGCTATTCCTTGTCACAACTTCATTCATGAGGCAGACTCAGGCTACAAAAGGTCAGGATGCGGAGCAGATCGACTCTCCACAACTGTGTCTAACTCACTCTCAAGGAGGATCTATGAAGTTCAATCGCAGAGCAAAGTTTGCTCTAGCAGTGGTGGCTACTTCGGCGTTGGCAGTATCACTGCTAACGCCAGCTCAAGCTGCAAAACATTCGACTGTAATAGTTCACTATACGAACGAATTAACAGGTTTTAACTCTAATGTTACAGGTTTTAACCTAGTTACTAATGGTGATGCTGGATATCTTTCTGGATTTGGATTCAACTACTATGATGACGGTAAAAACCTTATTAAGAACCCAATATTTGGTTCGTATAAGGTTGTAAAGAATAAGGCAACAGATTTCCGTGTCCAGTACACAGTTGCTCCAGGCCGTCTTTGGTCAGATGGAACACCAATCACCGGTGTAGATCTCTTGCTTTCACATGTGCTTAATAGCAACGCTTATTCAATCGCGGCAGGTCTAGGTGATCCGTTGAGTAAAACAACTACTCCAGCATTTAACTCACTCGGTTACGGCGGAACTTATTCTGACAACATTGTTGGTCCGCCTGTGCTTTCAGCTGACAAGATGTCAGTAACTCTTCAATACAAGAAAAGGATTGCTGACTGGGATCTATATGGTCCTGGACCAGCTCCAGTTCACACACTTGTGTTGATGTCTGAAGGAAAGAACGCTCTTGGATCGGTTAAAGAGAATGAAGCAGCACGCGATCGCTTCTTGGCTGCGTTCAATTCCAAGAGCACAACTGTTCTAAAGTCAATCGCTAAGGTGTGGTCAAATGACTACAACATTATTGAGGTAAATGACAAGACAAACCCACTCCTATTTGTTGGCAACGGTGGATTCTTAGTTGCTAGCGCAGTATCAAAGTCATCTGTTACATTCAAGAAGAACCCCAATGGCAATTCAGGTCCAGCACTTAGCGGATCAATTAATACAATTATCTTCAAATTCATCGGGGATGGAACAGCGGCAGCACAGGCGCTGGCAAATGGCGAGATTGATCTCTACTCAGGTCAGGCAACTGCAGATGGTGTAGCAGCGCTAAAGAAGATTTCAAATGTAATTGTAAAGGGTGGAATTGCAGCAGTTTACGAGCACTAGGATCCGCGCTACTCAAATGTAGCGGGAGAGCCTGCTTACACCGGAGTATTTGCAGGAGATAAGGGTAGGGATATGCGTAGGGCATTCCTACTTTCAATTCCCCGTGAAGAAATACTTGAGAAATTAATCCGTCCCATTAATCCAGATGCAGTTGTGTTGGGTTCAACATTCCTGTCACCAGGTCAAGCAGGTTATGACCGTCTTACTGCAAACAACGGTTCTAGCTACTACGTTGGCGCTCAAAGTGTTCTGAATGCAAAAGCACTTAAGTTAGTAAAGAAGAGTTTCCCAGATGCAAGCCCAAGCAATCCAGTGGATATCAAGGTGCTTGTTCCAGGAAACAATGCTCGCCGCGCTGCTGAATTTGCATTAGCAAAGGCAAATGCAATTAAGGCTGGTTTGAATTTCATTGGAGATGCACAAGCATCATGGGGTCCGAAGCTTGATTTGAGTGCTTACGACGCCGTGTTCTTTGCGTGGGGTGCCACTTCAACGGCACAAGCATCTACTAATGATATCTTCCAGACTGGTGGAGGAAACAACTACAAGGGAGTTGCAATCCCACGTTTGGATACAATTTTGGACACACTGCAATTTCCACTGTCAAGATCCTCTTATATCTCAAAGGTGATTGCTGCGGAACGCATTATTCATGACCAAGGGTTAACAATAGGTGTATTCCAATTCCCTGCAGTGACTGCTTACAACAAGGATCTAAAAGGAATAAAGCCTGCTCCATTGTCTCCAAACCTAGTTTGGAACTACTGGGAGTGGACATACTAAAAATAGCCTGAACTTTTAGGCTATTACCTCTACTCGAAATTGAGTAGAAAATCTGTAGTAAGCGAGTGGCATTTGGTTTCGAAACCAGATGCCACTCGCACTACGATATGGCTAAGTTTTCGAGATTGAATTAAGGTTGCCTTGCAAAGGAGAATAAAGTGCTGAGTTACATCGCGCGCCGAATCGGCGTTTCTATAGTGATTCTCTTCGGTTCAAGTTTTTTGGTCTACAACTTGGCTGCCTATGCAGGCGATCCCCTACAAGATTTGCGCCTTAGCACTGATGACACTGCTCGCCAGCAGATAATTGCTTTGACCAGAGATCTGCAACTCGATGTGCCACCCCCAATTAGATATTTTCTCTGGCTCAAAGGCCTTTTGGGTGTATTTGTGGGAAAAGTGAATCTTGGCATGACTCGAGAGGGTGCATCCGTTCAAGCAGAGTTGGCATATGCAATTCCAGTGACTTTGCGACTTGTTTTGGTTGCCACAATCACCGCATTGCTCTTTGGATTGGCTTTGGGAATTATCTCAGCGCTTCGCCAGTACAGTAGATTTGATTATGGAATGACATTCCTAGCTTTTCTTCTGTACTCCCTCCCAATTTTCTGGGTAGCTGTTTTGCTCAAAGAGTTTATGGCAATTCAATTTAATAATTTTTTAAGCGAACCAAACATTCCATTGAAGTGGATGTTTATCTTTTCAGTATTTGGAGGAGTATTTTGGAGCTCGCTTTTTGGAGGCGAACGTAAGAGGTTCTGGAGTGTTTTCACCGGTGCATTCGCAACTAATTTTGTTATTTTGTGGGCAATTGACTTAACTGATTGGTATTTGAATCCTGGACTTGGTCCAATCCTAATAACTCTTCTTGCAATAGGGGCGGCGGTGGGTATCACCTCACTCTCAACAGGTCTTTCCAACGCTCCCGCGAGGAGCGCCGCTTTAACGATGGCTGGCCTTGCCTTGGTTTGGTACTATCCGGCTCAGTGGATTTTTAATAACTTTGGCTCCTACCTAACAATTTTTCTAATGATCGCACTTATTGTCGGGACAGCTCTGGCCTGCGCAGCTTTGTATAGCAAGATTGACCGTGGTCCAATTGCACGAACTGCCATAATCACAGGAGTTGTTTCTGGATTACTAATCTTAATTGATCGCATTATGCAAAGTTGGGCGGCCTATAGCGAAACAGATGCAGTGAATTATCGACCAGTTCCGACATATGGTCAGCGCAAGGACCAGCTAGTTACAGGTGATTTTTGGATAAACAACATGGACCTAATCATGCACCTAATTTTGCCAACTTTTGCATTGATTCTGATCTCACTTGCAGGCTGGATTCGATTCACACGCGGAGCCCTATTAGAGGTCTTAAATCAAGACTATATCCGCACCGCACGCGCCAAGGGGTTAAATGAACGGACAGTGATTACTCGTCACGCATTCAGAAACATGATGCTTCCACTATCAAGTTTGTTTGTGGGTGAAATCGTTGGATTGATCAGCGGTGCTGTAATTACAGAACGAGTTTTTGGTTGGCAAGGCATGGGCACGCTAGGCATAAAAGCAATTAATACTTATGACCTAAATTTGTTAATGGGCGTTAACTTGCTTTTATCTGTTCTTGTTGTTTTAGGAAACTTATTAGCAGATTTAGTGTATTCAGCCTTAGATCCTCGAATTAGATTGAGGAAGTAACCATGAATTTATTTGGTCACAGAGAAAAGTCAACAGGAGAGATTCTGGCTGGCGGCGAAAGTGCAATCGCAAACAAAGAGGTTGAGGGCTTAAGTCAAGGACAAATTGTACGACACCGCTTCTTCCGACACAGAGCTGCAGTTATTGCACTTGTTGTGCTTTCTAGCATCATTCTATTTGTGATGACCGTTCTTGATACAAAGATTGGCCCGCTACGGATCCCCGGCTGGTGGAAGTGGACCACTGAGGATATTCCAGCGCTTCGATATAAAGACTGCCCGGGTGGAACAACAGGGTGTCCTACTCTTTCACTCAAGCTAGGATCTAGTTTTGGTCTTGGCACCCACCCGTTTGGACAAGATGACATTGGCCGCGATTATTTCGCATTAGTGATGAATGGTGCACGTAGATCTTTGATGATCATGTTTGTCATCGGCTCAGTTGCAGGATCCATCGGCGTTGCTGTCGGATCTATTGCGGGTTTTTATGGAAAAAAGGTTGACGCGGTCCTTATGCGCTTGGTTGACTTTATTCAAACCGTTCCAGTAATCATTATCGCTGCAGTTATTGGGAAAGCGGCTGGTCGCGTTGGTCCACTATTTCTTGCACTGTTTTTAGGTATTTTAGTATGGACCGGTTTAGCACGTTTAGTGCGAGCACAGTTTCTTTCACTACGTGAAATGGAGTTCGTTGATGCAGCCAGGGTTGCTGGTGCATCCAATATGAGAATTACTTTTAAGCACATTTTGCCCAATGCAATCGGTCAGATCATCGTCGCGGTGACACTCATCATGGCTGGCGCAATCTTGCTTGAAACCGCACTTTCATATTTGGGCTTTGGCGTTGTGGCACCAGATGTCTCGCTCGGACTTTTAATTAGCGAATACCAGTCCTCATTTACAACTCGCCCATGGTTGTTCTGGTGGCCAGGCTTTTTCATTATTTCAATTGCTTTATGCGTTAACTTCATTGGTGATGGTTTACGTGATGCATTTGACCCACATCAGCGACGTCGAATTACAAAGAAGGATCGCCTTAAGGCAAAACTACTGATTAAGGCAGGTGATTAGCCATGGGTAAAGAAAATGTATTAGAAATTTCCGACTTTAACGTTGATTTCTGGGTGGATGGAGTTTGGTATCCAGCGGTAATCGATATGAACCTAGGTTTAGCTGCGGGAAAAGTGACTGCAATTGTTGGTGAATCTGGCTCAGGAAAATCCACTACTGCACTTGGGCTAATGTCACTTCTTGCTTCTAACGCCAGAATGAGTGGCAGTGTCAAGGTCAAGGGCGAAGAGATGCTTGAGGCAAAGCCTGCTGTTCTGCGCCAGTTCCGCGGCAAAGAAGTGGCATACATTTTCCAAGAACCAATGACAGCGCTCAATCCGCTTTACACAATCGGTTTCCAGATAGTTGAAACACTTCGCAATCACTTTGATATGGGGCCAAAGCAAGCCCATGCGCGCGCTTTGGAATTGATCACGATGGTCGATATTCCAGAGCCAGAGAAATCGATTAACAAATATCCGCATCAACTCTCCGGTGGACAGCGCCAGCGCGCGATGATTGCGCAAGCCTTGGCATGTGATCCTGGCTTATTAATTGCCGATGAACCAACAACGGCGTTAGATGTAACCGTTCAAGCCGAAATTCTTGATTTAATGCGTGAACTGAAGAGCAAATTAAATTCTGCAATTTTATTAATTACCCACGACATGGGTGTCGTTGCCGATATGGCCGATGATATTTTAGTTATGAAAGATGGCATAACGGTCGAACACGGCAGCGCCGATCAAATCTTTAATAGCCCTAAACATCCTTACACGCAAGCTCTTTTGGCGGCAGTTCCTAAATTAGGCTCGGTTGCAAAGCGCACGCTCTCATACTCTGAAAAAAATAAACCTGCCCCAGTATTGAGATTAGAAGATGTAACCATCCAATATCCAAAGCGCGGACGAATCCCAGCTTTCGTTGCCGCAAAAAATATCAACTTAGAAATCTACCCCGGTGAAATTTTAGGTCTGGTTGGAGAATCAGGTTCGGGTAAGACAACAATTGGCCGAGCAGCCATTGGATTATTACCAATAAAATCAGGAAAGATTGAAATTGTTGGTAAAGATATCAGCCATGCAACTTCTAAAGAGTTATTCTCAATTCGGCGTCACACTGGAATTGTTTTTCAAGATCCGGCCAGCTCACTTAATCCGCGTTTACCAATTGGTGAAAGTATCGGCGAACCGATTTTCTTGGCAAAAGTGGCAAAAGGTGCTGCATTAGCTCATAAAATCGAAGATTTGTTGGATCAAGTAGAACTGCCGCGCAGTTATAGAAATCGTTATCCACATGAATTAAGCGGTGGTCAACGCCAACGCGTTGGTATTGCGCGAGCCTTAGCCCTGACTCCAGATTTATTAATCGCCGATGAACCAACTTCGGCGCTAGATGTATCAGTTCAAGCTCGCTTTTTAGATTTACTACAAGATTTGCAAGAGAAATTAAAGTTTGCTTGTTTATTTATTAGCCACGATTTAGCAGTTGTCGATATCTTGGCGCACCGAATTGCAGTAATGCAAAATGGTTTAATTGTCGAAGTAGGCGAGCGCGATCAGATTTTGCAGCGCCCAGCCAATGATTACACCCGTCGATTGATTTCTGCCGTCCCAGTTCCAAATCCGGCAGAACAAAAAATCCGCCGCGAAGCACGATTGGCCGCTAAATAGTAATTAATCCCGAGCTTGTCCTGATCTATGTTTATACCGCCCCATAAAATCGGTTTTCATATCGCTAAAGTTGCCATCGATTAGCCCTTGGCGCATCTGATCGACTAAGTGCACGATAAATCGCTCATTATGAATTGTTGCAAGGGTCGCCGCGGCCATCTCCTTAGCGCGAAATAAGTGGCTTAAATATGCACGGGTGTAATGCGTGCAGGTATAGCAATCACATTCGCCATCGATTGGGTTAAAGTCGCGGCGAAATGGGGCATTGGATAGATTAAAGCGACCCTGCATTGTGTAAACGGCGCTAGTTCGGGCAATGCGCGATGCCAGAACGCAATCGAAGGTATCGATGCCATTTTCAACGCCAACAAATAAGTCTTCCGGGGCGCCTATGCCAAGTAAATGCTTGGGTTTATTCTCTGGCAGAGCTGTATTAACCCACGAGATGATGGTGCCAAGGCTTTCTTTATCTAACGCCCCGCCAATTCCGAAACCATCGAATGAAATTCCACTCGAAGTTAGTCCACCAATATCGCGCGCGCCTTTTTTGCGTAAATCTTCATACTGCGCCCCTTGAATCACCCCAAATAGCCCCTGGTATGGCTTCTCAGAGCGTTGCCGAGTTAACTTGAAATGTTCATCCAAACAGCGAATTGCCCACGCCAGCGTGCGTTCTAGGGCCAATTCTTGGTAGTTACGAGTGTTGTGCAGCGTTGTGCATTCATCAAAGGCAAAAATAATGTCAGCACCGATTTGATGTTGGACTTGCATCGAAATTTCGGGGGTAAAGCGATGCATCGAACCATCTAAGTGAGATTTAAAAGTAACGCCGTCATCATCGACATGGGCTAGGCGCTCTTTATTATCTGCAATGACATCATCGGCCCGGAAAGTCTGGGCGCTCATGGCCAAAACTTTTTTAAAACCAACGCCAAGGGATAAAACTTGGAAGCCACCGCTGTCGCTAAAGGTTGGCCTGGGCCAATTCATAAATTGCGAGAGACCACCGGCCTCATCGAGGATCTCTGGGCCTGGTTGAAGATAGAGGTGATAGGCATTTGCTAGCAAAGCTTGTGCACCCAAATCAGCCATGGCCTCTGGCAGAACCGATTTTACTGCCGCCTTTGTACCAACTGGAATAAATGCTGGAGTTTGAATTTCTCCATGGGCTGTTGTGATAGTTCCAACGCGGGCAAGACCGCTTTCAGGGGCGTGCTTTATTTCAAATTTAAAACCCGAAGACATTTTGTACTACCAGATCAAAACTCGTGAATTTTCAGCTATCCAATGTCCATCTTTTTGGGTTACACCAAATGCGTCATAGAACTCTTGTAATTGACTAACGATTACATTGCAGCGAAATTCTGCTGGCGAGTGCGGATCTGTTGCAATTCGGCGACGGGATTCTTCTGGACGAACCTTGCCGCGCCAAACTTGCGCCCAAGATAAAAATAATCTTTGTTCCCCAGTTAATTCATCCATGACCGGTGATTTCGCACCTGCAAGTGAAATTTGGTATGCCTTATAAGCAATTGTTAAACCACCTAAATCACCGATATTTTCACCAACGGTCAGTGCGCCATTTACCGTTATCTCGGGCGTCTCATATGGACGCAAAACGTTGTATTGGGCGATCAGGGCGTTGCTGCGTTTTTCAAATTCAATCCGATCGGCATCGCTCCACCAGTTATTTAAATTACCATTGCCATCGTATTTTGAGCCTTGGTCATCAAAGCCATGGCCAATCTCGTGGCCAATAACAGCGCCAATTCCACCATAATTAACCGCGTCGTCAGCAGCTAGGTCAAAGAAGGGGGCCTGCAGAATTCCTGCTGGAAAGACAATCTCGTTCATCAGCGGGTTGTAATAGGCATTAACCGTTTGCGGGCTCATATGCCATTCATCGCGATCAACCGGAGCGCCGATTTTTGCCAATTCATAATCGCGTTGGAATTTAGTTACGCGGCCAAGATTTCCGAATAGATCGCCTGAGGTAATTTCAAGGGTTGAATAGTCGCGCCATTTATCGGGGTAACCAATTTTAGGTGTGAACTTTTCTAATTTCTCAATCGCCTTTTTCTTAGTTTCAGGTGACATCCATGCCAGATCAGTAATGCTGCGGCGGTATGCCGCAATCAGATTTGCAACCAGTTCTTGCATACGTGCTTTTGCTTGCGGCGGAAAATATTTTTCAACATAGAGCTTGCCGATGGCCTCACCGAGTGAGCCTTCAACAAGGGATGTGGCGCGTTTCCAGCGCTCGCGCAGCTTAGGAGTGCCAGACAGTGTTGTGCCATAGAAGGCGAAATTTTCAGCTACTAATTCATCGGTTAGATATGGCGCTGAGCCAGAAATTATCTGCCACTTAAGCCAAGCCACCCATGAGTCGCGCTCAAATAAGGCAAGTAATTTGGCAACACCTGTGAAGAAATCTGGCTGGCGAACGACGACGTTTTCAAAAGCTTTTGCGGCAATTTCTCCAGATGAAAGATAGAGCGCCCAATCTAATCCGGGTGAGAGTTTTTCAAGTTCTACCCGAGAACGTTTGTTGTAGGTCAGGGTTGCATCTCGGTCTTTAACTTGGTCCCAATGATGGGCGGCAATCTGGGTTTCAAGGTCCAAGATTTTTGCGGCTAATTCTTTGCCTTGTGCATTTCCAACTAGGGCAAACATTTTTTCAATGTGTCCAAGGAGCGCTTGGCGAATCGATGCATATTCTTCTTCGCGGTAGTACGCCTCATCGGGAAGAGATAACCCACCTTGACTTAGATAAACAATATTTGTAGTTGAATCCATTTGGTCTGGATATATTCCAGCATCAAATACCCCACTTGTTCCGCGGGCTTCTAGATAAGACATAGTGGAGATGAAATCTGCAAGAGTTTGAACCTTATCTGCCGCGGCTAAATCCTTGGCAATCGGGGAGATACCAAGGCTTTGAATGCGAGTTGTATCCATAAAAGATTTATAGAGATCTCCAATTTTTTGCCCCTCATCGCTACCAGTTGCGCTTTCAATTATTTCGCGCACTTGTTTCTCGGATTGGATTCGAAGAGCCACGAAGGCGCCATCGGCGGCGCGATCTTCGGGAATTTCTGACTCGGCCAGCCACTTGCCATTGAAGTAGCGAAATAGGTCATCTTGCAAACGAATCGTGGAATCGATATGGCTAAAGTCAAGGCCGCTCTTGCTATTACTCATGCGCTATTTCCTCTGTATTTTTCTCGAAGGCGCTAAATGTACAACCTCAGAGGCTAATTTATAAATTAAGGCAGGGCTAATAAAAAAACCCGCCACATAAAGTGGCGGGTTTTTTTATTATTAAATTATTTCTTAGCAGCTGCTTTCTTGCGCTTTTTTGGAGCTGCTTTCTTAGCAGCTGCTTTCTTGCGCTTTTTTGGAGCTGCTTTCTTAGCAGCAGCTTTCTTGCGCTTTTTTGGAGCTGCTTT
>Ga0105052_10005767_pt1 | contig 12876 bp, 8 predicted proteins | sample FRY03_FD_78094 | JGI IMG/M metagenome (GOLD analysis project Ga0105052, IMG submission 78094) | Freshwater microbial communities from Lake Fryxell liftoff mats and glacier meltwater in Antarctica - FRY-03 | ecosystem: Environmental > Aquatic > Freshwater > Ice > Glacier meltwater ... | reverse complement strand
TGTTTTTGGTGATACCGGACAGGGAATATTTGGTCGAACTGGAACCAAAGACCTAGGGTTTGCTCCCCTTCGCCTGCACACAAACTTAAGAAACGCCCAGCCCATTGCTGATGCTTCAAACTTACTCACAAATACCCCAGCAGATTCAATTGGATTACCTGGGCCAGAGGTTAAATTTATCGAAATCCCCGAGGACGCCGAAGATCAAGAAATTATTTATGCAGCTGATGACATGGTCGAGTATTTACGAGACGTGTATGGCCCAGAACACATCGCGCTTCTAACTACTATGAGTCGCCACCCAATGCATAGCGAACATGCAGATCGAGACATGGATAGTTACCTAAAAACAATCTGGGGCAACGAAGAGATTTTCTATGGCACAGTTAGCGGCTTCAAAGGTCTGGACCGCAACTGCGTAATTCTCGCGATCAATGGATTCCACCGCGAAGTAAACCCGCGAGAATTACTTTATGTTGGAATGACTCGAGCGAAGGATTACCTGGTAATTGTGGCGAAGCGTTCTGATATTGAGGATATTCTTGATAGAAATGTACTTAAAAAATATTAGTCATTAATTGTGCCATCCATGCACTGAGCCACTAAGCAGGTTAGCCCATTGGGTTGTACGAGCCCTATGCGATATCTGCTGCCCATGGCGTAGTCCGTGATATTATGACGTTCAATTCTCAGACCTCCAGAATATTGGAAAGGTCGCGTTGCAACTGAAAAGACTTTGTAGAGACTAACTTCGTCAATTCGAAAGTTACGTGCCACTGTTATGTGATCCAGATAGATATCACATAACAACTGCTGAGTTGGGCTTAAGGGTTTTTCAGAGGAAAATTTCTCGTCCAAATTATCGCCTACATGCGTTAACGACACTCCATCAAAAATAAGTTCTAAATTTATTGCAAATGCCTCATTGCCATTTGGTTTAAGGATCAGATTGACATTAGAACTTCTGTCAATGTTCCTTGGGAAATTTACCGACACATAAAATGTTAAATTTTGAATCCTCATTGGCCCCCAATTTACAGCTCCGCGAATATACGTGATTCGAGAGGCTGCTAATCGAGCAAATCCCATTATTCCCGTGTCTGAAAATAAGATGGGATACATACTTAATTTTTCCAGATTTATGAATTCAACTGATCTTTCTTCAGCCTCATTTAGTCGCCACCATTGTGTTAGATTACTCCAGTCAGACATCAGAGACTTGTAATGCTTGCCACTCGGATAAGTCACTCTTGCAGATTTAGATAACGAAGAATAAAGCATTTCTTCGTTATTTATTATTTCGCCTACGCGCGCACTTAGACCTTCCCGCCAAGACCTGAATGCGGCAACTTTTGGTGGTATGAAAGATTCTCTAATTGCTTTTACACGTTTGACTAAAACGTCATCTGATTCTTCAGCACGCAAAAGCTCACCATCGATGCCCTCGATAAGTTCGTTAAGTAGGTCGATAGAGACCATTTCCCCTTCGTTAATCCATTCGCGAACTGTACACAATAGAGAACTTTCAGTCATGCTAGTCGTTGCCGCTGATACCTCCTTGCTTTTTCGAGCATACTTTGTGAAGTTCTGTGAACCAAAGCAAACAAACTCCCAATCACTTATAAGAATTTTTGCATGTACACGTGCTAGAGACTTGACTATGTATCCTGCTTCTACCAATTTAAGTAATACCTCGAGCTGATTTCTATAAGTACGAGCACTGCTTGTGGGAGAAATATCAGTTAACACCGTCGAAGCATTTGGTAACAAAGGTGACTGACGCAAGAGCCCCAGTACGAGGCCGTCAAGATACGGGCTTACCATCACGATGGATTCTTTAGACTTACGAATAAGTTTTCGCCACTCGGGAACAATATCCTTTGCGTAAACATCGCTATCTTGCGCTACTCCCATATCGCTATCTTGACAGTCTCCTATTGAAAAAAGCAATCAAGCACATCTTTCACCTTTTACGTTGCACCTGAATTCGCTCGGTACTCTGCCAAACTCCAGGCTAAGGAAGGCTTTAATGTAATCCACAAAAAATTCAGTGAACTCCCTCCGGGCAAAAGCTGTGACGCCCCACCAGAAGCGTGTAAGTCGAACTTATCTACCAAGCAATGAATTTAAAAGTTTTTTCCAAAGCTAGAGTTGATCCGCGACCCTAAGGTAGACCACGCAAAAATGTGTCCTTTGCGAATTGCATGCGAAGGTTAGTCCAATGTACTTGTTTAGATGTCTCAATAGGTAGAAGATTTACAAAGTCAGCAGAATGAAGATAACCCAATAGCCTAGGTATACCGTCATTTATTTCAACTCCTACTAATCTCCAGTTTTTATTCTTAAGAGCAACATCGACTTCATTTCTTGAAATAAACATCGTCATTAAATCAGAGTTACGTACGCTCGTCTTAACCTCAAGTAAGTACCCCTGATTATTGCCACTAATCGACGGCGCAAAAATGTCATACCCTGCGGAGTCATTGTACTGTGAGACATGCTTAATTAATTTTATTCGATCTGCAGATAAGGAAGCTTCAAGAATCGATATCACATACTCCTCGCCCCTTAGTCCTACTTCAGTTAGAAACTCAGAGTTGTCTTGAAACTTGCGAAAGGCAACTGGGAAAAAATTTTCTAGCGCCCAAGCTTCGGAAAGGCCACTGGCGAGTGCAGGCTCTATTTTATCTAGCTCTGGAGATTCATTAATAGCCAGGTGTCGGCCAAAATCAACTACAAAATTCGCTTCGATCAACTCATCAAGAATGCGCATTCTGTCGTAGTAGGCCATGCCAGGACCAATAGCCCGCTTGGCAAATAAACTGTAGTCCGTATAAGACAACTCGTCGCGTGCACAGCCGAGCGCATCCTGAATCATTGACCACCGTGCGTTAGGTAAGTTATTCACCCAAATGGCCAAACATCAACTGGAGATCGGAATCATCAATTCCAAGTATGTCAAAGTCGCTTGGATCATCCGTATTTGGAAGTGAGGCACTCACAAGGCCTTGGTCGTTTAAGAACCTTGAAAGATTTCTGATCTTCGCTTCGAGACGTACGTCAATTCTGTTGTCTATCGTTCCCTGTGACACTAGGATTGCAATTTTAGTTCTAATTCCTTGACCAAGACCTAATCGATGTATTCGATCCAGTGACTGCAAATACAGACCTGCATTGAAGGTTCTATCGACGTAAATAGCCTCATGGCACTCTTGATGCAAGCTAATGCCTTCACCAAGTGTTTGTGGGTTAGAAAGCAAAACGAAACATTTTGAATCTGTTCGGAACCGAGCAATTTCTTTCTCGCGAACCTCAATTGCGGTACCGCCAAAAACTAGGGCAGGATTGTATGGCTCTAAAATGCGCTTTAATGCATGTAAATTTCCTACAAACGAACTCCACACCAAAACCTTGCGGTCTTCAATAGAGGCATCCTTGATGTACTTGGCAACCCATTGCAACTTCCACGGTATTTCATGCGCTCCATATTGGCGAATCAAACTCATGAGTTCGGTATTTGAGGCTATTTCAGTCGGTGGCCAACGAATCTGATCTGCGAATTCTATAAACTCATCAGAGCCCAAGAGCATTGGATTTGTTGCAGCAGAAATCAGTGACATAACTGCTCTCCCTCTACGTGCCATTGACGCAGCATCTCGACCCTGCAAGCGAAATGATCCCGAATACTGATCAATTAGCGCATCATAAATTTGCTGCTGAAGTGGCGACGGATCATTTGTTACACGTGATATTTCTATCGGTGGTAAGTTCAACTCATTTTTTGTCGTTCTTACAAATCCTCCATTACGTGTCATGGCTCGAACCGAATTTTCATTGAATGTGCGCGGTGGGAGTTTTGGCCATGCAAGCCTAAAAAGTGAAGTCAAGTCGGAAACACCTTGTGGCATAGGTGTACCTGTCAGAATATCAACACGACTTGAGCTTGTTGCCAGCTCATGGCACCCTCTCCATCGGACGGAACGTCCTCCGCCTTTCACCCGATGTGCCTCATCAATCACTAGGTTGGCCTCGTTTCGTGAGACCCATGACGATAGATATCTGACTTTAGATATGTTTTCAAGCTGTTCGTAGTTAGTGATTAAAACGTCGACTGAGGGATCAACAAACTCCCCAGAGTATTCAGCGGCCTTAATCTGATTTGCAAAACAAAGTTGCAACTCTAGTTTCCATGATTCAAATGCAGACCTTGGACAAACAACTAGTAGTCGACCAACAAGTCCTCTTGACTTAAGGATTTGCCATGTAACCAAAGTCGTCATCGTTTTACCAGCGCCTGGAACAGAAAAATTGGCACCATTAGCCATCTGCATCAAAAGCTGAATATTTCTGAGCTGATGGTCGGTTAGATTTCGAATTAATTCAATCGGTACGACATAGTTAGCGTCATACGCTCGTGGGCTTAATAGAGCTTCAAATTCTGCAACCCCAGATTGGATTTTTTTGACCATCGCAACAACATTCGGACTTATATCTACAGTATGTCCAAGCTCGGTCCAATTGGAACGAAGCCAGTGCATTCGGTCGACGAATTCGCTTTGTTCAAGAGAAATCTCAGTACCTGTGATACATACCGAACTCGCACGCGCCCAAAATGTACGGGCAGGAATCCAAAATCTTCGATCAATTGACTCGTCAAACGTTAATGTAACTTTTCCATCAATGCTTAAGTTAACAGCTAAGTTCTCAGTACTCATTCTTGGGCTAAGAATCTGCGCTCAATTGGCGGTGCATTTCTTCACTTAGAAGTTGGATAGCTTTCAACGCCTTCTTTGCCTCAAACTCAAATTTTCCTCGCTCAAAACTCGGATCCCTGAAGAGTTCAGGTAACCTATCTGCAATTTCCTCAATTCGCATTCGAGCTTCGCTCAATCTCTCGCTTGGCTGTGATCGAAGTTGGCGCTGTTTTTCTTCATCGATTATGAAATCAGCGCTTGTTCTCATTTGTTTTTTGAGCTCATGGAAATCTTCAAGTTTAGACTCATCAAGATTTCCCAAATCAGTTAATGAAAATTTTAAGATCTCTCCAACAGCAGCTCTAACATTCCATTTAGATTGCTCGGTTTCCAAATCCCCGAGTAATTCATCCAAATTGTCCTGACCTCGCACAGTTTTAAACTTGGAAAGGAAGTCACCCGCATCATTTCCTTCTATGCGCTTTAGGAGGGCATAATTAAGAAAATCTTCATCAATGGCGCGCACTTGATCCTTATTTACTCCAAGGATCATTCCTAAAATTCTGAGCCACTTCATTTCTTGTGCTTCATCTTGCAGTTCAGAATTCAAATTCTCATAACTCTTGTACAGATCTTTAAGCATCTGTTCTTTATCGTCAAAAAAGGCGTAATCCAGTGGTGGTTCATTTATCGATCGAACTTCTTCGATCAATGCAAGGAGACCTAGATGTAAGTTCAATTCTTTCTTCGCGTTTCGCTTCCAACCCATTCTCTTGATTAACTCATCATTTGAATGACCACGATCCAAATACCGCTCAATTAATAACAGCCTATTTGTGAGAGTGTAATCCTGATGGGTTAGTTTTCTAACCTGCAGAGACATCTCTATATCAAAACAATCTTCAGAGGTTGCGTCTTCAGGAAGAACGGCGACGTCAAAGCCATCTATGCCAGCTTCGCGAACGGCAACGAGTCGCGTGTTTCCATTAATCAGAACACCCTGCCTAGTTATGATGCCTGGTTGTTTTTGACCTAAATCAATCAATTCCGTTTTAAGGTCATTGAACTTGTCAGTCAACTTCAAGATGCTGGCAACTATTCCCTGCGATTCCGATGAAATTGGATCATTTAAAACTATTTCGCGCTGCGGATGAACTTTTAGCTGTGCCACAATGCGACTATTGTCGTGATTAAGTAATGGAATAGAAGAGTTCAGTCGTATAACTTCAATACTTCGGGAAACTCCTCTGTATTCAATAGTCTCAGTACGAATTTCACCTCGATCTGTGTAGTCTTTAAGCGCTAACAGAATCGAATCTTTTCGTGTGTTGTCCACGCCTAATCTCCTTTTGTTTAAATACAACAATACCTACGCAGACAGACATTTCTTAATATCTGATCAATTTGCAAAAAGGTACGTTATTTTTTAAACGTCAGGCACGGCAGGTACTCTTTTAGAGTCATCGATTTTAAGGAGAGTTAATGCCAAAGTACAAATTCGGTGAATTATTTTCTGGACCTGGCGGAATGGCATTGGGCGCGCATCTTGCCGCCGCAAAAATAGACGGGGTGGAGCTTATTCATGCCTGGGCTAACGATTATGAATTTGATACCTGCGAAACCTATAAAGCAAATATACCAGGGGCTACGGATAAGTCAGTGCACCGTCAAGATGTTAGAGAATTGGATATTCCTAAACTTGGTTCAATTGATGGACTTGCGTTTGGGTTTCCCTGTAACGACTTCAGCCAGGTAGGCGAACAGCTCGGCATAAACGGTAAGTTTGGCCCTCTTTATTCATACGGAGTAAAGGTTATATCACAGTATTCTCCTAAATGGTTTGTGGCTGAAAACGTCAGTGGATTAAGAGGGTCAAACGAAGGAAATGCGTTTGACCAAATTCTGCGTGCGTTATCAAGTGCCGGGAGTAAAGGAGGGTATCGCCTATTCCCACACCTTTATAAGTTCGAGCAGTACGGCCTACCACAGGCAAGGCATCGAATAATAATTGTAGGAATACGTGGTGATCTTAAATCAAAATTTAAAGTCCCTTCACCTTCGCCGTACTCAAGCATGGACAATAGTTCGCGAACTGCGCTAAGCGTACCACCAATACAAAGCAATGCTTCAAATCATGAACTAACGAAGCAATCCGCAAGGGTGGTTGAACGCTTAACGCACATCAAGCCTGGTGAAAATGCCTTTAATTCAAATTTGCCCGAACACTTGAAATTAAACGTTAAGGGCGCCAAAATAAGCCAAATATACAAAAGGCTCGATCCTGATCGCCCTTCTTACACAGTGACTGGTTCTGGAGGTGGAGGCACCCACGTTTACCATTGGGAGGAGCCTCGGGCACTGACTAATCGTGAACGTGCCCGACTTCAAACGTTTCCTGATTCATTCACATTTGTTGGAAGTAAAGAATCCGTGAGAAAGCAAATCGGAATGGCAGTACCAGTTAAAGGTGCCCAAGTTGTGTTTGAGGCTCTTTTTAGATCACTCGCTGGCATACCCTATGAATTCGTTGAAGGAAATCTGAATTCACCATCAGACACATTGCCTAAAAAGAACTAAGGGACATCTATGACGTCAAGCTTAATTTCGAGCAATCTCTTTGGAATAGCGCTATTGGATCCAGCGATAACGGGTGCAACTCAAATTCATATTGTTTCTGGGTACGCCAGCCCCGCGATGGTTACGCGCCACTTGCAGGAATTGAAGAAAAGTCAGGTCTCAAAGTTTTCAATTGACCTACTGGTTGGCATGAGTGGCCTGGATGGAGTTACTCGATCGTCGCTTGCAGGCTTTAAAGCAATCCCGCGGCAATCGGGCGAGTCTCACTTTTCCTGCCACTTTACACTTCCTGGAAAATCCATCCACTCAAACATCTATGTTTTGAGTGATGATTCTGGTCCATTGAAAGCATTCACTGGATCTGCAAACTACACACAATTAGGCTTTGGACTGTCAACCTACTCAGAGAGTCATTTTGAAACTCTGAGTGAAGTAGACCCACTCGAAGCATTCAATTACGTAATTGCCTTGAGTGGTGATGCAATAAGTTACACGAATCCAGATATCGATAGATATATTGCCATAAACAGTGAGCCTGTAAACTTCTCAGCAGCACTTGAATCTGATCTTGCAGGAACCGCGCAGATCACAAGCATTAAGACCATAGTTTTACCACTTGTTCAAACTCGCCAAAATGCTGGCCAAGTGCACCAAAGATCTGGTCTCAATTGGGGGCAACGAGATGGTCGGGACCCTAACCAAGCTTATATTCCGATTCCAAGTTCGATTGCACGCTTGGGGTTTTTTCCTTCACGAGGAGAGCACTTTCAGGTCTTAACTGATGATAATGAAGCCTTTATTTGTACTGTGGCACAGGATGGGGACAAGGCCCTAGAAACGCCAAATGATAATTCAATTCTTGGTAAATATTTTAGAAAAAGACTAAATGTAGCTCTCGGCAGTCCTATCACCAGAGAGCACCTGGACGCATACGGCAGTACAGGTGTCGAAATTCGGAAAGTTGACGAAGGGGTTTTTCAGTTAGTATTTCGAGCTGGAATAACTGGTGATTAATCCAATGGCTAATGTCGTGGATCGAAGATTACGAAACTACACAACAGCAGTTAAAGAAATCAGATAAGCAACATATAAATACTACGATGAAATTGGGGTGATACATAGAATTAAATTATGTATATTCGAGCCTGGATCTGACTAAAAGTGAAATCGTAAGATGGAGGTATTTTTGAAGCAGACGATGAGGAATTTTCAGCAAGTGCGGCAATCGACGCGAGGTGACTTTGTTTCGAAGCTGACGTCTGAATTAAGTGAGCGGCTGCGTGGTTTTCAAATAAGTGAACAGCAAATTGATGCATGGGCTTTGTCATTTGGGTGGATTTATGATTCGATTTCAAGATTGTCAGACTCCACAGACTCGTGGCTACTATTCCCTGAATTTAATCCGCCGCTAAGCCCAATTAGACCTGATCTTGTCATCGCAACTGGTGACTGTACCGTAATCATCGAATTTAAAGCAGGCAACTCTAAAATTGGCAATACTTCCAGAAAGCAGACTCGCAACTATGCCTCTGAGATGCATAACACCATGACAGGCGTTCGAGATTCTACTATTTATGCCGTATTAGTTTCCCCAAGTATTTCTGCCACAAAAATAGATTCTTCTTTTTTACCTTGGAATAGCATTTCTGATTATCTAAACGAGATTAATCCAAACAATATTGATGAACTATTTAAAGAACTAATTTCCAAGGAAACCGGTAAGTTACTGAATGTTGGGGATTGGATGAATCCAACATATGATTTGCATCCTGATATTGTTTGGGCCGCGTCAGAGTTAATAGCGCATGTCGAAGACAGGGGCGTCATAACACACTTAAGTGATGACGAGGAATTGGATGCAGTCCGGGGCGAAGTAATTGCATTGATTAATGATGCACGGAAGAAATCTCAAAAGCGTGTTGTACTTATTTCGGGCGTGCCCGGTGCAGGTAAGACGCTAGTTGGTCTTCGCCTTGCTCATGATCCTGATCTTCATGATTCGCTCCCAGCGAACTCTGGCACTCCCCTTTATCTCACAGGAAATGGACCGCTTGTGGATGTACTGGTCGAAGCTGTAGCACGGGATGACAAGCGGAGAAATCCTGAAAAAACGATGGGTAAGGCACGACGTGAGGCTGGTTCAAAGATAAAACTTGTTCATGGAATCACAGAAAATTCTCTACCCATAGATACGCGTGTGGTCGTATTCGACGAAGGGCAGCGTGTTTGGACTGCTGATCACATGAAGGCAAAGGGTAAGGCGCAGGTGAATATGTCAGAGGGCGAAGTAATCCTCGCAACGCTTGAAAGAAGCAGGGAACAAGAGGTTGAGTGGTCAGTTCTAGTAGTGTTGATTGGAACTGGACAAGAAATTAATAGAGGTGAAGCTGGAGCATCAGTTTGGGCCGAAGCCGTTTCTAAGCGCAATTTACTTGGTAAAGATTGGGATATTTTTGGCCCTGAGCAGTTACGTGGAGAACTGGGCCAAAGCGCAAATATTTCTAAAAACTTGCATCTTGAAGTTTCCAGGCGTGCACTTTCTGCCTCCTCGCTCTCACAGTGGGTGGCCTTCTTTCTCTCTGGAAATTTTGACAAAGCCAAAGATTTGCGCGATAACAATGAACAATTGAAGAAGTTTCCTATTTTTGTCACCCGAGACTTGGAAGTAGCGCGGAATTGGATTCGAGAAAAAGCCAATCGAAATGACATTGCTTTTCGTCCTTCGTCTGGGATAGTTGCCAGCTCCAAGAGTGCACGTTTGCGTGCCTATGGGCTTGAGGTGGGCAATCAGCCTAGAAATTCTGAAGTAGATTGGAAAAGATGGTTTCTTGATGATCCAGTGAGTCTCCATGCTTCGTCTCGACTTGAAGTGGCTGCAAGCGAATTCAAAACACAGGGCTTAGAACTTGACTATGTATGTGTTGCTTGGTCTTGGGACTTGATTGTAAATTCGGATGGCTCCTGGTCACCTCGACGGGTAGATAAAAGCAAGGCTAAATGGAGTTACATCAAGAAAGACCGTCAGTTTTTGATCAATTCATACCGCGTGCTTCTAACGAGGTGTCGTAGAGGCATGATCATATTTGTGCCTGAAGGAAACGAAAATGACCCAAGTCTAAATCCGACCGAAATTAACTCTGTCTACAAGAGGCTGCTTCAGGCTGGAGCCACCACTCTTGAGTAGAGCGTGCCACCCCACCCTATTTTTTTCGATCTCGCCAATTCAAAAAATAACGGATCTACGGTATGCCATGCTTCTAGCCTTTTACGCACGATACATGCGATCGCCACTTACGGGCGTACTTACTCGAATCCGTAATCGATCTGGGTGATACCAAGCCGATACTTTTAGTTGCGTGAGTAGGGACAAACAAAGACCTCAGTCAATAAACTTTTTGTGATTCCTTAGTACTCAAAGAAGAGAATTACAATTCGAATCTCTCGTTCAACAACTTCCTTAATTCAGGATCGCAAACGTAAACAAATGTTCCCATAATTCCCCGAGTCAGTAATACTCGATAAATGTTTAATACAAACTGCAAAATATCATCATCGGTGTATGTGATGCCAAGCACACGATTGTTTACCGTGCCTTTAAGGTCAAAGTAATTGTCTCGTTGAAAAACGATTTGGTTAGTCATTGGATCAAGGCCAATGTCATTTCCAATTACAACGCCCGCATAGTTCAGGTCATACCCCTGGATTGTGTGAATGCTGCCAATTTCATCTATCGAGCTCGCGGAATTGATCCAGTCTTTGTCGGTTCGATTCCAAAATAACTTAAGACCTTCGATCTCTATATCGGGAGTATTTGGTTCGTTCTTGCTCAGCCACTTCCATGCATACCCAGCAAGAATTCTGGAAAGTCCTATGCTCTCGTTTTTTGTGAGTATCGCTTGTCGCATTTCCGTGAATGAATCAAAGAACCTGAGATCGTATTGCTCAAAGCCTGGATTTGGCATTGGGTTATCCGTGAATATTCTCCGGATAAATTCAACATAATCTTGACCAGCACTGACGCGCATTTGAGAATGAAGTCTGAAATAAATGTGTTCATTCTTTGCCACAGCAATTACGTCATCAATTAAATCCCGCGACATGTCCGAGGGCTTAATTGACTGCGCTGGATCAAGCAAAAGGACCTGGATTGAACTCTGCGCTTGAATCCAATCCAACTGTGTGTACTTGGTGTCATCTTTCCCAAACAACTTTTTATTGATGTCTACATAAAGTGTGTTTAGTGTCGGAAAGGCTTGATTCGCACGCATACTGAGTCGGTGCGCTTCATCAACAATCAATAAATCCCATTTTTCATTACTCGTTCCAACCGAGAATGGCTTTAGAATCATTTTCTTGGTTAACCCATGCGTCTTCGAAAATACTTTTTCTAAGGTTGCGCGCAGTGACTGCTGCGGAATCACTAATCCGACTTTGTAGTTCTTTAAAAGATCACTATTTTCAACGGTCATATATTCAGCGAAAATTGAATCATCGTCAACGATTACATCTGGTGACAAATTTGCAATATCTTGAATGAGTTTCATCAAATAGATTGCAACAATCGTTTTTCCAGTTCCTGGGTCACCTTCGATAACTATCTTGGATGTTTTATTCATTTTCTTTGACTTAATAATTTGATCTAAAATTCCTGTAACCGCAACGGCTTGATCTGTCGTTAATGATTTAAACGGTGAATACTTAAAAAGATTTGAATTTATGATCTCCGGGACCGTCTTGGAAAGTAACCCCTTCTTAACTAGTTGATCAAAAAGTTCTTGAAAGTCTGTGCGGTATTCGTCTCGGTCGTAATAGTTGCCATTTGCTATTCCCGCATTGGCATTTAACACGCGGTGTTCACCATCAGCAGCTAGAAGCCCAATTAACTGAGACTCAAGATCTAGGCATACAGATTTGTTGAATTTGGGGCTCAAGACAATTTGAGCCCGACTTAAGTTCTTCTTGGTTATCGACGATAGGTGCTGTTGTAATCTGGAAAAAGCATTGATTGTTTCTCCGACATAAACCTCTTTGTCATTTTTGAGAATGTAGACAACTGGCCAATCGCGGGCAATTTCATTTGCAAGAGCCCAATTTACGACTGATTCCTGATCAAATGGGATTTCAATTAACTCAAAGCCGGTCATACTTCTCGCTTTTACCCAAAGCTTTTTCAATTGGGTATTTAGCTTTGGTTTTCTCTAACTTTGTGAGTATTAGTTCGTTTGCATCAAGACCATAAGTATTGGCAAGCAGCAAACAGTAAGTCAAAACATCCGCTAATTCATCACGAACATCATCTAGATCTACGTTGTTGTCCCACTGAAATAACTCAAGTAACTCTGATGCCTCAATGGAAATACTCTTGGCGAGGTTCTCGGGAGTGTGAAACTTACCCCAATCTCGCTCCGCGACAAACGCACGCAGAATTTTAATTAGTTCATCGCTTTCCATCTTCCAAGGGTACAAGTTAGATCTCACATGATCTTTACCATGCAGGCAAAAACAAACAAAAAAGAGCCCCACATCTTTCGATGCAGGGCTCTTTTTTTTGTTAAATAATTGTCCGGCGACGTCCTGCTCTCCCACACCTTCACAAGTGCAGTAC
>Ga0105052_10005764_pt1 | contig 12881 bp, 6 predicted proteins | sample FRY03_FD_78094 | JGI IMG/M metagenome (GOLD analysis project Ga0105052, IMG submission 78094) | Freshwater microbial communities from Lake Fryxell liftoff mats and glacier meltwater in Antarctica - FRY-03 | ecosystem: Environmental > Aquatic > Freshwater > Ice > Glacier meltwater ... | reverse complement strand
TGCCGCTGAGAACGATTTTAAGCTGATTATTTCTTTGGACTGCGGTATTCGCTCAGTTGAGCACGTTAAGTACGCGAAAGAGAAAGGAATCGATTTTATCATTTGTGATCATCATAATCCCGGAAATATAGTGCCAGATTGTATTGTCTTAGATCCAAAACAAGCTGATTGTGCCTATCCATACAAAGAACTATCTGGCTGTGGAGTTGGTTTTAAATTGCTTCAAGGACTATGTTTGGAAAATGATTGGAATCAAAATCAACTGTTCAATCACTTAGACTTGTTGGCGGTAAGTATTGGTGCTGACATTGTTCCTGTTACTGGAGAAAATCGCGTTTTGTGTTACCATGGAATGATGCAGTTAAACGCAAAACCTCGTCCAGCTTTTATTGAATTATTACGCATTGCTAAACGAGAATTTCCAGTGACTTTAACTGATGTTGTTTTTACAATTGCACCGCGAATAAATGCCGCTGGACGTTTACGCTCAGGAAAACACGCGGTAGAATTAATGATTTCTGATAATGTAGCAGATATCAGACGATTGGCAGCAGCAATAGATGAGGACAATAAGGAACGCCGACAGTTAGATCAATTAATTACTGCTGAAGCTTTAGAATTGATTCAACAAAACACCGATTTCGAAGGACGAAAATCAACAGTTGTTTTTAAAAATGATTGGCACAAAGGAGTTGTCGGAATTGTAGCTTCACGTTTAATTGAAAAGCATTATCGTCCAACGATTGTTTTGACCGAATCGAATGGTAAAGCAACGGGTTCCGCTCGCACAGTAAATGATTTTGATATTCATGCCGCTTTGGTAAAATGTGAACATTTATTGGAACAGTTTGGCGGACATACTCATGCTGCTGGGATGACAATGGAATTAGAGAATGTGGCGAAATTTCAACAACATTTTGAAAAGGTGGTCTGTGAATCGATTACCATTGAAGATGAAACGCCTGAGCAGGAAGTAGATATTGAAATTGATTTCAATGAGATTTTTACCAATGGTGAGAATCGTATGAAGATACCAAGGGTGAAGCGTATTTTGGAGCAATTTGAGCCACATGGTCCTGGAAATATGAAGCCTGTTTTTCTCGCAAAGAATGTCTATTCAACCGAAGTGCGTTTGTTGAAGGATGTGCATTTAAAATTATCGATGACACAGCCCAATTCAGATGCAATTATTGATGGAATTGGCTTTAATCTTGGAGAAAAGATTGATGACGTAGCTGCAGGTGTGCCATTTGACCTTGTTTTTACCTTGGAATCGAATAAATGGAACAACAAAGAAACTTTGCAGTTGAATATTAAAGATATTCGAGCAGCGCTTTAACAAAAAAAGGTCTTGAGTAATCAAGACCTTTATCATTTTTCAGTGATGAGTAGTAGAGGTATTGTTATTAAATCTGTTCTAATGCTTGTTCAATATCTGCAATCAAATCGGTGTAATGCTCAACGCCTACAGAAACACGAACCAATTTTTCTGAAATGTGCATGACACGTTTATCTTCTTGCGGAACATCAGCATGCGTCATTGTTTGTGGATGCTCAGCCAAACTTTCTGTTCCTCCTAAGGAAACAGCCAATATGATTAATTTTAACGAATCCAAGAATTTAAAAGCTTCCGCTTCGCCACCCTTTATGTCAAAAGCAATCATTGCTCCTGATGAAGTATATTGACGTTTAAATATTTCTTTTTCTCGCTCATTTCCCACGTCATTGATGAAACCTAGGTAATAAACCTTTTCTACTTTTGGGTGGCTTCTCAAGTACTCCGCAACGAATTTCGCATTGGTCGCTTGCTGATCCATACGAACTTTTAAAGTTTCCAAACTTCGTAATAGTAACCAACCTGTCCAAGGACCAGCCATGTTCCCAAGAAAGGTTCTTAATCCTTTTACGCGTCCCATCAATTCTTTCGACCCTAAACATGCCCCAGCAATTACATCTGAATGCCCACCGATGTATTTTGTTGCTGAATACAAAACTAAATCAGCTCCATGTTTCAAGGGATGTTGCCAAATTGGACCCATATACGTGTTGTCGACGGATAAAATAACTGGTTTATCATGTGTCGTATAATGTTGTTTTATTTCAGCACACATTTCAATATCAATCAAGGCATTCGTTGGATTGGCAGGTGTTTCAATGTGAATCATGCTTAAACGATTGCCTTTGCCTGTAGCATCAATACGTGCGATTATTTGTTCTTTTGTATCAGTTGCATGAAAACCAACAGCTTCAATTTGCATTTTTTTCAAAAAGTGATTGATAAAATGGTCAACTCCACCATAAACTGGACGACTATACAACAACAAATCGCCAGGGACCATAAATTCCATCAAAGCAGTTGAAATGGCCGACATTCCGCTTTCGAAAACAGCACAATCTTCTGCACCATCCCACAAACATAAACGGTTTTCAAGAATTTCTAAATCTGGATTATTTAGGCGACTATAAATCAAGCCCAATTCCTCCCCATCATCTTTCTCACGTAAGCCATAAGCTAACTCAAAAAAGCGCTTTCCTTCCATAGCTGTATTAAACACAAAAGTGGATGTTTGAAAGATGGGACATTTAATTGCTCCTTCCGAAAGTGACGGCTTATAACCGTAACTCATCATCAAGCTTTCTGGTTGCATTTTAGAATAATCCATTTGTTTTTCTTATAATGTTCTGTAAACCTATTTAAAATACTAAAATGAAGTTGTTATGTAGAAAATAAATCTATAATTATGTAGAATTTGTTAATTTTGTTCTGAATTGAATGCAATTTCGAACCCATTTTAGAATAAGATTCTATGGAGATACAATTAGACGATATTGACCGAAAAATAATTTCCCTGCTACATGAAAATGCCAAATTGGGAAATAAGGAAATAGCTGCTGAAATCGGACTTTCTGTAACGCCAACGTTTGAACGAATCAAGCGGCTTGAACGCCAAGGTGTTATTAAAAATTACATAGCCGTTTTAGATAAAAAGAAAATTGGAAAGGGTTTACATGTACTTTGTCAAGTTTCGCTTAAAGCACATAATTTAGAATTGCTCCTGGGATTTGAAGACGAAATTGTTCATTTAAATGCTGTGTCAGCTTGTTATCACATTGCAGGAAATTATGATTATTTGCTTTCAATTGAAGTGAAAGACATGGATGAGTATCAACTATTCCTAAAAGAAAAATTGGCATCTATTCCAAATATCGCTAATGTACAAAGTTCATTTGTCATGAGTACTTTGAAATAAAAAGGGCAAACGATTTCTCCTTTGCCCTTTGAAAATTACAGTCTAGTAGTAGAAGACATTTATATCCTTGTTCGAGACATCCCTTGTGAATCAGGCATGTTGAAACGTAAAAACAATTCGAATCCACCCCGTGAGCGCGAAACTTCTGTTAAGCTTGACAAGTTGATGTCATAAGCAAAACCTGCTGCAAACATATCGTATTCAAACATGAATTTTCCAACTAATGCATCTTTGAATCGGTGAAATAATCCAAGAGACATAGACATTGGTTTGCTGAATGAGGTGATTTTCGATCCCTCAGTCAATTGATACTTGTAGTAGGCACCATAGAAAATTTCTTGAGCTGTTTTTTGTCGTTGGTAGTAGATCCCTGGTAAAATTGATCCTCTAGTGTTAGTTATACCAATGTTTGCATTGATGAAACCAGACATACGCATATATAATTTTTCATTGCCATTTTCGAGGTAAGAATAATTCGGGCGGTTAACATGATACATTGCAAATCCCCAATTTAATTGACGATGTTTGTTTTGTGACATATAACCGCTTCCGTTTTTGTAACTATAAAGAATTCCTGCACCAGCGTCAATAAAACCAAAACTAGGATTATTGAATGTCTCACCACTAGTTAAAGCCGCATTATAGGATGTGCCATCATATTGACTGCCCCATTTACCAGCATCAGGTGAAATTGAACGCTGTGAATACCCAGTGTAAATTCCTAATCCAAGGGTACTTGTTTGATCTAAAATCAAATGGTAAGCAAGGTTAACATTTACATTCGTTGTATTCATGCGTAAGTCTCCAGCTTGATCATTGAAGAAGCTAATTCCTCCAGCCATAATTCCTTTTTTCTGACGTTTATTATCATTAAAACGGGCGTCAAAAGAAGCGGCAATCGTAGTATAAGGGACAGCGACACTGTTCCACTGATTGCGATAATTGATTATTCCTTGCATGGGAGAATTCGCCCCTGCTAAAGCTGGATTTAATGTTAGTGGTGACATTTCCATGTGAGAGAAATGTACGTCTTGAGCATATGCTTTGCTAATTAAAAGTGTCAAAGCGATAATTGTGATATATCTTGTTTTCATAATCTGTCCCTTTTAATAATTAGCGTACTAATGTTGTATTACCTGATGTGTCCACAATTTCACCGTTTGTTAATTCAACATATAGGCGGTAAACATAAATCCCACTGTTCATCAATTTGTCTTTATACATTCCATTCCAACATTTAGTGATGTCTGTGGTTTCAAAAACAACTTCTCCCCAACGGTCATATACTTGGAATAATAATTCTCTAATACATGCTGGAGTTCCATATACACAAAGCGAATTGTTTGCAATTAGATCTTTATCATTTGGTGAAAATACTGTTGGCACGAATAACTCACCACACGCTGTCTTAATTTCTATTAAAATTGTATCCCCACCTGTACATCCATTTGGATCAGTAGCTGTTACATAATATGTAGTTGAAGTAGTTGGTGAAGCAATAGGATTCGGACAATCCGAGCAGCTTAATCCAGTCGGAGGAGTCCAGGTATAATCTTGTCCTCCTGTAACAGTCAATTGAACCGATTCTCCTGCGTTAATTAATGCATATGAAGGATCAATAACTACTGGTAAACTTCCAGTGGTTGAAATTGTATAACTTTCATTTGCACTACAACCATTGTCGTCTGTAACAATTACTGAATAGTTTCCTGCTGCCAAACCTGTGAGTCCAGAAGTCGTTTCATTATTTGGCGTCCAAGTATAAGTATATGGTGATGTTCCACCACTTACTGCTGTTGCAATTGAGCCATCACTAGCACCACATATTACATTCGTTTCAACACCATTAACAGCGATTGCTGCTGGAGAACCAACAGTAAATGTTGCTGTTGTGCTGCAACCAGCATCATCTGTAACAGTTACATTGTAAGAACCTGCTGCGATATTCGAAAGTATGTTTCCACTTCCTACGTTTGGTGTCCATGCATAAGCATAAGGAGCTATTCCACCAGAAACACTGATTTCGAGTCCACCATCAATATCGCCAACACAAGTTACAGATGTTGAAGTAACTAAAGTAACAATTGGAGTACCAGCTACTGGATCAATTGTAATTGAAGACGTAGAAACGCTTGAACATCCTGATGTGTTATCTAACACGGTGATTGTATAGTTTCCAGGAGTTAATCCGCTAAATGTGGTTCCTGATTGGAAATTAGTACCATCGATGCTATAAGAATAGCTAGCACCTAAAGGCGAAGCGACTTCAATTGTCCCAGTTGGAAGGGCACAAGTTGGTTGTGTTACTGTCCCTGCAGTTGGCTGAGTTGGTGCGCCCGGAACTGAATTAACAACAATTGAAGTAGAATTGCTTGAAGAACAACCAGCACTGTTAGTTACTGTTATTGTATATGTTCCTCCAGCCGCTAAACCATTGAAGGTTGCTGTCGTTCCAGTACCAGTTTGTGTGACGCCTCCTGGAGAGGAAGTTAATGTCCATGTTGTTGAAGGTAAACCACTCACATCAACACTTCCAGTAGGTGAAAGGCATGTTGGTTGAGTAACTGTTCCTGCTATTGGCGCTGTTGGTGTAGCGGGTTGAGGATTAATAATAGCTGATGTACTTGAAGTATTTGAAACACAACCATCACTATTGGTAACGGTGAAAGTATAAGTGTTTGTTGCCAAACCATTAAATGTTCCTGTTGTTCCAGTACCCGTTTGTGTTAAACCTCCTGGAGAAGCTGTAATAGTCCATGTTCCAGAAGAAGGTAATCCACTGATAGCAACGTCGCCTGTTGCCACTGTGCAAGTAGGTTGAGTTATTGATCCAAGAATTGGTGCTATTGGTGTTATTGGTTGAGCGATGATTACTGCATTCAATGACGAGGACGAAGAACATCCCAAATCATTCATAACCATAAAAGTATAGGTAGTTCCGGCGGCAAGACTTGAAACACTAGTTGTTGTTCCAGTCCCAGTAGAAGACCCACCTGGAGTAGTTGTCAATGTCCAAGTTCCAGTCGAAGGCAAGCCGCTCAAATCAACACTTCCTGTAGCAACTGTGCATGTTGGTTGCGTAATCGTTCCTATAATAGGTGCGCCCGGCGCTCCCGGCACAGTGTTTATGATAGCAGAAGTTGATGCTGTTGAAGTACAACCAACATTATTTGTTACAGTGAAGGTGTATGAGCTACCTGCTGGCAAACTGTTGAAAGTAACTGTCGTACCTATGCCAGTTTGAGTTATTGCACCCGGATTTGCGGTTACAGTCCAAGTTCCTGAAGAAGGCAACCCAGTTAAATCTACAGTTCCATTAGGTGTTGTACAAGTGGGTTGTGTAATTGTTCCAACTACCGGAGCTGTTGCAGCTACTGGAGCAGTATTTATTGCTGCCGACGTAGAAGCTGTTGAAGTGCAACCACCCGCATTCGTAACGGTGAAAGTATATGCTGTTCCAGCAGTCAATCCAGCAAAAGTACCTGTTGTTCCTGTCCCAGTGCTTGTTGTTCCACCAGGAGTAGCAGTTAATGTCCAAGTTCCGCTTGATGGTAATCCAGTAAATGCAACACTCCCTGTTGACACAGAACAAGTGGGTTGAGTAATTGTACCTACTATTGGAGCACTTGGCACGGTAGGTTGAGCATTGATTGTAGCAGATGTAGACGCAAGTGATGAGCATCCTGCCCCAACAGCAACCGTAAAAGTATAAGTTCCTGGTGCAAGTCCTGAGAAAGTTCCAGTTGTTCCTGACCCATTAAGAGTTGCACCTCCTGGAGAAGCAGTCACCGTCCATGAACCAGCCGGAAGACCACTTAAAGCTACACTTCCAGTCGCTGTCGAACAAGTTGTCTGTGTAATAGTTCCAATAATTGGAGTGGCAGGCACTGCGGGTGCTGCTGTTATAATGGCAGATGTTGAAGCTACTGAAGTACATCCAGCCAAAGTCACTGTAAAAGTATAAGTGTTTGGAGCTAAACCTGTAAAGTTACCAGTTGTTCCTGTTCCTGTGATTGTAGCACCACCTGGAGATGCTGTTACTGTCCAAGTTCCACTTGACGGTAAACCACTTAAAGCTACACTACCTGTACTTACAGAGCAAGTTGGTTGAGTAATTGTTCCAATAACTGGCGCAGTTGGCGGTGTACATGGAATAAAAGAACATTGAACGCTTGTTACAGGAGTTATGTTTGTTACCGTTGGAATGATTGTCGTATTTGTTACTGTATTTGAAGTCCATGTTTGATAAATGGGAGTGCCATATGTATAAGCAGGAGTTTCATTCGAAACAGTGACATTAGCAGCTGCACATGCCCCTGGTGCATCACCGTTGGTATCGGTTTTAATAAAATGCATATCGTGACCTGTTCCAGCTAAGGTATATGAAACGCCAATATATCCACCATCTGAAACTTGTTGACCATGGGGTAGGATAGAAGCAAAATTAAATGAGTGTTGCTTCGCCCAAGTTACGCCACTTGTTGCAGAATTCACTTTCATTAAGACGTTCGTGAAGCTTGTTAAAGGAATGTAATTTAACCATGCACCATAGTTTCCATCACTTGTCTCAAAGAAACGACTTGGTATAAATGGATAATAAGTCCCAAAGAAGTTGCCCGCCCCATATTTTCTTATCCATGTTGGTGATGCCCAAGCACCTGAACCAGGTAATCGCATTAATATTCCAGGTCTTCCGCTTCCATCGGTCCCGGAAATTAGTGGAAGTCCAGCAGCTGTAAGTGATGCGGATATTAATGATTTACTTGATTGACCGGTTGAATTGCTTGGGTTATCAATCTGTCTATGATAAGTGATTGCACCGGCTGTATTGGTTTTAAAGAAAACGGCATCTGTTGGTGTAGTGTCATCACATTCTCCGTCGAAGGTAGAATATACGTTGTTGACGTCATAATTTCCAACAGCCAAATATCCATCACTAACTTCAACAACATCTACAAAACTTGCATCATTGTAAATTCTATTAGCAGGAATAACTGAAGTAACATAATAGCGAGCTACATGATGCCAAAGATGATTTCCTGCAGCGTCGAATTTTACAATCAATGGAGATTCAATTGTTTCAGTATCTGGTTCAGAGCAACTTGCATTATTATTAGTAACAGAATTGAAATCAACTTCTGCTCCGGCGCCATCTGGGTCGTATCCAGTAACATATCCAACACAAACGTATCCTCCATCAGCGGTTTTTATTACACGATTAAAAAAGGCACCATCAGCTTGTGAGATTGAAAAATTTCGACCAGAAATAAAGTTGCCAGTTGCATCAACAAACATAAGAAAAGCAGGTCCAGATCCGCTGCCGCCGCATACATAATATCTATTTAGACTGTTGTCTTTTTTATAATCACCAAACATGTATGATATACCTCCAGAATAGCGTTTTGCCCAAACTACTGTCCCTGTTGAGTTGATCTCGGTCAAAGAGGATACAATTGGTAAAAAATTGGCATGGAAGCCTGAAAAAACATAGTTTCCGGGAGTCAAAGCCTCACTTGATTGAATCGGAATATCGAACAATGCTACATCATAATTAATTCTAAAAGCATTGGTCGTTTGAGAATAAGACAAGCCTGTGATGCATAGTGCAATAGCTAGTGTCTTGAGTCTAAGTAGTGTCATGGTCTAATTAAATTAATAATTGACGCAAAATTAGACTATCTGAAATTGACATTTTGAGGGGCTAGCCCCTCAATTTATGATTAAGTACCTGTTTATTATGTGTTTCCAAGGGGCAATTGTTAAATAAAAAGGAGTTATCGAGATTATTTTTTAAATTTTAACAATTGTATAGTAGATCTCTTCAATACCAGCAATTTTTGCATATTTAGGAATTTTGTAGAGCTTGATTCGTTTCTTATCAATTCCAAGTCGAACCAATTGATTTTTTAGTTCTTCTGAACGTTTCATTGATAAATTCTTGTCCAAATTAGTTGAGTTTGAAACGTGTGTAAAGACGGATAATTCAATTTTTATCGTTGGGTTTTTAAGCATAAATTGATAGAACTGATTAATTTCAATGGCAGACTCTGGCAAAATTTTGGAATTCTTTTCTGAAAATAGAATATTCTTCAAAGAAGCGCTATTGCCAATTTTTATTTCTTGTAAAGAGATTATCTTCTCTGAGTTATTAAAGGCTGCTGCGCTAGAGATATTCTCAGAAAAGAGAAGGTAGTTGTCCGCAAGAATATTCAAGGCATATTTTTTTCCTTTGCTTGGTAAGGAAATTAAAAATGCTCCAGAGGCAGAATTTGAAGAGAATATTCCATAACTTGACTGATTCTCAAGTGAAGAAACATTAAATACGGCTCCTATTGGAGAACCATTTTCTGCATCTTTTACAATACCATTCAACAAGGTAAGGCTATGCGGGATACTATTTTTCTCATCAATTTGAGCAGAATAAAGGTCAAATTGGCTATTTGTTCGATTGGATGAAAATATGGCTTTTCTCCCACTCGCATCCATCGTAAAACCAAGTTCAGAATAACTTGAATTTAAAGGAGCATCGAGTATAGTTGGATTTTCCCATTTATCGCCCTTTAATTGAGAATAATAAATATCAAATGTTCCTGACGAAGAATTTCGATTCGAACTAAAATAAATAGTTTGTCCGTCTGGATGAATAAATATAAAAGTTTCTTCCTTTTCGGAATTAATAGAATCTTTTATACGTGAAATATCATAAACACTTCCATTTTCAGAAATTTTACCCCTCCATATGTCGGTACCATCATCTGGGATTTCCGATTTTCCAATAAAAAAGAAAGTTCTATTATCGGACGATATACTTCCAGAAAGTGAAAGTTCAATTATTCCGAATTCGGTTATTAATGTTGGCTCTCCCCATGAATTTCCATTCAATTTTGTGGCATAAACAAACCCTTTTCCGTTTGATTCTTTGCGGTAAAACAGCATTAATTGTCCATCATTTGAAAGTGCAAATGCCGTATTATTACTTTCTGGGTCATTAATTAATGTTGACATTGGAGTCGATTCTTCCCATGTTTGACTGTCCTCATTAAATAAGGTGCGATAAATATTTGATCGTGAAGCTTGATTTCGTTTTTGCTCAGCTGGAAGAAGTGGACGATTTGATGTAAAATAAAGTATTTTTCCATCAGCAGTCATGAGTGGATGAGATTCTGTAAATTCAGTATTCACACTAAATCCCATAGGCTTTATTGATTGGCCATATGCAGAGTTTATATGCGCAACAATTAAACTAAAAACAAACAGAAGCTTAGGTTTCATCATTTTATACCGTCTATAATTTTTTTATTGTCTAAAACCCACAATAAAAGGCTATTGTTTCTTGCATCTAGATTGAGTTTTTTACAAATTCTAGAGCGATAATTTTCAACCGATTTAACAGAGACAAAAAGTAAATCAGCAATGACTTTACTGGAAAACTTTTGACTGACAAGCTGCAGTGTTTTAAATTCTGTTCGTGTAAGCGAATTTAATAATTCCGCTACTTGTAGTTTTCCAGCATCTTGTTCATCGAAAATTTGCTCTTGATCTCGTATACTCTTAGCAATATAGGTTCTACCTGCCAAAACATAGTTGATGCAATCAACCAATTCTTCGGAAGTATTATCTTTTACAAGGTAGCCTTGGGCTCCATTAAAAAATGCAAGCTTTAACATTTCTATGTCATTATACATTGTTAAAACAATGACCAAAGCATCTTTATTTGTTTGCGTAATTTCTGCACAGACTTCTAATCCATTTTTCTCAGGCATGTCAATATCAACTATAATGATATCTGGAGTATGATTATTTAAATGAGAAAGCAATGAGACGCCGTTATCAAATTCAACAATTTGAATATCCGTAAATGAAGTTTCTAAAAGAAATTTCAACCCACTTCTAAAAATTGGATGATCATCTGCTATGAAAGCAATCATATTTTTCGTTTGTTACGTATTAGATGGTTAAAATTAACACAAATCCTTTATCGCTCGAAGGCAGTATTATTTTACCACCAACATTTACAGCTCTTTCGCGAATCGTTAACATACCAATTCCTTCTGATATGGATTTTTCATGCTTAAAACCAATTCCATTATCGCGGTATTTTAACATAAATTCTCCATCAACATTACTCAATGAAACCTTTAAAGCGGTGGCTTTTGAATGTTTAATTGTATTGTTAATACATTCTTGTACGATTCTATAAAGTTGCGTTTTTGTATTAAGATCAAGTGTTTCTACGGCATTTTTTATTGAAATGCTGGTGACAATTCCAGTGTTGTTTTCAGTCTTTTCTAAAAGGGAGACCATTGATCGTTCAAGACCTAACTTAGCTACAAAGGAAGGGTGAAGCAAATGCGAAATACTTCGTGTATGTTCAATTACTTCACCAACATCTTTTTCCATTCCGCCTATTCCATCGATTTTCCCCGTGTTAAATAGATTTATTTTAGATTTAATTACAGATAAGGATTGACCAATATCGTCATGTAAATCGCGTGAAATCCGTGATCGTTCGTTATCAATATTTTCAATCAATTTTTGAGTAAATAATTGTTGATTTTTACGTGTAATGCGCACATGACGGATATAAAAAAGACCAAATCCAATGATGAGAGTGGAAATCGATATCACTATTATTCCCTGGATGCGCGTTTGTTTTAACTCATTGTCTTTTGAAAGTAAGGAGTTTTTGTTTTTTTCATTTTCTAACTCACTTTCAATTTTCTCCTTTCCATAGATAACTTGAAGTTGTGCTAAATTATCTTTATTGGCGATTTCCGAAATACTATCATTCATTGTGTGAAATCGATCAGCATGGAAAAAGGCGAGTTTGTAATTGCCTTCTTTCTCATAAATGTTTGATAGGATTTCATGACCATTCATACAATTTGTAGAGTTAGGGAATTTCTTATGTAAAATGAAAAGAGAATCAATTTGCCCTTTAGCTATATCAAGTTTATTCAAGTCTATATAAATGTTCGCTTGAATGAGGTGTGACATGCCATAATAATCCCACTGCTCAAAAGTTTTTAAAATTTGTGCAGCTGAATCCAAATAAATTTGAGCTTCTGGATAATTTTTGTTGCTGAAATAGGAATCACTTAAATTTAAAAAGGCGACGCCTCTTCCGAGCGGAAAACCGAGTTTTTTAGCATTAACAACAGTGTTGTGATAGTATTTAATTGATTGCTTATAGTCCTTAAGTGCTTTGTTAACAAGCCCCAAATTGTTGTTTAAATTCAATCCTAATCTATCTTCATTTAATCCTTCAATATTCTTTAATGCCTCTTTGAAATCTTTTTCTGCTTCTTGAATTTGGCCATTATTAAACTTTAATAGTCCGATGTTATTGAGCATCATAGCTTGGAGATAGCCTTTGTTTTCTTTATCGGCAAGTTTTAATCCTTTGAGGTAATACTTCATCGCCTCATCTTTCATCTGTCGAGTATCATAAAGATTACCAAGTCCATTGTAAATTTCAACGCTGTTTTCTATGAAATCATTTGTTAGGGCTTCTTTTAATAACTCTTGAAAAGAGCGTTCTGCGCCTAGTAAATCGCTTTCGAGCTGAATAAAAGTTAACCTAATTTTTGTTGAATTAATAAGTTTTTTATCGTCAACTGTTTTTGCGGT
>Ga0105052_10005762_pt1 | contig 12885 bp, 9 predicted proteins | sample FRY03_FD_78094 | JGI IMG/M metagenome (GOLD analysis project Ga0105052, IMG submission 78094) | Freshwater microbial communities from Lake Fryxell liftoff mats and glacier meltwater in Antarctica - FRY-03 | ecosystem: Environmental > Aquatic > Freshwater > Ice > Glacier meltwater ... | reverse complement strand
TTTTTAAAAAACCTAATAATATATATTTTTATTGGTTCTTATTTTTTAGAAAAATAGTTGGGTATACTAAAGAAAATATCAATGATCTCGAATTACTTATTGGCTATTTTAAATTAGATTTAAGTAGAATTTTAGGAAAACGAACTATTAACAAGCTTATTTCATACTCAAAAAACTATTCATGGATATTAGGTTTCATAAACTTGTTAAATTACCAAAGGAAGTTATATGAAAAAAAAAATACAATTTTGTATATCCGAACTGGACTTCTGCGTTTAAGTCAATTTTTTTTATCTGGATATTTAGCATATATAAAAAGAAAGGTCGATATATTTTCGAGACTAAATATCTCTCTTTCCTTTTCTATTGACCCTGTTTTTAATCAAATTATTCAAAGTCTACGTTTATTTTCAACAAATTTTTTTACAAATGGTTTTTATGGATTTAGAGTTTTGGCATCAAAAAAAAAACTTCCTATAAAGATATTCTCGCCATTATTTAAAAAAAATTGGCTTTTGAGTCGCACGTTTATAAATTTTTTTAAAAATCTAAATTTAAAGACAGCAATTTTAAGCTGCATTCAAAAAAAAAATTTCCTAATAAACTATCATCACTTTTTAAGTTTATGTTTTAAATCAAAAACCTTTTATTTTAAATTTCCAAAAAAAGATCCTATTTTTAACCAATTAATTATAAAAGAGGCAGTTGATTTTCACAATGAAATGGGAGCAATTTTTTTGTTATCGCAGTTTGAAAAGATTTTAAGAGAATACCAGGTTAATATTTGGTTAAATCCAATATCCATTAATAGCTATTATTATAATGGAGGATCAGTTGAAGTTATACCCAATTCAAATTCAATACATGAAATTAAGTCTTTTGGCTCTTTAAAATGTTTGACTTCTTTACCAGAAAAAAAATTTGGTAAACAACGTCAAAAAAAATCTATAGAGAATTTCATCGAATCAATAGCAGGATATTCCTTGTTTTGTTATATTTTACAAATTAAAGATCGTCATAATGCTAATATTCTACTTAATAAAGACAACAGAATTATTCACGTAGATTTTGCTTTTATTTTAGGATCTTTCCCAGGAAATTTAAAATTAGAGGCTGCTTCTTTTAAAATGTCAGAAGATTTCGTTAATATGTTAAAAGGTAATACTACACAATCATTCGATCAGCTTAAAGAAATTTTTACCAGGGGGTTTTTAATACTAAGGAAAAGTATAGGAAGAATCTTAAAAATTTCAAATCAATTAATTTTAGAAATACAATCATTTACCAAAGCAAGATCAAAACTCTTTAAGCTTATTAAAAGATTTAATATGAAAATAAACAATTCACAGTGCATTAAATTTTGTAATTCCCTATTCAAGGATAGTCTAGATGATTGGAGAACCAAGCAATATGATAAATACCAAAATCTTGCAAGCGGAATAAATTTTTAATATAAAATAAATCTTTGTAAATTTTTTTCTTTCAAAATTTAAAAACGAGACTATCAATTGGCAAAAATAAATTCTTCAATAATCTTTTTTTAATACATTGGTCGAATTCTAAAATTTTATCAAAGATTTCTAAAATAAATAGTTGATTAACTTACAAAAATATCCCAAATTAAGATAAAAAGGGAGAGAGAATACACATGTCCGATTAGAACCTGCCTGATTAGAGGTTCAGGTTTAAAGAAATCCCTAAATTTGCAGGTCCAACTCCAGCAGTAAAGCCGTTAGGACCTAACAAACTTGCTTGTTCATCTGGAACCATAGAAATCTGAATATTAGTTCTCCCCTGTTGGTATCCTAAAGAAATGTTCAAATTACTATCAGGTGGCCTATATGCAGCCCCAATGTTCCAGCTTCCAGCAGATCCACCAAACTGTTGTTGCTGAATTGCCTGCATTTGAGCTTGTTGCATTTGCAAATATTGAAATGCATTTGCAGTATGCTCAGCATGCTGGATTCTTTCAGAAATCAATTGTTTTCTTCTACTAGAAATTTCTCGAATCGCATTATGAACATTTATTCTTTCATTAGTATAGGACCAATATGAACCTGTTCTAATTGAATCTTCAGCTTCTCTGACAAAAAAAGAATCTGCGGTAAAAAATGCAAAATCAGCTGGAACATCTTCATTAACAGTAGCGGCCTTAAAATGTGAAATGGACAACTCCCTTAGAATAGATAGTTGTTTTAAAAAGATAGAATTTAAACTAGTATCAATTATGGCATCTAATTCTTGTTTTTTTTTTAGAATATTCTTAGTATCAGTAAAATTAGATGTATTTTCTTCAAAATTTGTTAACCCATTTTGAAGAATTTCCGAAGCTTTTTTTCCGAAATTAACAATTTTATTATTTTCGTCAACCATTTTGCTCAATTCAGCCATCTTTATAGCGGAAGTTCTGAGTATTTCAGAAAAAATGGTTTCCATTTTAAAAATTTCTATCAAATCTTCCTTTTTTATTTTTTCAAGAGGATTTGATTTCTCTAGTATTTTTACTGTGATTGGATAAATTGATGCCATAATGTATTAAAAATTTTAATTTTTTTTATAAAGTTCGAGATTTCCACTGAGTCATAGGGTTTTTTTATGCGCTTTTTTGATATACGCGGCCCCTGCGTAATTACACGTATGTACTTAAATTAAACATACTTATATTAAAATCAATATTTTTATTCTAAATTTGTAATACTAAAACAAATGATTGCTTATATTAAATTATCTCAAGTACTATTAGGTACCCAAAAAAATTACAAAAATATAACTAGTAGTAATACACTATGTGCCCAACTTGCTCCAAGCCAACCTTTCATTAATAGTAAACAGATTAAAGAAGTAAGGGAAAAGTACAAACTTCATGAAAAAGATACTGGTTCTGCTGAATATCAAATAGCTGCTCTAACTGTAAGAATTTCTTACATGACTGCTCATATTAAAAAGAATCCTAAAGATTATTCATCCACAAGAGGATTGATTGCTATGGTTAATGCAAGAAAAAAATTGTTAAAATATTTAAGAAAGGAGAATAAAGACAAATTTTTAAAAATATGTGTGGCTCTCAATATCAGAATCCAACAAAGTCAATTGTAAATTTTTATTTAATTTAAAATTAAATTAGGCAATTTTCTAATACTTAAATAAATGTACTTTACTCACATTCCATTGTTTATAAATTTCTAAAAGATGTGTAAAATAGAACACTAAATAACTATTCTTGGTAATTATAATTGAAGTCCATTTTTTCTTTTTTTCGAGTTTCTTAAAGAGCCAAAAAAATTTCTCCAGATTTGAAGGACTTAAATGAGTATCAAAATCGTCTAAAATTATAAGGGACGGTGCGTTGATATAGTTAAATGCAATGAAAAGTGTTATAACAAATAAAGAATGTTCTGTTTGACTTAATTGACCATTATTTTTTAAAATATTCGAAACTGGAAATATCGATATAACAACCTCACCCTTTTTTTTTAGATGAGGTGAAATGTACTCAAGGAAAATGGATCCACCTAAGGGATTTGTAAAAGTTGCAGTAAGATTTTTATAAATAATTCGAACTATCTTTGACCAATCTTGGAAATAAATTCCAAATTTTTTTTCTTTTTCTTCAATCATTTTTTTTTTTTTTTTAGATACAATAAAAAAATTTTTTCTATTTTTAACCATTTTATTTTTAAAATCTGCAAACCGTTGTTCCAAAAAATTAAAATGATTATCAAAAATTAATTGTTGAATTTTATTTGGCAAAAATTTTCTAGTACTTGATTTCTTTAAAAAAAATATTTCAATAACTCTTGGTACAATTAAAGTTTTGAGTTTCAAAAAACTAAAGATACTATCCATAGCAATAAAAAAATAATTAAATCTTTGCTGTTTTATAAAATTCAAAGAGTAATCATTTTTTATAAAAATAGGTAAAGAATAATTCGGATTATTTATATATATTGATTCTATAATGGATTCCATTTTTAAAAGAATGTTATTTTTTAATCGAATTGCAATTTTAATCTGATTAACTTTTTTAATATATAATTCAATTTTAGTTTCAACAACATAGGAGGTTTTAAATTTTTTTTTAGGATTAAATGTTTTTTTTTTAAAAAAATCGTCAAGCAGAGAATAAAATGAAAAAAATTTGATAAAAAAAAAAAAATTTTTTAACTTTGAATTCAAATTTTTTTTTATTAAAAAAAAATAAAAATATGATAGTTTCGAGGAATGAAATAAAGATAAGGCTTTTCGGGAAATATTTTGATTGGCTTTGAATAAATTGAATCTTTTTAAAACTATAAAATTTTCTAGTAATTTTGTTTGAGTAGACATTATATCGTAGAGTTGGTTGTTAATTTTTAATGTTGAAATTTTGAATTGTCTTTTTTTTTTAAGATAATCTAGAAATTTGATTAATATAAAAAGTTTTTTTTTAAAATAATAGATTCTTTCCATACTAATCTGAGAATGGATGTTTTTTATACTGACTCTAATATTTGGTTGTCTTTTAATACCAAAATTTAAAAACTTTATTGATATTCTAAGCAAAGTAAAATTTTGATTTAACAATTTTTTTTGAAGTTCAAAATTACAACCGTTAACTAAAATTTTTTTGAATATGTGTTTTATTACCGCTTTAAATTTAATAATTTGATTAATGCTTTTTGCGACTAATTTTTTTAAATTTTCCTTATCTTGTATCAATCTTAAATGGGATGGATGTTTTAAATAATCCATATTTTCTTCTTTAAATTGAGTGAACCCCTCATTATTCAAATTTACCATTTTATAAAATGATACTTTATGAAACAAATTTGGGATGAAAAAATCGTATTCATCGTAATCAAAATCAAATTTTATTAAAAATTGAGTTTTTAAATAAAGTCTATGAATATTTTTTTTATATTCTGAATTAATAGGATAAAAAAGTGTTTGTCTATTTTTAAACAGTTTTTGTTTTTTTGAACAATTTTGTGCAGTGGTAGAGTTATCAACTAGGAAAAAGGATTTATCCTCAAATAAGGTTAACCTCAAAATTAGTCTGAATTTTGAATCTAGTGGTTTAATTATTTTTAAAATGTTTCCTCTAATCTTTTTTTGATCTGGAGTATAAGTTTTAAAACAGGATGGCTCTTTTTTTTTAACTTTATAACTTTTATTTTTATTATGATATTTTAAGTCTGAGAGGAGAAATACCAACGAAATCGTAAAATAAAAAATCAGAACATTAGTTTTTTTTTTTAGAGTAAAAATAAGTTTTTTTATTCTGTGGTTAAAAAGTTTCAATAGTCTAAAATAAAAAAAAAATCCTTTTATGTTTAAATTTAATTTGGAGTGTTTATAATAAGAATTTGAATGAAATTTTCTCGAAAGTACAGGGATTAGTTTTTTTCTAAATTGAGAATATAATAATTTTTTTTTATCTAAAAGAACAGAAACCCCGATAGATTTCGTTTTGTTTCTACACTTTAATTGTTTAATTAGGGAAAGATTATATTCGTTTAAAAGAAAGAAAGTTTGTTTTTGATTTATGGCAAATAGCCATTTAACAAAATTGATTAATTTTTTTATTTGAAAAAAAATATAATCATTTTTTTGATTTTCAGGTTTTTTTCTAAGATTTTTTTTAATTTTCAGGAAATTCAATAGATTCCTTTTATTGATTGATATTTCCTTAGCTAATCTAAACTTTTGTTTAATTTTTCCAAACCCTTTCGAATTTTTAGTGGCAAACCATTGTATTTTGTATAAATTCCTTACATTTTGTTTTTCAAAAAGATGATGTTTTTTTGATTCTAATTTTTGTAGTTTTTTCAAATTTTTTAAAATAAAAAACCTTTCGTCAACAATGAACTTTAATTTGTTAGAATAAAAGAAATAATTTTCCTGCAATCTTTGTAACAGAAACCCAGTTTTTAGAATCTCAGTTAAAATTTCGTTTGAATCTGAAAAATTTTGTATTAAGGTAAAAAATAAGTTAGGTTTAAGCAAAATCTCAATATTTTGTAGATTTAAAATTGAGGAGGTTTTTTTGAATTTATTAAACTTTAACCTAGAAATTTCACCAGCAAATTTTTTGAAACTGCTCAACGTATTATTTAAAAAATATTCGGTAATGTTTGTATAATTAACAATTTTACCAAATTCATAAATTAGGTTTTTTGTTTTTAAAATTAAACTTATTTTAATAAAAGAATGTTTTTGTTGAAATGTATTTTGAAAAAATAATTGTTTTAAAACTCCAATATTATGATCCCTAGGGTCTACACTAAATAAAAACTCTAAACCCTCAATTATGTTAGTTTTTCCAGAACCACTAGGACCAATTAGGCCCAATAAACCAAAAAATGGTCCGATTATTGTAGTTTCTTTATATGTTTTAAAGCCTTGGATTTTAATAATGATTGATTCGTGCAAACTACTATTCATAGGTATTATAAGACACTTGTTTTAATTTTTAAAAATATTGAACTTGTTTAAGAATGCCAAAAAAATTGTATATTTTTTTTTCTCTTAAAAATAAATCATTAAAATGTTTTTATATCGGTGTTAATTTTGAAAAAAATCTTTTAAAGGTTTCAAAAAAAAGGTGCTATCTTGAAATTTCTCGCAAGTTTAAATATTCTCTATTAAATTTACTTTTTTCTAAAATCTGCTTTTTAATAACACCCACCAAATATAAAATGAAAAAATTCTCAAGCTTGAAAGATATTTTAATACAACAAAAAACAAATAAATGGATTCATATTAAAAAAATACTAAAAAATCAAATAAATTTTTATGAATTATTGGTATTTAAGAAAAAAAAACTTGAAATTATATCTGTCTCATTGTGGGAAACAGCTGGGAAATTTTTTTCTTTGATGCCAAACTGTTTTTTATTTAATCCAATTTATGGGGAAAATATGGTTGATCATAATCAACAAAACGAATTTAATTTCTCAATTAATTATTTCAAAGCCGTTATTTTTTGCGGAAAAAATCTTTTCATGATGGTTAAAAAATATCGATACGAAACCTTTTTGGGATTTTTCCATTCATCCCCTGAACACATTCTTTCCATATTGGCTGAGGAAGCACTCTATAGTTTATATATTATTTTAATTAAGCTATTTTTGGTCAAATTATCCAATCCGATCAATTATCGACCAACTGTTTGTATTGAAAGATTTAGTTTATTAAATAATCTTAAAGAGAACTACAATTTCACGAAAAACTATTTTAAAAAATTTTTAAATTTAAACTATAACACTTTCATTAAAAAATTACCAAAAGAAAATACTAGATTAAGACCACATAAATCGTTTAAACATTCTTGGGGGGGGTTTTCTCTTAACTTTCTTGAAACTTTAACATTACTATTAGAATATAGAGGATCAAAGATTAAAAGTGGATTCAAAAATTTAATTGAAATTTCTAATCGGACCAGGAAAAAAACCATTTTTTTTTTTGAATTAAACCAATCCATTACTATTGATGCAACCTTTTTAGGTAACCTGGGAAGATTATTAAATCACGATTGTAAACCAAATTGTTTTACAAGAGTGTTAAAGCATAGTTATAAAAATTATGTTTTTATAATAACAAAGCGAAATATTAGTAGATTAGATGAAATATGTTACGATTATAGAATAAATATAGATGAGTCTGATTTTGATCAAATCCAATGTCTTTGTTTTAATTTTGATTGTAAAAAAGAACTTATAATATAAATACCGTTTTTTTTTAAATTAATTTTATGAATTTAGTGTCAAATCATAAAATACCTATTGAAAAGAGTAGACTATTTTTGGAATTAGTCAAATTTAATAGCGAAACTGTTCTAAAAAATTGTTTTCCATTTTTTTTCCGAGATATAATTGAAATATGTTACAATAAGGGGTTATCTATATTTATTTCTCCCCATTGCTCAAATTTACTAACTATTTTTAACAAAAATGACAAGAGTATTGTTTTTCTTTTATTAAAAACAAAATTTTTTTTGAAATTAAATAAAACAAATATTATTGAAAATCTATTTTTACTAGGAATAGGATTTCTTAGCTATGCTCGACTAATTTTCTTAACAAATGAATTTTTTAAAATCTCAAAAAATGAAAAAATATTAGGGGTCTTTTTTATTTCAAAAATTAAACATGATTGCCGACCTAGAAAAAGTAAATATATCTGTTTATCCGTATCTGAACTAAATTTTGTATTGCATAGCAAATTTATCTTGATAGAGACCGGTTTTTTATTTCCGAAAAAAAACCCATTTATATCAACATGGCAAATTGAGTGCGTTAAATTAATTAGCAATAAAAGAAATTACAGAGAAAAAAATTATAAATTTGCATCACAAATGTTTAAAAGGGTTTTAATTTTAAAATCAGGTAACAAAAAATTGATTGAAAATATTAAGATTATAGGCTTAAAAAAATGGAAACCTGATCTTTATGAAAATTGTGTAAAGCAAAAAATCTTTTTAAATCTAAAATTGACTTTGTTGGAACCGATCAATTCTATAGAAATTAGAATTATGTTAGGTTCAACTATGTTTTACTGCAATTTTAATATAAATATAACAGGAATTGAAAAAATAAAAAAAAATTCTCAAAAACATCAACTTCCTATCAATTTTTTAGAAATTAAATCTATTGAAAAAAAACTATGTAAATTAGAAAAAAAAAGAACTTCTTTAGAAATATGGTTGGTCAAATTTCAATATTATTTGTTAAATAAGGCGGAAGTTTTAGAGAAAAGATTCGGAGGATTTTATACTAAGTTTTTTTTTCAATTTAGATTGATTTTACCCCAATTATTGCTAGATTTAAAAAAGAATATCTGCACATTGAAAACTAATCTATATTTAAAAAAATTCAAAAATAAATTTTTTAACAAGAATTTTTCAAATTTATACCTGTTAATTAGTAAAGTTTTATTAATTTTTTATTTTGATAGAACCAATGAATCTTTAATAATCAATGTAGTATATTTAATGACCCGAATTTCGATAAGAGTGTTTGCAAAATTATATTTATTAACATTTTTAACAGAAATTTTCGGCAAACAAAAAAAATTTGTAAAACATAAAAACCTTATCAGAAATATTTTAGAAAATTATATAGGTTATTTTACTAAAGATCAAAAAATTAATTATCTTAGGAAGATTTATTCTTTTTATTCATATTTTTTTGAAAATTGTTCTCTAAAAGAATTAAGATCAAAACTTATTTATTTTTATTTAGAATTTGGTTTAATCAATCAACCCTTAAATTTAGTGAGAGTGAGGTTGTTTTATTTTATTCTTTTTAAATTTCTTTTATTTGATCCAAACACAAAATTTATAAATATTTTCGCTAGAAAATATATTTGCAGAACAAATTTTATCAAAAGAATCTCTGTTCTTATTTCTTTCGCCAAATTAAACAAAAATTTAAAATATTATGAAATATGTTATATGTTCTATCCAAAGCTTACAAATTTAATGAAATATTCACTTGGAACCGCCTTTGGTGAAGAGGAAAAATTTAATTGTGCAAAGCAGCAATTGTTAATTTCCAGCTTAAACAGCACTAGTAATATACGTGGTTGGTTTCTACTTGGGTTTTTTTCTTTAAAGGCTAAGGATTTTTTGTTGAGTATCGAATCCTTTAATCGGGTTTTAAGTGAAGAACCAAAAAATAAACTAACCAACTTTAATTTAGCAATATGTTTTATACACTCATTTAATTATAAAAAAAGTAGTGTAATCACTCTAAAAATAATAACAAAAGCCGAAGAAATCTCCTGTCTTTTTATTTTAAAATATTTTTATGTTTTTGTAAATAAAAAAAAGCATTTTTGTATCGTCTGCTTAAACTCTTTTTTTTATTTATTTATTTCAAAAAAATTAAATATTTCAGGAAAATATAATTTTTTAAAGGGAAGTGTTATCTTTTTTATCGATCTTGTGAAAAAAAAAAATAAAAATTGTCATTGTAAAAAATTTATACAATTTATTGTTAAAAAAAGTCTCCGAATAGATGGAGCTTATTATCATCAAAAGAAAATATATCTTCAATTAAACTACGATTCTAATTTATTTCAAAAAATTATTACTTGTTCAATACGATACTCTGACTTAACTCACAACGATTATCTATTTTTAATCACAATTAATCAGAATATATTCAATTTTGAAATCGAAATGTACAATAATATTTTAAATTATTATTAATACTCTATATTAGTTCAGAAATTTAATAACCTTGAAGAAGACACTTGAAATGCCCAAAGATGAATGAAAGCTCCTCTTTGAATTGATAAGAGTTAAAATAGTTTTTTTTCACAATTTTTAAATTCAAACATACTCGATAATTTTTATTCAAACGTAATATCCAGTGATTGTTATGGAAAAAGCTATCATTATAATAAAATGAGTTTCGTAGAATTTTGTCCCAAAAGACAATTGGATAAAAATTGTGCTTTAAGTTGAATTTTAAAGTATTTAATTGTAGATTTATCAGTATCTTTTTTTTTTTATTAAAATTTAGGTCTACTTCTTTCATTATTTGTTTATACAGGTTTTTTTAAAAATTTTAAATTTTTAAAAGCAAATACTTTTTCTTTAACTGTTGTGCCTGATTTTTAGTTGCCACAAGATTATTTTAAATAAGGATGATTAAAATAATTTTTACTAAGGTAAGAAATAAGTTAATACAAACAACAATAAGAAAAGATTTTAAAAATAAAAAGTTTAAAAAAAATTTTGTGGGTTTGATAAATATTTATCAAAATAGAAACTATAAATTTTTATTATTTACATTTTTTATTTGGTATAATAATTTTAAGAATTGTTCTAAAAACCTCTCATACCAGGTAAATATATTTTTAAAGTTAATCATTAAAACTTCATTTTATTCATATTCTAATGAATTAGAAAAAAATTTAAGATTGTACGACTTTCACGGAAGAATATTTATTAATAAAATTTTATTTTCAATTGCATTTTTAAAATTTCCCTTTGAAAAAATTCCTTCAATAAAAGAAAACTTGGAATTTATTTTTTTAAAAAAAAAACCAAAATTCTAACTATTCATACAGTTGGAGAACTTTTTTTAATAAAATTTATCAGACTGTTTTATTTTTAAACATAACATCAAGCCTCATTTAATGAAATCTTCTTGAAGTATTAAAAATCTTTTTTATTAAACGAGAATTAAAACTAGGCTTTTATAAAAAAACGCACAATATATTTCCTTAATTTTTTTATATCATTTTATTAATTAATGTGTTAATTGATTCGTCCCAGTTTCCATATGCGCCCATTTCAGCAACATTTTTGTTCTTTCCGTTTCTAGAGTATCCTTTTTTTGGACATTTTAACTGAAAAGGCCATAAAAAATTATTTGCTTCTTTAAAAAATGGCCCTCCTGTTATAAGTTCATTAATTAAATCATTCAAACTATGTATTCCCAGTTGGAATAAAGATTGTTCAATTATTCTATCATCAACCAAAGGGACTTTTTGCCACTGGCCTCTTTTTCCAACCTTACCGTATCCACGTTTGTTAACTAAATTACGAATTGTTCTCGGGGTAGGATAACCGTATGCCACATATGGTTCGATTTTTTTTAGTATCTGTAGGCTGGATTGATTAAGTTTTAAAAAAACTCCATTATTTATTCTTTTTAATCGCAATAGTTCTAAAATCTTTTTAGCTCTTGGAGAAATTCCATTAATTCCTTTAATTCTGATGGCAAAAATAATGGTTGGTTTCGTCGGAACGAAAAATTTTTTCATATCTTTAGAAATTCTTTTTTCTTTTATTAAAACATTTTTTCTAGTTTTAAATTCTTTAATATAATTTTGTGCCCTTGTTTTTTTTATATTACTCATTTTTAAATTTCTTTTTTTAATTTTTTTATCCAAAGAAATAAATTCTAACGACTTGATTTCTATATTTTTTCTTTTTTTCTCTAAAGACATTAAGGAATCGTATTTATTCATTATTATTTAATATAAATGAAAACGTATTTATAATAATATATACTAGTAAAAATTCTATGTTTCAAAATATATTAATTTTATTTGATAAAATTTTAGGTAAAGGAAATTTTTCATTTAAGAAAACAAAGTTTTCTCTATTTAAATTTATATAATCGATCATCTTGTCGAATTTTTGAAATTTACAAATTTGTGGTTTAATATTTACTGTAGATTTGTCATTTTTTTCTAACTGAAAAGAAACCTTTTGATTTAAATTTTTATCGTTTGTTAAAAATAGATCGTTTTTTTCTTTATAGCAGTTAATTTTTTTAGGTAAGAGCTTTTTAAAAAAACTAAATGCCTCGTATTTTTTATAATATTTTTTAAGTTCTGAAGTAGAATTAATTGTAAAAAGAATTTCCCTTTTATTTAGACTAAATTTTTTTTTATTTAAATTGAAAGATTTTTGTAATAAAAAGCTATTAATTTGGCAAAATCCTTTTCGATCTTTAATATGAAATTTAAATTTAAGTTCGTTTTTTATTTTTTGGTCTTGTAAAAAACTGAAACTAAAAGTTAGATTTCTTAAAGTCAAAATAAGATTATAAACAAAAGACTTTAAAAGAATCAGACAATATTTTGTACTTTCTAAATAAATCTTCGGTATTGTCTGGCAAATATTTAACATATTATCCGATTTAGAACGGAGTACGGAGAACTTCCAATTTAAAAACTTTTAGATTGTAAAATATTCGTAAAATTTTAAATTTTAATTCTAATTTTACTTACTATATTTAACATAATAGATTTATTACAATACTCCATACTGGGAAGATATAATAAATATAATAAATATAATAAATATAATAAATATAATAAATATAATAAATATAATAAATATAATAAATATAATAAATATAATAAATATAATAAATATAGGTA
>Ga0105052_10005758_pt1 | contig 12892 bp, 11 predicted proteins | sample FRY03_FD_78094 | JGI IMG/M metagenome (GOLD analysis project Ga0105052, IMG submission 78094) | Freshwater microbial communities from Lake Fryxell liftoff mats and glacier meltwater in Antarctica - FRY-03 | ecosystem: Environmental > Aquatic > Freshwater > Ice > Glacier meltwater ... | reverse complement strand
CTGCCAGGGCAATTTCAACAGCGACAACTGCGCGGCCGGTGGCTACACACTCGACTACGGTCCATTCGGATTCTGCGATGTGTTCGACCCGCACTACCAGCCCTGGACGGGTGGCGGACATCACTTCGCGTTCCTGAACCAACCCGTGGCAGCGGAACGCAACTTCCACATGTTTTGCATGGCGTTGCGGCCGTTGCTGACGTCGCATCAGGACACTCTGCGACAGCTCGACGAGATTCGAAATGGCTTTGCGACAGTGATGCAAGCGCAAATGGAGAAGATGTGGGCTGCCAAACTTGGACTTGGCACTTTTCACGCGGCGTTGTTCAGTGAGCTAGAAACGCTCATGGTACAAACTCCTGTCGATTACACCCTCTTCTTCCGCGAGCTCTCGATGGTACCTGACGATATAGACCCGCTCAAAAAAAGCTTCTACAAGGACTCGACGCATGAGACAGGCCCCGAAGGGATGGACCAGCGCTGGTCCGAGTGGCTCACAAAATGGCAATCGCTCATCGGCGGCGCCAGCACGACCGACGCGAATGCTGCTCACCCCCCCTCCCGTGAGGAGCTCTCCAGGCAGATGAAACTCGTCAACCCAAAATACAGTTTGCGCGAGTGGTTCCTTGTGCCTGCGTATCAGCAAGCGGGCGCGGGGAACTACCCTCTAATTCGAGAACTGCAGGAAGTCATGACACAGCCCTACGCCGAGCAGTCGAAGGAGGTGGAGGAGAAATACTATAGGCTGAAGCCGTCTGAGTTCTTTGAGGTCGGTGGATTGTCGTATGTTAGCTGCTCATCATGATTTTTCGAAAACTGATCGGCCAGGGACGACACACCGTTTGCGGCTTGCCCTCCGTCACAGACAGACACCGAACAGGCGGACATCGAGCGCGAACGGAAGGAGATCAAGAAGGATTATCCAGGCGAGAGCAAAGAACTGGCAGCGATCTACGTCGGTCGAGGCCTGGATCCTGCGCTTGCGAAGCAGGTCGCCGATCAACTCATGGCGCATGACGCGGTCGGCGCACATGCCCGCGATGAACTCGGGATTTCCGAAACGCTGGATGGGATATTGGTATGAGCGAATACAACGATATTAACTTTGAGTGATTCCGATAATCTATCGAACTTGGGAGAATGATCATGAGCATGAACGTTACGCAGAAACTGATCCAGTCACATCTGGTGCATGGTGATATGACCCCCGGCGAGGAGATTGGGATCCGCATTGACCAGACGCTCACCCAGGACGCCACCGGCACGCTGGTGATGCTGGAGCTGGAAGCGATGGGCCTGGACCGGGTGAAGACCGAGGTGAGCGTCCAGTACGTTGACCACAATATCATCCAGGAGGACTTCAAGAACCCCGACGACCACCTTTTCCTGCGTAGCGCCTGCCAGCGATTCGGCGTGTGGTACTCGCGGCCTGGAAACGGGGTGAGTCATCCGTGCCACCAGGAAAATTTCGGCAAACCGGGCAAGACGCTCCTCGGCTCTGACAGCCACACGCCAGCGGGCGGTGCGATAGGCATGCTCGCAATCGGCGCTGGCGGGCTGGAAGTGGCGCTGGCGATGGCGGGCGAGGCGTTTTTCACGCGCATGCCGCTGGTCTGGGGCGTAAAGCTCACCGGCCAACTGCCGGACTGGGTGAGCGCGAAGGACGTGATCCTGGAGATGCTGCGCCGCCACGGCGTGGACGGCGGTGTGGGCCGGATCGTCGAGTACTACGGGCCGGGGCTGGCCACGCTGAGCGCGATGGATCGGCATGTGATCGCCAACATGGGCGCCGAGCTGGGCGCGACCACCACCGTTTTCCCTTCCGATCAGGAGGTGCGCCGCTTCCTGCGCGCCTGGCAGCGCGAAGACGATTGGGTTGAGCTGGTCGCAGAGTCGGACGCGACCTACGACGTGTACGAAGAGATCGATTTGTCCAGCCTGGTGCCGCTGATCGCCATGCCGTCCAGCCCGGGGAACGTGCGCCCGGTCAGCGAAGTCGCGGGCGAGCGGATCTACCAGACCTACATCGGCTCGTCGGCCAATCCCGGCTACCGCGACTTCGCCGTTTCCGCGATGATGGTGCACGGTCGGCAAGTGAATGACCGTGTGTCGTTCGACATCAACCCCACGTCCCGCGCGCAGCTCGAAACGCTGGTGCGCGACGGCCACATCGCTCACCTGCTGCACGCCGGCGCGCGGCTGCACCAGGCTGGCTGCAACGGCTGCATCGGCATGGGCCAGGCACCGGCCACCAATGAACTCTCTTTGCGCACGGTACCGCGCAACTTCCCCGGCCGCTCCGGCACGCGCGAGGACAAGGTCTGTCTGGTCAGCCCGGAGACCGCTACGGCGTCGGCGCTCACCGGCGTGATTACGGACCCGCGCACGCTCGGCATCCCCTACCCACGCATCGCTGATCCCGACAACCCGATCATCAACCGCGAGATGTTTATGTCGCCGTTGCCGCTGGAGGCGGCGCGCCAAGTGGCCCTCGTGAAGGGCCCGAACATCGCTTCGCTGCCAACCTTCGAGCCGCTGCCGGATGAGATCGAAGTGCCGGTGCTGCTCAAGGTGGCGAATAACATTTCCACCGACGAGATCATGCCGCCAGGCTTGCGGGTGCTGCCGTTCCGCAGCAACATTCCCAGGATCGCTGAGTTCTCCTTCGACAGGATCGATCACACCTACGCCGCGCGAGCCAAACATGTGAAGGGCCACGTGGTGGTGGGCGGGAGCAATTACGGACAAGGATCGAGCCGCGAGCATGCCGCGCTGGGCCCCCAGTACCTTGGGCTGCGCGCAGTCCTGGCCAAGGGCTTCGCGCGGATCCACTCACAAAACCTGATTAACTTCGGCGTGCTGCCGCTGACCTTCATCGATATTGCTGACTACGATGGCATTCAGACCGGTGACGTGTTGCGCTTGTCCGACCTGCGGCGCGTGCTCGTAGCGGGGGGCAATCTGTTGGTTGAGAACGTTACGCGCCAGCAGACGTTTCAGGTGCGCCACAACATGTCGCCGCGACAAGTGCAGTTCTTGCTCAGGGGGGGACTGATCAACTGGATGAAGGAGCACCTCTCCGGGCAGTAGAAAAAAATCAGCAATGCAATTTTAAAAACCATATTGCATTTTTTATGGTATTTAACCTGAATTTTGCACAAAAAAGGGCAGATGGAATATCTTCGTGAAGCCCGTGCCCGAATGGACTGTGTCGTGGAACGGCAGCTACATGCACGCCACGTACATCGACTTTACGTTTACGGTGCTGGTGCTGGGCGGCTGGCATGGTGAGCCAGCTGCTTTATCTTGAAGCCGAAGAGGCGGGCATCCGTGGCACAGGGATCGGCTGCTACTTCGACGATCCAGTCCATGCGGCCTTCAGGATCGAAGCACGCGAGTGGCAAAGTTTCTAGAACTTCACTGTGGGCGGCCCGGTTGAAGACAGTCGACTCACGACCTTGACTGCGTACAATGCGGACACGGAGTGCGGTGCGATGTTACCTTCGCAGGGGGTTTACAACTTTGCTCTTTAAGCTCACTCATGATGTCGCTCTTCTTACATAGTGTTTAACGACGTAGTCATCAACAAGCGCTTGAAATTCTTCGGCGATGTGCTCGCCTTTGAGCGTGGGGCCTTTTTCGCCATTGATATAGACGGGTGCAACGGGTCGTTCGCCCGTACCCGGTAAGCTGATGCCTAAGCTTGCGTGCTTGCTTTCGCCGGGACCATTTACCACACAGCCCATCACCGCTACCGTCATATCTTCCACGCCGACATAATGCTTACGCCACTTCGGCATTTGATGGCGGATGTGATTTTGAATCTTTTGCGCGAGCTCTTGGAAGTACGTTGACGTTGTGCGACCACAGCCGGGACACGCAATCACCATGGGCATAAATGAACGCAGCCCCATCGTTTGCAGTATCTCCTGTGCAACGATGACTTCGTTGGTGCGATCGCCGTTGGGTTCTGGTGTGAGCGAGACGCGAATCGTGTCGCCAATGCCTTCTTGTAACAGCACGGCCATGCCCGCAGTGGAGGCGACAATTCCCTTTGAGCCCATGCCTGCTTCGGTGAGCCCTAAGTGCAGCGCGTAATCGCAACGCTTGGCAAGGTTGCGATATACCGCAATTAAATCTTGCACGCCGCTGACTTTACAGGAAATGAGGATACGATTATGGGCGAGTCCCAATTGTTCGGCACGCTCGGCACTGTCGAGTGCGGATACGACCAGTGCTTCGCGCATCACATCGTTAGCGTTAAGTGGCTCGGCCTGTTTGGAGTTGTCATCCATCAAGCGCGTGAGTAAATCCTGGTCGAGACTGCCCCAGTTGACGCCGATGCGTACCGGTTTGTTGTTGGCGCAGGCAACTTCAATCATCTCCGCAAATTGCAGATCGCGTTTGCTGCCGTACCCGACGTTGCCCGGATTGATGCGGTACTTGGCCAATGCTTCTGCGCAAGCCGGATGCGTTTTAAGTAGTTTGTGCCCATTGAAATGAAAATCGCCCACGATGGGAACATGGACATTCATTCTCGCTAGTTGATCGCGAATATATGGCACCGCCGCTGCAGCTTCATCGGTATTCACTGTGACGCGCACCAGCTCCGACCCAGCGCGCGCCAACGCTTTGATTTGCGCCACAGTCGATACGATATCAGCCGTATCAGTATTGGTCATCGATTGCACAACCACCGGCGCAGTTCCGCCCACGGTAACGGAGCCAACGCGGACGGGGATGGAGCTGCGGCGAGTGAGGGTGGTCATCAGAGTTTAGGGACACTGTTGCTGCTGGTGGATGGATGGCTGCATTGTAGCTTGGGCACGCCATCGTGTCGCGCTTCTTGCGGCAAAGCCGAAAGATAATGTCGATACGCTACACCAAACCACCATCAGGCGTTGCACTTCGACGTTGAATCCACCCCAAAAAGAACCGTCATGACATCGCGTTCAGGCGACATCTTACTAATTTTCGTTCACAAATCGACGGCTGGCGACATTGATTTTCACGCATGGCTCGGCACGGTTCAGAGCGCTTAAGGGCTGCGGAACAGGCCGCGAATACCAGAGATAATGCCGCTGCTGTTCTCGGCTTGCGCTGCTGCAATCGGTTCGAACATCTCCACGGGATATGCCTCGTACTTACGTTCCGCGAAGGCTGCTTTCTGCTCGTCGTCCACCAAGCTGAAGCTCTTGTCTTCCACACTGGCTAACTGCTCAACCCCTGCGTCATCGGCAAAGCTCAAACGGTTATTGCTCTCTTGGAAAACCAGCATCTCCTGACAGATTTCGTTGTACTGCTCGGCCGAAAGAAGCTCGGGTTGCTCCTTCATGTTCAAAGAGAACTGCTTGTCGTTGGCGGCAGAGAGATAGTGCAAGTTCCTCTTCGTGGTCAGCAACAGGCCTTCGGCCTTGGCGCGCTCATACAATGGCGTGCCACGTAGCGGGATATAGGGGAAGAAGAAGAAAAACTCGGGTGCGATGAGACGGTTCAGTTCCAGCGTCTGGCGCATATTCTCCGCTGTTTCCAGCGGCATGCCGACGATGTTGAAGGTCAGGCGATTGATGCCCGCCGCCTTGCAGGCCCTGGCTGCCTCTATCACTTGCGCGTTCTTCATCTTGCGGCCCAGCATGGTGGAACGATAGGTCTCGTCACCGCTCTCAATACCGAACCAAATGGTGTGGCAGCCCGCCTCTTTAGCCTCGGCACAGAATTTCTCGTTCATCACCTCCACGCGGGAGTTGATGGAGAAAGGCAAGCCGATGCGCTCCTTATAGATCGCGAAGAAGGCATGCACAAACTTGAGATTAGACAGGAACAGCTCGTCCCAGAACTCGAAGTAGCCTACGTTGTAACGATCGCGCAGGCGAATCAGTTCGGTGACCATGGCTTCAGGGTCATATTTACGCAAGAATTCTTTCTTGACCTTCCAGGCGTCCAGCAGCGGAGTATTGCAGCAATAGGTGCAGCGATAGGGGCAGCCGCGGCCAGTCATCACCGGCAGAACGACCTTCTCTTTCGGACCGAAGATGGAGGTGTTCACATCATCAAAGTTGCCGTCTTTCTCGAAGATGTCGTAATCGGGGAATGGCAAGGATGCGAGGTCGCCAATCTGGTGTGGTTCGGTGCGGAACACTTCGCCGTCGTTGAGCTTCTCCCACATGCCGTCCACAGCACCGTCTTTGCTGCCACGCAGGAACTGCATGAGATTGCCGATGGCGTATTCGCCGTCGCCCACGCAGATGAAGTCGACATTGGGGTTCTGGATAGTCTGCTCTTGCGAGAGCATGGCCTGATAGCCGCCGATGCAGATCGGCAATTCCGGTTGCATGGACTTAAGGACCTCGAAATAGGGTTCCATCGGGTACCAATGCGGGCTCATCACGGAGAACGCGATCACATCGGGCTTGAGCTCGAGGATGCTGCGTGCATAGTTCTCGGGATTGTAGGCCACCTCATCACGCACGATCAGGATGGGCTTGAGGATGACCTCTACCCACGGGAAGTCGCGCTTGAGGTAGGCAGACATGGCGGCCAAGGGCATGGCCACTTCGTTGCCATCGGGGGAGTAGAAACTGAACACCAGGCGCAACTTCTTAGCGTCGGCCGCCTTTCCGAACCACTTAGACTTGGTTTGCGGGTAAACTGGCTTTTCCGAGCTTACGGCTATTAGATCTGCGACTGTAGACATGTATGTACCTTGGTGTTGAAGACAAAAAACCTTGTGATTAGAGTGGGTTAGAATAGTTGAGTATTTTAGTGGGAAATTTTACTGCAAAGACTGTTGGATTTCCATGAGCTTGTTGGAAGGAACTGACAAATCAACGCTTCTTCTGCCAGAATTCCAGCACGAAATTATCAAGAATGTACGAACGACTCCGTTTCCCCGGTGAAATCATCCGGTATGCCGTCTGGCTTTACCATCGATTCAACCTGAGTCACCGCGACGTCAAAGACCTTCTGGCGGAAAGAGGCATCACTGTCAGCTACGAAGCAATCCGCCTTTGGTGCAACAAGTTCGGGCCTGACTATGCCCGGCGACTGAGATGAGAATATCAGGGCTACGGCGACATGTTGTTCATCGATGCAGTGTTCGTGAAGATACGTGGCAAGCTGCATTACCTTTGGAGAGCCTACGCCAACAATCGTGCCGAGCTTTCGCATCAACCCACGAGGGTTAGAGAACGGGGTATGAGAAGGTTCAAGTCGATAGCGCAAGCACAGCGGCTCTTGGATGTTCATTCCGCTGTCTCAAATTTATTCAATTTGGGGCGTCACCATCTTTCCGCCCAGAACTATCGAGATTTCAGGCAGCGTGCCTTTACGTCTTGGGAAAAGGCGGTGGCGATATAGTAGTTGGTAATAGCAGTTTTTTCGATTCGAGTAGTTAACTTGTCAATACCGTTCTGCGTCCACCGAACCGGTCGGTTGCCCTCAAGCCGAAGAACTGCAACGGCTTTTTCCCCACCGAGCACCGAACCGAACCCGATCGTACTTCGAGTTGCACCAAGTCATGCATCTTGTATCTCTGGCTTTGCAGTTTGCGGGGCGCGTTACTGACCGCGCTGGTGCAAGCTTTTTTTACGTCGCATCAAGATGGAGAAGTTTCAACTTATCAGTACCAGGAAAACCTCTTGATTCTTTATTTCCTCTCAGGCATTAAAGCAGAGCCAGAATTTATTTTATTTCTTATTTCCAAATCCGTAGCCTCAATATTTAGATAACGTTCAGCGCTTGCTGGATGAGATGCACTAAATGAACCCTTTATGCTTCCGGGGTACTCTGCTGACATGCGCCTCCAAAAATTTGCCGCTTCAATTGTGGGCACGCTTGCCTTAGAGAGCATATACATAGCGACATAATCAGCTTCCCTTTCAAACTCCTGAGAAAACATTCTCGAAGTCGCATCAGAAAAGGCACCTTGTGTGTTTATGCCGTATGCTGCTGCAGTTACATCTAAAACAGCCCCGAGAATTGTATTGCCCAGTTTCTTATCAAGATGCCCTTCTGAGTTATGAGCTAGCTCATGGGCTATCACGAGCTGAAGTTCCTGATCACTCTGCGCAAACCTGTACATTCCGGTGGTTATATAGATGTTCGTTCCGTCTGCATAAGCATTGATTGCATCGCTCGGATCTAGGAGTACAGGGAAAGAGCATGCTGCTTCAGGTGTAATATCGATATTTGTCTCTGTCAGATCTCGCCTTATACCTAGTTTATAAGTCGCTTCTTCATTTTTTTTCAGTAGATTATTCATCTTAGTGGCACCGCGATTCCCTGCGCCTATAGCTTCACCATTGAAACTGGTAATAACATCACCTCGCTGCAAGCCTGCTTTTTCAGCTGGAGAATCCCTTGTGATTGTATAGATTGAGATGTTCTCAGTTATCCCCAGCTTGATATTAGCAGCCTCTTTGTACTGTCGGGGAAAAGCACTGAGTAGATTCATGCCAAATCCGGAAATATATGTCACGTCCTCTGCACACAAATCAGTATTCAAACTTCGAATAGGCCAGTAAAGACTGTCCAGTCGTTCGGAGCGATCTCTCATGAGTGTCAGTGCTGTAGATACCTGTTCAAGCTGCTCATTCCGAAGATCTGACGCGGATCCGGTAGCAATTTGTGATGTTGGCGCGCAACCATTTAAGGCTAATAGGAAAATAATTGGTAGGGAAATGCTGAGTTCTTTCATGATGGGACGTCCTTTTCATGTGTTACATTATTATTTAACTGAACGATCTGAAATTACCACTACAATTATCTTTTGTCTATTGAATTTTATAGAATTAACTATACGCACGTCTGCTAGCATTTTCATGCGACAATAGATGTCGCATTGTTTTTAAGATTAGAAATTAAATATGTTTAAAATTCATTCTTTCAGAGGCGGATTCAACCCTGAAGTGCAGGAGCAGACAACAAGTATTTTTGACACCAATCGGAACTTTACTTTATATGTTCCTTAACCGGATGGCATTTGTATAGCTTGGTAAATGCCTGAGGTGGTGTTAACGCTGGGTGCGATCGCGGGCCGGAGTGATTTCCACTTCCATCTTTATTGACCGGGTATCGGAAGCATCGCTTTTCTTGAGCGCATTTCTTCCATCCGTCCTGCCGTCATCCAGCAAGACAAGTAATAAGTCCCATTTGCCGCCAATGAGCTTAATGTACGAGTCGGCATGTCTTCACTAAAAACGCTCCGAAAAGACAGACATTTTTGGCCCTCAAAATTCTTGTTGTGGCTAAGATGTTCTTAGGTTAAATTCCTGAGCATTCAAAGGAATCCTTAGTTATGGCGCAGTGCAACGTTCAATAACCTCGAGTGGCGGACAATTTATGAAAAAGGGAATAATGGTTTGTACAGTATTAGTGGCATTTTGGACTCAATCAACTCTGGCTGAGGTCTGTGACTATAGGCCAAGCAATATGCTTGGTGGGAAAGCAACGGCGGCTACTGGGATTGCAACCGGAGCTACAGCCGCGACCGGGGTAGGAATGCATGCTGCTGGTATATACACAATAACCCATGCAACCTCAGGAGCAGTCATGCTTGGCTCTACAGCTGCAGGCGCATCGGCAGCAGGTACTACAGGCATTATCGCTGGAACAGCAGGATTCTTCGGAACTATCGGTGCAGCTCTTTTGTCGCCCTTTGTAATCATACCGGCTGCTGTTGCTGCTGTTGGGATAGGTGCCTATGAAGGTCTCTGTTATCTCACCGCGGATTCAGCTACTGCTGACGAATAAGCACTATGAAGTAGCGCACCCGTCAAGCCAGGTCCGGACATCAACCCGACGCACTCGACGTCTCGACGCCGGGCCATGCGGCATAAGGGCTCCGGGGCGGTGACGAGGCGACAGGTCGTCAGGTTGCGACGTCAAAGAAGTCACAGACTATTGCCGTCCTCCGACATATTATGTCGTTGAACGAGTATACGCTGCTCGGCAGTTTTAAGAGGGTCTGATGAAACTTGCGTATTATCATGAAAAGCTATAGAAACAGTTGCCTTCATCGAGGTTGAACACAACAGCACTATTGAAGTTTGGGTTTTCTATTGATCGTTTTATAACCATTTTGAAAAAAGTTCATTTGACACCAGCATTGGAGAAGATTTTCCTAGAAAAGTTATGCTCAACAGGAGTAATCTCCGTTTTAAGTTATCAGGCTCATTTGCATGTGCACCTAAGCACTAATGAAGGAATTAATCCAAGGAGGCAGAAAATGGGGAAAGGAAGTTTATCGTTCATTGCAACAAAAGCTAATTCAAGTTCAGGTTATTCACACATCGATCTTGCTAACCTCAGTGGTAACCTCCGAAGCCTAAACCCCTACAGTGCAGGAAATCGATACAATTCTATCAATTACGGCGATGGGCCGGACCAGGGAGAACTATAACAATGAGAAAGCTTCTTTTATTTATGATACTTGTAATTAGTCCAGTAATTGCTGTAGGTCAAGGGAATAGTACCGGCGAAGCACTGCTGAAAAAACTTGTTCTGGCCTCGGAATTTGAGTTTGAACAGGAAGACGGTTTTTGGGTGACCAACTACGGGGAAAATGATGAAATCGTGGGGGTCGTTTTGGAAGTATCAGATGAATTATTGATAGTTCAATCTTGGCCGCTTGAAGAACCCGTAAGTTTGAGTGGTGCGAAGCTTCGCAGTCTACTGAGCATGAGTTATCAATCGAATTTTGCTAAGATCGGCCTTGACGACGACGGTGATATTATTGTTCTTAACGAAGCGCTCCTAAGTGAGCTTAGCGCTAAAGAATTCGAACAGATTATTCTTGGGGTGGGCGGACTGAGCCAAGAGATACTTTTAGATTTTTAATCTGTTTATCTAAGTTTGTAGGCATAAAATATGTATGTTAAGGCAATAATAATACCGCCTATATCCGCTTTAACTGAAATCATAGCTAATTGGGGAATGGCGCAATTTGTTCGTTTGATATATAAGCATCATAATAAAATTTGTTGCGCAAGCAATTCAAGGCCTTTTCAGACTGGGCTTTTATCAGAGTGCCTGGCTATTAAGTGAGAGCTGCTGTGACTGGGTTCGGACGTGATCTGAAGGTAATCGTCGCTACTTCTGCAGTGATACTGATCACAGCATTCCTATGGCGAGCTCTCTACGAATTCGGAGACGTCAGCTTAGTCAGTCTGATTCCACTTTCAATACTCATGTTGACAGGCAGCTATATCACTATACTGGGTTCAAGACGTGCAAGTCTGGACTCAATCCTAAGCGAATCAACGAGTGTGAGGCATTGGCTCAAAGGTAGAATTGTGGCCGCAGTTCTGTCTTTAATCGTCACAGCGGTTGGGATCTTTTTGCTTGCGTATAAAGCACTAGTTGCCCAATCTTGGGAGTTGTTAGTCAGCGTGTTGTGTGTTCTGACGACAAGCGTATTTTTTTTGAAGGCGAGTCGTATGGCTTCGCCTCATGTCAATCAAAAGTACCTACTCACTGCAGCCACAAACATGACTGTAGTGACGGCAGGAACTCTTTTCTTTTTTGTCTATATCTACTCGCTTTGGAATTTTCAAAAATATCCCGAATACATACTCAGTGATTCATTGCTGGTATCTATCGAGAGGGCTCTAAGTGAATTGCCTCAAGGTATAGGTCCTGCGGCGGGCCTCTTCGAAATCGCTGCTGTTATAGAGATATCTAAAAGCTGGTTAGTAGTGAAATCTGAGTCTTTGTTTGGTTTCGCACCAGCAATCTATATCGTGTACGGAGCTCTTTTTGGATATTTTCAAGTACGGGCGGTAGCGTCAGTTGTCTGCTCACTAATTATGATACTAAACGGCTATAAGTTGAGGGTTTGACTACATGGGAGTTGAAGAAAATAGTAACAAGAATATGGGGGCTTCATCTAAACTTTTTTCACGAGCATTTTGGATCACAATATTTATTATGTTCTCATTGACTGCCGGCCTTTATTTATCAATAGATGATGATGGGCAGCCTGCTGCCACAACAATCCAAACAAGTAGTAGTGATGACACGCGATCACATCCTTACGAAATTCAATCTCCGGCATTACAAAGAATATTTGCTAGAGCCGCGACGGAGACTGTATCAAGCATCAATCGTGGTAGCTTGATCGATGAAGGTGTCGATGTGCTGTATGCTCCTGTCTACGCTTCAATAGACAGCTATCTTAATCGGCACTACACCGTATGGGGTAGTTACGCCGAATTGGTTGCTGCCGGTCAGGGCAGATTGAGCGATGAAATCGAGGGGGAACTATTACAAGGATACGAGGAAGAGAGAGTTAAACTATTACAGCGGATTGATTCGGATTTTAACATTGAGTTCCAGAAGGCCGTTGATCAGGGTGTTGATCAAGAGTTGCCATCAAGCGTGTCTCGAAACGATCTCTCAGAGCTTACCCTCACTCTAATTGAAGATACAAAGGCACGTATTCAGGTATCGGCTCCCCTTTCTGGTTTGATAGCAATACCGGGAGCATTGGCAACTAAAGTCATCTCTCAGAAAATTGCAGCACAACTTTTCGCTGCATTGGCTGTCAAGACTGGAGTAAAAGTTGTTACTAAAGGCGGATTATCTGTCTTGGGAGGCTTTCTAGCAGGGGCAGCTGGAGGCTCCGTAGTAGGGCCTGTCGGTACAATAGTTGGCGGGGCAGGCGGGGCAATAGCAACATGGTTGGCCGTCGATAAAGTCTTTGTTGAGGTCGATGAATATCTGAATCGAGAGAATTTCAAAGCTGAATTGGTGGCCATGATTGACGAGAGTAAAGAGAATACCAAAATCGAGCTAAGAGCCGTTGTCGAAAAAAAGGGGGTGCAGATCCAGCAGTTTACCCTGCGTGAGCTAATGGTACGGTAGGTGCCAGTCAACAAGCTTCGGTTCCGGCAAT
>Ga0105052_10005744_pt1 | contig 12917 bp, 19 predicted proteins | sample FRY03_FD_78094 | JGI IMG/M metagenome (GOLD analysis project Ga0105052, IMG submission 78094) | Freshwater microbial communities from Lake Fryxell liftoff mats and glacier meltwater in Antarctica - FRY-03 | ecosystem: Environmental > Aquatic > Freshwater > Ice > Glacier meltwater ... | reverse complement strand
GTGCGCAACGTGCAGAGTGGCGTACACACTCAGGTTGGGCGTACCTGCCTCAAAGACTTCACAGGGGCCACCACGGCGGAGAAAATTGCCGATAGCGCGGAGTGGATTGCCGAAGCATTTGAGGCTGCCACAGAAGCCTCAAATAAAGAATCAAAAGGCATTCCTTTGTCCCAACTTTCTCGGTGGTCTCTCAAGACTTTTCTAGGTTTTGTCGCAGCAGAAATTCGCATTAAAAGCGGGTACACTTCCAAGGCTATCGCTCGGGATCGTGGCATTCCGTCCACGTCGCAAATGGCTTTTAATGTGATGACGGAAACTTATCGTCCGAAAACCAGCGATCCCACCGAAGAGGATGCTGCACTTGCGGAGTCGGCTATTGAATACTATGCAAATTTTGAGCCAATCAGCGAATTTGACAACAATCTCTGCGTGATTGCACGATCACACTTCGTAGAGCACAAAACAATTGGGTATGCTGCATGGATGATTCCGGGGTTTAAGAAAACTTTGCCCACGGCAATGTCCACAAAAGGACATTATCCGGCGCCAATGGGCCACGTTGGCACCATTGGCAGCAAAATTGAAACAATTGTTACGATTGAGTCCGTAAAACTCGTCGAAAGTTCGTTTGGAACATCCTGGCTTCACACTATGCTTGATTCTAATGGGAATCAGTTGAAATGGTTTTGCACTTCGACAAAAGCAAAACTAGCTGAAAATGCGGTTGTAAAAATTTCTGCCACCGTCAAGGAACACAAAGTTTACAAAAGCATTCCACAAACAATGGTTCAACGTGTCAAACAGGTTGACTAATGACAAAAGCGTGCTATGGTTTGCCTCATGGTAAACCCTTACATGTCAGTAGCCAGTGTGGCGCTTGGCGGAACGTGCTTGGTGTGCAAAAAACCTAGTCGAATACGAAGCTAAACAGATTTACTAAAAATTATCTCATTTGATTTTCGCCCAACTTGGAGTACAATCTTTCTCATGACAAATCCAACAATGACAATCGACGAATACAATTCACTTGAAACACGCTTTAAAAAGCTTCGTGAAGAATTTGAAAGTGCCCGCTCAAACATGGGACAAACAGTTTTCAAAAATGCGGTAAATAAATGGTTTATACAAAATCCGCAATTCAAAATTGTATTTTGGAGTCAATATACACCTTATTTCAGTGATGGTGATTCCTGCCGATTTAGCGTGCATGAAACAAATTTTTACAAAAGTGCAAATTCAACAAAAACTTCACTCACCGACGATGATTTGCGAATGATTCGCGAAATCGAAAATGTGGAATACCCCACAGATGCACAAAAATCAGATTTCCTAGAAAAACTCAAAAATGGCTTGTCTCTTGATGACGCACTAAAACTAAATCGCTATGATTTTGTCGAAATTTGCACTTATTCACACCGAGCAGAAAAAGCCGACAAAGAAGCAATGATGGAATTTGAATCATTTCTAGATGAAGAATTAATGCTCGCTATTTTTGGTGATCACACCACAATTTACATTTCTCCTGAAGAAATTCGGACTGTAGAGTGCGACCACGGATGACTCCTCTACAACACGCGAAAATTACCGCCAAACAACAAGGCGTAGAGCTTGCTGAGAACAAGTGGATTCTAGAAATCCATGAGTGGTTTGATAAAACTAAAGCGCATGTTCCAGACATGCGACACCGCGCAATGCGTCATAATTCCGAGGGAATCTTCCTTTGTGAAGAGTTTTTTGCCATGAAATATGGCGCAACATATATTACCAACAGCGTTGGTCGCGACATTACAATCCGTAGCATTGGCGAACAACATGTTTTGGAAGACTTGGGTTTTATCCCGACACTAGAGCGTTGTCTTCGCAGCCTAAGTCTCGATGGCAATGACAAATGGCTTGGTGGTCCTGCAAAGAATCGCCGTGTCAAAATCATTTCATTGAATGACAACGACAGCATGGTCGAGGCTAAAGAACCCGGTCAGATTCGACACCTTAGAGACTAGTTGTTGAATTTGTTTGCCAAGGCTTCTGTCTTCTGTTAGAACTAGCCCTCAGAGAAACTCAAACTAAGGAACACAATAAAATGGCAACTTTATCTCAAATCATTGCAGTTGATTCAACCGTCAAAGCTCGTGCAGAGAAAGCTCTTACCGAATCTTATCATATTCTCCAGAAAGCCGAACCTCTCACGGGAATTTCCCGCTCATACCGGCCAAAAACCGATGGCGATGAAACACTCCCACCAGAAAGCAAGCGCGTTCAAACTACAGTTGGCGACGCAATCAAAAAAGTTTCTGTGGCACTTGTGGAATTGATGGATGTGACTGCCCAAAAAGATTTTGCCAATTGCAGTGCTCGTGCAGACATTGAGGTAGGCGGCTCTGTGCTTTTGGTCAACGTTCCGGCGACATACCTTCTTTTTCTTGAAAAGAAGCTTGTTGACATTCATACGTTCGTTCAAAAGCTCCCAACACTTGACCCAGCAGAATCATGGTCTTTCAGCGAAGCTCAGAATTGTTATGCTTCGGAACCGGCAGAGACAACACGAACTAAAAAAATTCCTCGGAATCATGTGAAAGCAGAAGCGACTGACAAGCATCCTGCTCAAGTGGAAATCTACTACGAAGATAACATCGTCGGCCTGTGGAAAACCACGAAATTCTCAGGGGCAGTCCCTGCTTCAAAAGTTGCTGAAATGCTTGGGCGCGTAGAAACACTACAAAAAGCAGTAAAATTTGCTCGTGAAAAAGCAAATTCTTCTGATGCCCCACGCCAGCAAGTAGGAGGCAATTTACTTGCCTACATCTTTGGCGTTTGATCATTCCTGATGGGTGCGCTAAGATGCCCCGTGAACCCACCTGATTATATCTCTTACCTCGGAACAATTGTTGAAAACAAGAATTTTCGCCTAGCTGACAATCCGGTCGAAAAACTTGTTGTTCAAATCATTGGTTTTGAAATTCCTGATAACACTTATCTTCTTCGTATACTCGAAACTGGCGCGTGGCAAAGTGGCCGCGGATTAACTAAAAATCGTATTTTGAAAACCATTTATCACATCAGCGATGGCCGTGAATGGTGGAACCTCGAAAATGATTTGCCGTGGATTTGTCTTGAATTAACCCCAGTGCCATCTTTTGAACACTACCGATAACTAACCTGAGCAAAATAAATGAAATTTACATTTAACGGCTATGGAGAATATGAAAGTCCGCAAAGCCAAATTGAATTTAGTAATGAGGATTTTTATAGTCTTGACACTGTTTTAGCGCACGTCATTGGACCTTCTTTGAAAAAATTCAGAGAATGTGCCGTGAGCAAGAGCATCCCTGCAATTTTCTGTTATGCCCTAACAGACATTCCTGCGTTGGATCAAAAGTATGTTACGTCCAATAACGCACAAAATACTTGGGAAAATATTCTAGACGCAATGATCAAAGGATTTGACCTGCTCGTCTACGACTCCTCTACGTCTGACAAAAACGCCATGCGTGATATCAAAGAGGGGCTAAGATTGTTCGCGGCTTACTACAGCCACCTTTGGACGTAAATTGAACCAAAATACACCACCCAATGTTATTGCGTGCAATTGGCACTTTCGCAGCACTTTGGAAAATCCAAGTATAGGATGGTTATGAGATTTTATTGGTCACGAATGCCCGGAAAATTTGTAGATAAATTTTCCGGCGAAACCCTGCAAGGCAAATACTTTGAGGGCACTGTAGGAGACTGGTATCAAGGTTTGGTTGATCTTATTTTTGAAATTGATCCCCTGGGAATGCGTATCGAACTGCCGATTATAGTTTTTGGTTTTTTGATGCTATTATCAAAAAGCAATAATCAGAATAAAGACAGCTTCACTCTGAAAAACAAACTTTTTATCTACGACCCGGAAAATTTTTCGTCTGTTTTCCAAGTAGGTCTGAATGAAATAGAGATTTTAGATGTTACAATGCTATTCGCTTTAGTTCCTCGTTGATGCGGAAGTATGCTGGTTTTGTTGAAAATTCTTACCTTGGGCAACTATTGACATTTTTCAACAAAACAGGCATTTCCTATACATTAGATGGCAGGGATTCTGGTGGATGTTTTGTTATTGCGGATTTTTTTGATTTAAGAAAAACTCAGAGATTGTTTCAAACAACTTCCTTTGTTTCTATTAAAGAATCAACTCACAATTATTCCATTAACGATTCTTTTTTAGAGTGCTGTATTGATCCTGAGTGGTTTGAGATAGATGTAGGAGCGGGGTTCTCAACAATTTTCTGTCGCGAGCAAAAATGATCATTTCTGGAACAGGTCACAGACCTAGCAAACTCGTATTTGAAGGCGTCAAAAATTACTCCGAGGAGCAGTTTAAATTCCTCACAAAATTAGCTGAACACTCTTTTATAAAACTCCAACCAACCAAGGTAATCTCTGGTATGGCTTTGGGGTGGGATATGGCGGTTGCTCAAGCCGCCATCAATCAAAGTATACCATTCGTTGCCGCTGTGCCATTCAAAGGGCAAGAAAAACAATGGCCACAATCCAGTCAGAATCAATTCAATTCCCTCCTTTCTAGAGCCTCTGAGACGGTTCTTGTTTCAGAAGGGAGCTACGAACCATGGAAAATGCAAATCAGAAATCAATATCTTGTAGATCATTGTGACTTGCTCGTGGCTCTTTGGGACGGCTCCAAGGGCGGAACAGGTAATTGCATCGAGTATGCAAAAAAATTGAATAAACCCATTAGAAACTTATGGGAAATCATGAAGCCCTTTCATGCTTATTACTCTCAGCACGAGTATTATTCAATTCTGCTTGAAAGATACACGGATCTTGCTAAGATTCTACATCCTGAATCCACCGAAAAACAGATATCCCTGAAATCAGATTTAGACAACCTGAAAAATTCTATTTTACTTGAAAAAATTGCGATTAAGAGTTTTTGGAGCAATAAGCCATGAAAACGTGGGCGGTAGGCGATATTCACGGATGCGTTGCTGAAATAAGGGAATTGGTGGCGAGTTTCAATCTCCAACCAGAAGATCGCATTTGTTTTGTGGGTGATTATACCGATCGCGGCCCCGACTGTTCTGGCGTTCTCACGTTCATCGAAAAACTCTCTAAACAAAACACCGTTTTTGCCGTGTTGGGAAACCATGATGACAAATACACTCGATATGCTGCGGATCTAGAAAAAAAACGTTTAGATCCCACATACGAAATCTCGATAGGATTAACCCCGGACAAACAACTTGAATTTCAAAAGCTGACCCCAGAGAACTTAAAATTCCTTTCTAGTTTGCCAAACTGGGTTCGTATTTCTGCGAATGCGGTGCCGTGGATTATTGTTCACGCAGGCTTGCAGCCACACATTCCTATTCAGTGTCAAAATGAAAGCAAATTAAAACATTTAAGATACCTCAATAAAAACACATTAAAACCAGTTCAGAAATCTGATGAAAATAGTGTTTTTTGGACTGAAGTATATAACTTGCACTATAATGTAGCGTATGGTCATCATGCTCACTCATTTGAAAACATTGAAGTGTTCGTGAATGCCGATGGGAAAAAATTAATCGGTTTGGATACTGGTTGTTGCTTCGGAGCTTATCTGTCTGGATATTGTTTGGAGACTGGCGAAATTATCCAAATCAAGGCAAAAGAAATTTATCGAAAGTCAGAAGAGTTCTAACGTTTCTTTTTGACATCCTTTGTGAATGGGCTATAGTCCTCTTGAGCCCAATCTGAATCTAAAGCTCAATCTGAACACTCCTACAGTGTTGGTTCGAATCCAACCCCCGCCACTATACGGCAGGGTAGCCCAAATTTGGCAGAGGCAAGGAAATAAGTCTAAGATTATCGCTCAAATTCTCAGCATTGCTCTCGTGGAGAACATCAACCGTAACAGAAAAAGACCGCTAAAATGTTGGTTCAAATCCGACCCCCTCAGCCGAAAGAATTGTTTTAGTTAATTCTTTCGAAAGATCTGACAAATCTTTCAGTTTCATTTTGAGGGGTGGCCTAACGGCAAGGCGAAGCGACCTCAAACTAAGTTTGTTACTTAAACGTGGTTCTACATATATGGGAGATCATTTAGAGAGCGTCGGCAGGCTAGTCGGCGCTTTCGCTATTTTAAGGGTACACATTCATGACAACGCAAAAATTTAACATTGAAGATCTTAAAAATCTTTGGCGCTATCATGAAAACGTGCAGCAAATTTGTATCGAAGTATCAAACTCCGAATTTGCTGAAATTCCCATTGTTTCTTTTGTAATAAACCGGGGTGCTAATGATTTCACCAAAAATATCATCCCACCTTTGAACTTGCCAGAAATGATGGTAAGAGTCATCGTCAATGCGACAAATATTTTAGTAACGCGGGTAAATGCCAACCAAAACGATTCCATCGGAATCGTCAATGCTTTCAAGCATTTTTCCAATATTGTTGAATTGCTTGCTGATAATTTATGCAATTAACGGAATCAAGATCGCCAGTTGCAGCCCGATAATGTCTATTAGACGACCAAACCCCAAGAAACTTAAAAACGGAAGGTTATTGCAATAAATGAAAATAAAAGAACTTCTAGAATTACTAAAAGAGCAAGATCCAGAAACGGAAGTTGTTATGTCTCGCGACGCAGAAGGGAATGGTTATTCTCCTCTTGCGGTATTAGATACATGTTTTTATCAAGCAGAAAGTACATGGCACGGCGAAATTCGTAATATATACGACGAAGAAATTGATGAATACATAGAAGAAAATGGTGTGACTCGCGAAGAAGCTGTAAAAATCGTTTTTAAAGATTTTGTTCTAGCCATTGCTTTGTGGCCTACTAATTGAGAAATTATGGCAGGATTTAACAGAGTTCAAAAACAAAAAGAAGGAACAGGCATGATCTACATTCGTTTTCGCAAGACAACGAATGTAGATCAAATGATTTCCTATGCAAAAAATCATACACTAAAATTTGAAAATTTAGCAAAAGATTATGATGCAGGTATTTTTCATCTCTTGGATCAACCAGCAGAAGTGCTTTCCTCTGAAAACAGAATCCAACGACGCTGCATGGAACTTATGCGAGACTATGATAATGTTTTTCTTGCTAGGGAGCACGTCGAGAAATAAAACACTTTATGAGCGTCCAGAGCAAAACCAAAAAATTTAACAAAGAGACACAGAAAAAAGAAGCTTTACTCGAAAAAAAGAATCTATCGAAAACAAACTGAAAATGCATAATATGTGTTTGCGGAAAAAAATGTTTTGGACTCAATTTGATGCCGACAGAAGAGCTAAAAAAATTGGACTTCGAGCGTATCACTGTCCAAACTGTTTTCAATTTCACCTAACTTCAAAAAAAATGATCACGAATTTCTAGTATTTTCGTGATCATTTTTGGCGCACCGGGCTTAGAACAAAAACTTTACATGCGCGCTGTATTCAAAAAGCGCCTATTGCGGTAAGCATCATTACTGAATCATTTGCACTAATTCAACCGGCGTTTAGCCAAAAAGGTTAATCATGTACGCGAAAATTTCGAGACTTTTTGAGCTTGTAAACGAACCTAATCAAACAAATTTATCAAAACTCTATTGTGACAATAAGGAATTATTTTCCCTGGTTCAAGGGTCAACCAATAACCACCAAAATTGGCAAGGTGGTTACATGGATCACGTTACCGAAGTGCTAAATCTAGCCGTTGTTCTTTACCAAACACTGAATAACGCAAGGCCCCTAGATTTTAGTTTGTCAGATGCTATTCTGACATTAGCCCTCCACGATATCGAAAAACCGTGGAAATACCAAGTTGGGGAAAACGGCCAATTGGACGTAATTCCAGAGTTGCTTTCAAAAGAAGCCCAACACTCTTTCCGCAACGCCAAGCTCGCAGAATACGGTATCGTGTTGAATGCCGAGCAGAGGAACGCGCTTCGTTATGTCGAGGGCGAACTAGCGGAATATAGTTCGCGCAACCGCGTAATGAATCCTTTGGCAGCCTTCTGTCATATGTGTGATGTAGCTAGCGCGAGAATCTGGTTTGATTGCCCTAAACCTAGCAACGATCCTTGGTGCGGAGCGCTTCGCTCCAACCTCCCAGGCGAAAAGTAAACCACCGATTCAACAGACTTGACTCTTTGGCGCGATGTGATATCCTACCTCAATGGATAAACCACGAAGAATCAGTGAGTTGTTTCTTTCGGCCACAAGTTTTGCTGAAATCAAAGGCTGGGTTCGAACTCGACGTGATACCAAGGCTGGTCTTTCGTTCATTGCCGTGAATGATGGGTCCATGACCACGCCGTTTCAAGTAGTGGCGCTAAACACTCTCCCAAATTACGAATCGGAAATCAAGCAACTTACTGCTGGATGTGCTATCGTCGTTCGTGGGCACCTTGTCCAATCTATCGGCAAAGGTCAAACTCTAGAACTTCGTGCGACTGAAATCGAGGTGATTGGCTGGGTCGAAGATCCAGAGACTTACCCAATTCAGTCAAAAACACACACGTTTGAATACCTGCGCGAAGTAGCACATCTTCGCCCGCGGACCAACGTTATTGGGGCAATGGCGCGCGTTCGTGCAACGGCTTCGCAGGCAATTCATCGTTATTTCCACGACGAAGGCTTCTGCTGGGTTCACACGCCCATCATCACAGGTAGTGACTGCGAGGGTGCAGGGGAAATGATTCGTGTTTCCTCGTTGGATTTTACGAACATTCCAAAAACCAAGGATGGAAAGGCTGATTTCTCACAAGACTTTTTCGGGAAACCTGTTCATTTGACCGTTTCAGGGCAACTCAACGCCGAAGCTTACGCTCTCGCCCTTGGGAAAGTATACACATTTGGACCTACGTTCCGCGCCGAACAATCGAACACGCGCCGACACATGGCTGAGTTCTGGATGGTTGAACCCGAAGTAGCGTTTGCTGACTTGGAATCAAACATGAAACTTGCCGAGGATTTTTTGAAATACGTTTGCCTTGCCGTTCTCGTTGAACGTCGAGATGAAATGAATTTCTTTAAACAAACCATAGATAACGGCTGCATTGAGCGTGTCGAGAAAATGGTGGCCCAAACTTTTACCAGAATGACTTATACCGAAGCAATTAAATTGCTTGAAAAAAGCGGAAAGAAGTTTGAATATCCCGTCTTCTGGGGTGTTGATCTTCATTCAGAACATGAACGCTACATCGCTGAGGAAATTGTAAAAAATCCGGTAATTCTAACCGATTATCCGAAAGATATCAAAGCCTTTTATATGCGAATGAACACCGACGAGAAAACCGTTGCTGCAATGGATATTATTCTCCCCGGAATTGGCGAAGTAATTGGAGGTAGTCAACGCGAGGAACGTCTTGAATTCCTTGATCGTAGAATGGATGCAATGGGCCTGTCGAAAAAAGACTATTCGTGGTATCGCGATTTGCGCCGATATGGAACTGTACCTCATGCGGGCTTTGGCTTGGGCTTAGAGCGCCTATTAATGTACATTACAGGTATCGACAACATCCGAGATACTATTCCTTTCCCAAGGACTCCGGGGCAAGCAAGCTTCTGATTCCTGAAAAAAAGTTTGAGTTGAAGTGTTTCCTGTGCTACTCTAAGAACTATGAACTGGAAACGTACCTTAGCTTTTGGCGATATTCATGGCTGCCTGGATGAGCTCAAAAACCTCCTTGATAAGCTCAATTACGACCCTTCGACTGATCGCATAATTCTCGTTGGGGATTTAGTGGATCGCGGCCCATACTCTGCTGCAACCGTTCGGTATGCACGAAACATGAAATTTGAAGTTGTGATGGGAAATCACGACGAAAAATATGTGCGTTACGCGAAACACGAACGCAAACGAACATTAAACTCAAATTTTGAAAACCCGATGAAAACTTTCACGAGCAATGCTTTGAAGATGGAAGTTTTTAACAGTTTGACCGAGGAGGATATTGAGTTCCTATCCCTCTTGCCAGGATTCATTAGAATTGATACAAATTTCGTTGCCGTACATGCAGGATTTTTACCAAATATTCCAATTGCGCGCCAGAAAACTGAAGTGATGACTCACGTTCGGCATCTCGACAACACTACGAATAAAATGTGTAGGCTCAATGAAGATTTTTCTACACCTACGAATTCGTATTTCTGGGCTGAACGCTGGAAGGGGCCTGAATCGGTAGTTTATGGACACAACGTTCACTCCTTGACGGATATAATGATTCATGAATTCATCCCAGGAGTTAGGTGTTACGGAATTGACCAAGGAGCTGTTTACGGCGGACATTTAACGGCGTTAGTGTATGATAACGACACAAAAAAAGTAACTTTTGTTCAACAAGCTGCTCGGCGTCAATATTGGAAGAAAAATAGCACAATTTCAAATGAGTAAAATCTTGCCTTATCCCCGCAAAAAAATCAACCGACAAAAAAAGCCCAGAAAAGAGAATATGCCAAATATGTGTGAAGATATTAAACTTCTAAAATTAGAATTGGAAAAAATTCAAACACAGATTCAAGAGAAAATTGGGCAGGAATACAAAAAAATCTTGATTAAACATCCAGAAATTTTGGCTTTTGGCTGGGACCAATACACAGATTATTTTAATGACGGAGAGCAATGCAATTTTAGCGTTCAAAGTTTAAACGTTAAATTCAATCCAGAATTGATTGAAAACAAAGACGAAGCTGGTTGGTTCGAAGAAGATTTTTATTTTATTGAAGATGGCTTCCCTGAGTTCCGAGATGTAGTAAAAAATACAAACATTACTATTATTCAAAAAGATTTAAACCAATTAAACAAAATTCATAGTTCTAAGCAATTTTCCACGTTTTTCCTGGGCGCTTTCGGTGATCACGTCAGAATTGTGATTGACAAAGATTCAATCTCAATTACCGAAAGAACTGATCACGATTGAGTTATCTCCTTGATCTGGTAAAACAGGTCATGGAAATTTTAGTCGCGATTCTGTGTATTATTTGCTGTGTAAGCAGCTTTGCTTTTTTAGCACAAACATTTATTGGATTTTTTGCCTTGTTTTTTGGAAAAGAATTTGGGACTTTGAATTCGATCATGTTTTTTCTGGCAATTGCCCTGGGTTCTGGAATTGGTTTTCTTTGGCTGACTGGTAGAATGGTTCTAGACGCTATTCGATGATTGACTAGCTTGGAAGATGTGGTAAGGTTACTTCTAGAAAGGTTTTCTCATTATGACTACAAATCAAAAGACTCGTTATTTCTATCTCCGCAACCCTCAAAATCGCTCCATTGCCGCGTGCTTTGCATACCGATTCACTGTTGGTTTGAAAGGGGGCGGGACCGTTCAATACGCGGTTGCCACAATTCATCCTGGCGATCAGATGACTCGCGAGCTTGGAAGGACTATTGCAACAGGGAGGCTCAATAAAGTCGGTGGACGAACCATCCCGCTAGCAAACGAACAGAGGCCAGTGGATGCGCTTCTGATTGATGTGGCTTCGTTTCGCCGAAATTTGCAAGAAACAGATGTAGTCGATCCTGTCCAAGAGTTACGCAAATATGATCAATTGCTACAAACCATGCATCTTTCTCGGCATGTGTGCGATCTGGCCTATGTAGCGGTTTCTAGTCCGCCCGTAGCGTGAGAATTCCGACTTATGTAGGCGAAATCATCGTGGTGGGAGTTATTCTTTCGGGAGTAGCTCTCGCCGCGCATGGTGGAGTTTGGGAATGGGTTGGATCTCTAGCTGTTTTGTTCAGTTTTTGTCATGCCCAAATTTCAGATCGCATGGCAGAAAAAGAAGCTAAAAAAAACACCCCAGAAATACATTGTTGGAAATGGTCTTTGCGATATTTTATCGCAAAAGAAAGTCTCTGGTTTGTTTACTTTTTGGCGCATGGGAGTTATGCTGCGCTGGCAGGCGTGATTCTTTTCCTCATGTACCCCTTCTGGCGGCGGTTCTGGCGCTCGCTTTATCCTCTTTGAACTTCAATCCACATCAGGTATAAACCCGCACTGAGGATCAAATGCCTATTACAACGACAACGCGAATTGTAGAAAACACCTGGGATTGTCTTCACTGCAAGCACACCAATCGTGGTCGTGACATGGAGTGCTCTAAATGCGGTGCGCCCAAAGGTTCTACTATTATTGACAAAATTCCAGAAGCCGGTGCTACTCGGGATGTCGCCGAAGTTAAAAGCGGGACTGCGATCCATGCAACTTTTTCGCATGGATCAAACTGGATTTGTGAGTATTGCAAATCGCAGGTTCGCGCTCCTGACGGGAAATGCCAGGAATGCGGTGGCGACAAGGAAAAAGCAAAATCGGTTCTAGAATATCGCGAGTCTATGCGGCTAGCTCGGGATGCACAGAAAATCATTGAGGCAAATAACCAGAAAAAATTGGCCGTCACGGTGCCTAGTCCATCTTTGAACAATAGCCCACCATTGAAAGCGCCTGTAGAACAACTCAATTATGAATCAAATCCCTCTGCGGGATATCGGGACAGTGCTTTAAAAACGACACCCAGTATTTCGCACAATCCACATAGAAAAACTTCATTGTCTAAAAATGATCAGGACGATGATGAAAAATTCGTCAATTCATATTACAAACATTCCGATCTAATCAAAAAGATTGCAATTGTTGCTGCTATTCTTCTAGCGTTAGGTGGATTTGTTTGGCTGATGGTGTATCTTTTTACGGATCACGACAGCAATGTAGTGGTTGGGCAAACACATTGGTCTTGGACTCGCCAAGCTCAACATGATGATCGCCTGCATGATCCCGGCAATTGGCAGGGAAACATGCAGCCTCGCCCTATTCAATCGACTATTATTTGTGAAGACAGAATTCGCAATACTTTTAATTGTAGTAGCGGCACGGCAACAGCACACGATTGCCGTTCCCACGAAGAGTGTACACGGGTTCCAGATACATGTACTCGAAATCCTGATATTTGC
>Ga0105052_10005740_pt1 | contig 12921 bp, 14 predicted proteins | sample FRY03_FD_78094 | JGI IMG/M metagenome (GOLD analysis project Ga0105052, IMG submission 78094) | Freshwater microbial communities from Lake Fryxell liftoff mats and glacier meltwater in Antarctica - FRY-03 | ecosystem: Environmental > Aquatic > Freshwater > Ice > Glacier meltwater ... | reverse complement strand
TCCCGCAGGCACCCGGTATCCGGTCACCCGGTAATCGGCAAAGCCATAGGGCTGTTCCCACGCGCCCGGCACAATCGTGGCGTCCGGGCCAGGGATAGACATCCCCAGCCGCCCCATCTGGCTTCCCCATCACCGCCGGGGCCGCCAGTTGCCAATCGAATGCCAGTTTGCCGTTCGTCACCGCCCCCCGCACCCGCGCCATCGCCATGGGCCGGTACGCGTCATGCGTCTTATCCTCCTCCCGCGTCCCAGCCACGCCCCCGCCATCATCGGCTCCATCGTCGCATGCGCAAGATAGGGCACCGAATATTCCGCCGCGAACGCATCGGCGGGCAGCGCCGCCTCAACATCGCCATCATCGCGGTTCCTGCTGTCTGCCGCTCCGCCACAAACGACGCTGTAACCTCTGCCATCATCTCGGCGTCCGTCGCTGCATAGGGGGCCTCTTTCCACTCACTCACCACCGCCTCCATCGCTTTGAGCGCGGCCCAAGTTGAACCGGCCACAACCGCCACCCCATTGGGCACATCAACCACAGCCACAACCCCCGGCATCGCCAGCGCCGCCGTCCCGTCAAATGACCGGACCCCCGCCCACAGTCCAGGATTGCTGCGCGCGGCCGCAAACAACGCGCCGGGATGGCGAGTGTCGGCGGTAAACTGCGCCGTGCCCGTCACCTTGGCCAGCATATCGACACGCGGCAGGCTGCGGTCCTACAGCCGCCACTCGACCCGCGCCCGCAATGGCGTCACCTCCGGCAAATCGCTGCTTGCGGCATCCACCGCTAAATCCACATAGTCCATCCGCGTCCCGTCCGGCAGCACCAAAGCACCCCGTTCCGTCCACAAATCCGCCTCCGCCACACCTGTCTTGCGCGCCTCCGCCGCAATCAACGCCACCCGCGCCACAGAGCCCGCCGCGCGCATCTATTCATACCCATCGGGGGTGGGCGACGCCCCCCCCCGGGACCTGCATCCCCACAAACTTTGCCGGAATATGCATCGCGCCGTTTGTGGTTTCAGCCAGCCAACTGTCATTGGCAGGGGCAAACGGCACCCCTCCTCCAATATCGCCGCGTTGAAATAAGCGCGAGACTCGGGCCGTGCATCACCCGCACCTGATCCCAATCCAGATCCATCTCCTCGGCCACCATTGCCGCCAAAGTGCTTTGCACCCCTTGCCCCATCTCCGCGCGCAGCGTGATCAGCGTTACGCCACTGGCATCATCAGCACATATGGCGTCAGGGTATTTGCCGTGTTTGACAGTGGATTGGAAATGGATTTGTTTATACGCATAAGTCCCAAACGCCACCCCGCCCAAAATCGTAACCGCCGCCACCAGAAAACTCCGCCGCGCTATCGTTTTCACCTTGCGCATCGCTTGACGCAGGAATGTCCACCAATAGAGCCGCCATCTGCATGATCTGCCCCGACTAGCAATAGCCCACAGTGCGCAACCTGATGCTGTAACCACGCGGCCTGCACTGCGTGCATGGCCTGCGGTGTGCCCAAGCCCTCAATCGTTGTCACCGCCCCCGCCACATCACCCAGCAAAACCTGACTGGTGGGACCGCACCCCCGTCCAAATGCACCGTTCAGGCCCCGCAGGCCTCCACGCCGCATCCGTATTTCGTGCCCGTCAGGTCCAGCCCATCGCGTAGCGCCCACAAAAGCGGCGTGTCGCCCGGCATATCCACCAACAGCAAAGCGCCGTAAATGGACAGTGTATAGGCCATTGTTGCCTCCTTTGGTTTCAAGGACAAATCGGGCGCAGGGCGGGCGCTCTCAAAGCCTGCCGCTGTGTCAAATCACAATCACGCCCGCGCGGTTTTCAATCATCCGCACCAACGACAGCGCTGTCATTTCCGACGATTTCTGGTTGGTCGCCAGCGGCCGGTTCTCCAAAACCACGGACAACTTGCCAAAATCTCCCTCCGCCACAATGCGGTGACTGTTCAACACTGCGCCCGGATCGGCCACCAGTGCCACCACCGTCCGGTCCAACCCCAGCCCCGCCAACGCCGAAATCACCGCCACATTCGCGTTTTGCGGATAGGCATCGCCCGCCTCGCGCGCACTGCCTTCAAAGAACGTGAAAACCTTGGTCAGCGCGCCCAAATCGCAAGCCGCCTCCGCAGGCGTTCCGACCCACGCCCGCGCAGGCTTCACCACCTCATGCCGTACATGAGAAAGGCCCAACCGCGACGCCGCCGCCAGCGCATCAATTCCCCCCAACGCGCCGGGCGGAATGATGATCTGCGCGCCGCGCGCCTCTGCCAGCCCCGTCAATTCCGCCAGCAACCCCGCATCCGTCAGTGCAGAGGTGGAGGATATCGCCACATCCCACCCCCGCGCCAAACCTGCCCGCGCCCAAGGGCCAACCGATCCACGCCCGGCTGCCTCGATCAATATATCGGCTTCAATCATTGGCAGTTCGGCGGGATCGGAAATCAACCGAGCGCCCTTCATGCCGTCACGCGGCACATTCGCGTCGCGCACTGCCACCGCCACCAGCACGACAGGGGCGCTGCGCTGTGCCAAGATTTCGGCCACACGCTGCCCGATGGCACCCCAGCCCACCAGCACGATCCGTAAATCAGACCCCGACAAAAGATTGTACCGTGGCCGCATCACTGTTCAAATCCGCCCCCGTCCCATGCCAAACCGTGCGCCCTTTTTCGATGATATAATGCCGGTCCGCCAAGCGCTTCAGCACACCAAGGTTTTTATCAATCAACAAAATAGATTGCCCCTGTGCCTTCAGCCGCGCGATTACATGCCAAATCTCGGTTCGGATCGTGGGGGCAAGCCCCTCCGTTGCCTCGTCCAAAATCAACAAGCGCGGGTTGGTCATCAACGCCCGCCCCACGGCCAGCATTTGCTGCTCGCCACCCGAAAGCGTTGCCGCCATTTGCCCCGCGCGTTCATTCAGCCGCGGAAACAGGTCATATACCCGCGCCAAATCCCAAGGCTCCGCCCGCCTCAAACGGTTCGCCGCCGTAGCCACCAGGTTTTCGCGCACAGTCAGATTGGGAAACACCTGCCGGCCCTCGGGCACCAATCCCGCCCCCAGCCGCGCGATGCGTTCAGGCGGCAGGCCGGATATCCGTACGCCATCGAATGCCGCCACCCCACCGCGTGTCGCAAGCAGGCCCATCAGGGTTTTCACAGTGGTCGTCTTGCCCATCCCGTTGCGGCCCAGCAGCGTGACCACCTCACCATCGCCAATCTGCAAAGTAACATCGAACAAAACCTGTGATGCACCATAGCCAGATTGCAACCCCTCCACCTTCAGCACAGCTCATCCTCCGCGCCCAAGTACGCCTCGCGCACCTCCGGGTTGGCGCGAATATCTTCCACCGACCCGCTGGCAATGATCCGCCCATACACCAAAACCGAAATTCGGGTGGCCAGCGCAAACACCGCCTCCATATCATGCTCCACCAACAACATCGGCGTTTGCGCCCCAACCTCGCGCAGTCGGGTGATCATCTCCTGGCTTTCCACATGGCCGAGGCCCGCCATCGGCTCATCCAGCAGCAAAATCCGGGGCTTGCGGGCAAGGGCCACCAGTAGTTCCAACTGCTTGCGCTCTCCGTGGCTCAGGTCTTGCACCGCCACAGCCGACCGCTCCGCCAGCGCCGTGCCAGCCAGCAGCGCATCCGCTTGGTCCCACAGGTGCTGCCGCGCGACAATCCGGTCCCAGATCCGAAAGTTAAGCCCTTCGCGCGCTTGCACCGCCATCGCGATATTGGCGCGGCAGGTGGCATCCTCCAGCAGGCTTGTCACCTGAAAGGTGCGGCCCAAACCCATCGCCACCCGTGCAGGGACGGACAATCGGGTCACATCCCGCCCCGCCAGTTCCACCCGCCCCGCATCCGGTGCCAATTCCCCGCAAAGCTGGTTGATCAAAGTCGATTTTCCCGCACCATTCGGCCCGATCAACGCGTGAATCTCTCCCTCCTCCACGGTCAGGGAGACGTCATCAGTGGCGATCAGGCCGCCAAAGCGTTTGACCAGATGGGACACGCGCAAAACGCTCATTTCATACGCCCCCTCATCCGGTCAAGGAGGCCTGCAATCCCGCCTTTGGTGCCCAGCACCACGACTAAAAGGATAATGCCCAGCGCAAGCTGCCAATTTTCTGTCCAGCCGGCCAAAAAGGTTTCCAGCACCAAAAACGCTGCCGCCCCGAACACCGGGCCAAGGAAACTGCCCACCCCGCCCAGGATCACCATGATCATCAGCTCCCCCGATTTGGTCCAATGCATCATGTCGGGGCTGGCAAAGCGCAGGAAGTTGGCCATCAACGCCCCGGCCAAACCCGCGCCCATACCGGCCAGAATGAAAGCGTAAAGCTTGTAGCGGTAAGGCGCAAAGCCAAGTGCCGCCATCCGCCGTTCATTCTGGCGGATGCCTTGCAGCACCGCGCCAAAGGAAGAATTGACCACCCGCGACAGGCCAGCAAAAAACACCAGCCCCACGCTAAGGATCACATAATACAGCGTGGTCTTATCGCGCATGTTCAGGCCAAACAGCTCGTTCGAGCGGCGGATGATAATCCCGTCCTCGCCGCCATAAGGCGTCAGGGACACGAAGAAAAAGAACAGCATCTGCGCAAAGGCCAGCGTGATCATGATGAATTGCACGCCATTGGTGCGCAAGGACAGCGCGCCGATTACCGCCGCGACCAAACCCGACAGCAGCACCGCCATGGGCAAAGTCACCAGTAAATTCGTACTGCCGGGGATCACCCCCCACAGCGCATCGCCCCCGGAATGGGCGAACAGAATGCCCACCGTATAGGCCCCGACACCAAAAAACGCGGCATGGCCAAAGCTGATCATCCCGCCATAGCCAAGGATGAAATTCAGGCTGGCCGCGGCAATCGCATAGATCACCACGCGGGTCGCAAGCGACAACAGCGCGGGCTGGCCCATGGCTTCGGTGGCAAAGGGCAAGGCGATCAGCGCCAGCAGTGCAATCCCAAGGGCAAGCCGCATTCCCTAGTGCCCCGCCGAAAACAGGCCGCGCGGGCGCACCAGCAGCACCAAGGCCATCAGCAGATAAATCCCCATCGACGCCACGCCCAACCCTATCGCATCCGCATCCGACGGCTGCATCACGCCGCGCAGCAGCCCCGGCAAAAACGCCCGCAGCATGGTATCGACCACACCCAGCCCAATCCCTGCCACAAACGCCCCTTTGATGGAGCCCACACCACCCACCACGACCACCACAAATGTCGCCAGCAAAATCTGCTCTCCCATGCCGACCTGAACTGCCGATATTGGCCCAATCATGTACCCCGCCAGCCCTGCGAGCAAAGCCCCAAGCCCGAAAACCACCGTATACAGCAGCCGGATATCCACCCCCAACGCCCGGACCATGTCGCGGTTGGACGCCCCCGCCCGCACCAGCATGCCCACCCGGGTTTTGTTGATCAAAATATACAATCCTGCCGCCACGATCAGCCCCGTGGCGATGATTAGCAAACGGTAGGTCGGATAGGGCAGGCCCGGCAGCAATTCAACCGAGCCGCTGAACATCTGGGGCAAGGGCGTGAACACGGGTTGCCGACCGAAACCCAACGTTATCAGTTGGTTGAAAATCAGGATCAGCGCGAAAGTTGCCAGCACCTGATCCAGATGATCGCGCGCATAAAGGCGGCGAATGACCAACGCCTCCACCAAAAAACCCGTAATGCCTGCCGCCACCAACGCCGCAGGCAACCCCAACCAAAAGCTGCCCGTCAGCCCCGCCACATAGGTTCCGGCATAAGCGCCCACCATGAACAGCGACCCATGGGCCAGGTTGATAACCCCCATGATCCCAAAAATAAGGGTAAGCCCTGCGGCCAGCAAAAACAGCATGACCCCGTATTGCAGGCCGTTCAGAAGTTGTTCGATCAGCAAGATCATTGGTCAGCCTTCCCATGGCAGGGCCTTGTGAAAAAGGACCGGGGGTTTATGCCCCGGCCCGATGCTTCACATTGCGAACCCTACATCTTGCACAGCGCGGAATAGCTGTCGCCATGATCGGCCAAAATCATCCGGTCCGTCACCGCTTTGGCCCCACCCGCGCCATCATCAACGATGTTCAGCACATACCAATCATGGATCGGATGCTGGTTGTTGCCGAATTTGAAATCGCCCCGAACGGAGTCGAAATTGGCCTCTTTTACAGCAAGACGAAACGCCTCCATATCCTCAAGGCCCCCGGTTTTCTCCAGCGCACTCGCGATCAATCGCGCGGTGTCATAGCCTTGGCTTGCGTAATAGGTGATGGGGCGTGCGTATTTCGCATCCCAGGCCGCGACAAATTCCGCATTTGCCGCATTGTCAAAATCACGGTTCCAATGCGCGGTTGCAGTCACGCCCACGGCGGCATCCTTGACCGCCCCCAAGATTACCGCATCGGTCGAAGGTTCGGACAGAACCATCGGAATCTGTCCCAAAAGCCCGGCTTGTTGGTATTGCTTCAAAAACGCAATCCCAAGTCCGCCAGGGTGGAACTGGAACACCACCTCGGGGGCCGCAGCCCGGACCTGCGCCATCTCGGATGCAAAATCGGTCTGGTCCAGCTGGGTGAAAATCTCGGTCACCTCGCCGCCAAACATGCGTTTGAAGCCTTCAATCGCGTCCTTGCCGGCCTGATAATTCGGGGCCAGTGCCACGGCGGTCTTGAACCCCATTTCCTTGGCAGCAGCCCCCGCCGCCTCGTGCAGGGCATCATTTTGCCAGCTTACGACGAAGTAATTCGGATGGCACGCCTCGCCCGCAAAGGTGGAAGGGCCCGCGTTCGGGCTGATATAAATTCCGCCATTGTCCAGAATATCGGGCACCGTGGCACCCGCGACGTTGGAGAAGATGATCCCCGTCAGCAGCTTGATCCCGTCATTCGCCATGTATTTCTCGGCGATCTGGCGGCCATTGGCGGGCTTCAACCCGTCATCTTCCACCACAAACTCCACCTCCACGCCGCCCAGCTTGCCGCCGCCCATTTCCAGCGCGAGCAGCATCCCGTCGCGCGCATCCGCACCCAGATATCCCGCAGGCCCCGAAAGCGTGGTGATCACGCCAATTTTAAGCGGTTCCGCAAACGCCCCGCTGGCCATCAACGCCATAAGGCTGGCCGCTGTCATCAGCTTTTTCATATCGTCCTCCATGTTGGTTACGGCCTTTTTGGCCTTTTGATTGCAGTCAGCATGGCCGCGCCCGACCATTATTTCAAGTCTAAAATATTACAGTCTCACCCAACCCTCTGGCGGCTCTTTGCCCGGATGCAGCACACCGCAGGCGGGGCAGGTTCGCGCTGCCTCATCGCCGTAGAACGCTTGGTAAATCGGCGGCAGGTCATCGACGATGCTGGTCAAGGCCACCTCGACGCGATGCACCAAGCCATTGCAATCAAAGCAATACCATTCAATCGCGTCCAATGCCCCCGCCGGGCGCTTGGGTTCAATCACCAACCCGATGGAGCCTTCCTGCGGCCGCTGCGGCGAATGGCGCATATGCGCAGGCAAAAGGAAAATATCGCCCTCACGGATCGGCACATCATAAAACGCCCCCGTCCCGGTATCATGCAGCTTCAGCAGCATATCGCCCTTGAGTTGATAGAAAAACTCCTCCACCGGGTCATCATGGTAATCGGTCCGCTTGTTCGGCCCGCCCACCACGGTCACCATCAAATCCGCATTTTCAAACACCATCTTATTGCCCACCGGGGGTTTAAGCAGGTGCTTATGCTCCTCAATCCAGCGCTGAAAGTTGAAGGCTGCAAGTTTCGTCATCGTATTCCCCCCCTTTGGGCCCCCTGTTTTGTCAACTATCACAAAATCAAACCGCATTCGTCAAACGCCGCGCGCGTCCGGGCCTTTTCACGCTCGGTCAATTCCAGCAGCGGCGCGCGCACATGGCCCCCCATTTGCCCCAACAAGCCCTGCCAATATTTCTGATGCGCATGTGGCTTTTCCGCGGGCCGCGTGCCTTTCCACGCTGCGCGCACCGGGTCCAGGCTGGCGCTGATCGCGCGCGCCCGCTCAAACTCTCCCGCGAAGGCGGCTTTTGTATAATCATACATGCGGCGGTCGCGCGCCGTCTGGATCATATAAGGCGGCGAGGAACACAGATAGAGCCGCCAATCCATGTCGATTATATTGTCCAGCCATTCCTCCTCGGACGCGGTGGACACCAAAATCCGGTCCTTTGCCATGGCATGCAGCTCGCGGTACATCGGGCGCGGCACCGAATATTTGATCGCCACCACAGTTTCCAGATCAGCCAAACGGTTGCACAGGCGTGGGGTCATCAAATACCCGCTGTCAGGATGCGACCACAGCGCGATCCCGATATCCACGCTGTCCGCAATCGTCTGGTAATAGCGGGCAAGCGTTTCATCCTGCGCGTGTTGGAAATGCAAAACCGGGGCATGCACCACGATGTAATCGGCCCCGCAGGCCTGCGCGTGCCGCGCCAGATCCAGCACCACATTCATATTCTGGTCCGAGCATGACATGATGGTCTGCGCGCGGCCCGCAGCCGCCGATACCGCCAGATCAAAGCTGCGCTTGCGCTCCTCCACGCTCATGGAAAAGCATTCGCCCTGCTTTCCTGCCACGAAAAACCCGGCAATCCCAAGACCTTCGATCCAATGGTCCATATTGGCGCGAAATCCGCCTTCATCCACCGCACCATCTTCTTTGAAGGGCGTCAGGCAAGCCGCCCAAATGCCGTTCATATGGGCGAAGGCATGGGCTTTGGCATCTTTGCGGGCATATTTCATGGTCTTGGTCCTGTCATTGCGCGCCACAGTTTTTCAGGTGTCAGGGGAAGGGAAAGATCGGGGGTGCCGGGCGGCAGGGCGTCCATCACGGCGTTGAGAATGGCGGCGGGAACCCCGATGCAGCCTGCCTCCCCCACACCTTTCACCCCCAAGGGGTTTGCCGGGCTGGGAGTGGGCTGGCTGAACAGTCGAATGGGCGGCATGTCGGTGGCCCGGGGCAGGGCGTAATCCATCAAGCTGCCGCTTTGCAATTGGCCGTTTGCATACACCATCCGCTCCATCATAGCCGCGCCGATGCCTTGCGCGGCCCCGCCCATCAACTGCCCTTGCACCAGCATCGGGTTGATGACCACGCCTGCATCATCGACCCAAGTGATCCGCTCAATCGTCAAGGCGCCGGTCTCAGTGTCGATCACCACCTCTGCAAGCACAGCGCCCGAGGCCCAAGCCTCTGCCGCTGCCTCATGCCGAATATCAACGCGCAGAGGGGCCGATGCGCCAAGCGTTTGCCATGAAAGCGTTTTGTCGCCGCGCGAAAACCCCTCTGGACCAATGGCTTGCACAGGGCCGCCAAGGTGCTGCGCCGCCGCTTTCATAACCTTCGCACGCAGCCCCTGTGCGGCCCGCCACATCGCAGACCCGCCAATTGCCGTGGATCGGCTGGCCAGCGCGCCGATTCCTTCCGGCACGCTGGCCGTATCCCCTGCCACCACATCGATCATCCCGGGCGAAATCCCTAAACCATGCGCCGCAATCTGCGCCATCGCGGTTTCGCGGCCCTGCCCTTGGGCGGATGATCCGGTGCCTGCCAAAACACGACCGCTTGGCAGCAATTCGATAAATGCTGTCTCCCAGCCTTGGCCGCAGGGTTCGACATAGAGCGCCAGTCCAAGCCCGCAGATATCCCCCGCCGCGCGCCGCATAGCCAACCCTGCCCGCAAGGTGGCATATCCGGTTTCGGCCTCCAGCCGGTCCAAAAGCCCGCTGAAATCGCCAGAACAGATACTGCTGTTGCCATCCTTCGGCCCAATGTTGCGCCGCCGTATCTCCAGCGGATCAAGCCCGCAGCGCGCCGCGGCCCTGTCCATCAAGCGTTCCATCAGCATCGCCGATTCCGGCCGGCCCGCACCGCGATAGATGTTGACGGCAGGCCCTTCGGTCACCGCAGCCACCGCCGTCACGTCGAAGGGCATGGCATAAGGGCCGGGCAGGATGCGGCCCGCGTTGCGGATGGGCGACAAGGCGGAATAGGGCATCCAGTGACCTAGCACAAAGCGCAGATCGGCCCGCAACCCCAAACCAACCCCATCCGGCCCCACCGCCATTTCCGCTTGCGTCATTGCCCCGCGCCCGGTGCTTGCTGCCAAAAATTCCTCTGATCTTGTGGCGCACCATTTGACTGGGCGGCCAAGCGTGCGCGCGGCAAAGGCCACCAGAACATCCTCGGGCATCAAGGATGCCTTGCCGCCAAAAGCCCCGCCCACATCGGGGGCAATCACGCGCAGCGCATCACGGGGCAGGCCAAGCATCACGCACAGATCGTCGCGCCCGCGTTGCGGGGTTTGGGTGGAAAGCCAAACGGTCAAGCCGCCCGCATTCGGCACCGCAAGCGCTGCCCGGGGTTCCATCGCAAAGGGGGCAACCAACGCGTGATGCAGCTTCGCTGTCACTGGGTCGTCAAACGCGGGTAAAGCCGTGCCCCAATGTGCGCGGGTCTGGCCTTCGGGGCTGCGGCCATCCTCGGCCACGTCAAGATCAATCGCCTCAACCGCGTCCTTTGCTGCCATACGGCTGGTCGCGACAACGGCCACAACCGGTTGCCCCGCCGCTGCAATCCGGTCGCGTGCCAGGGGTTCCATCGGGGCCAGATGCGCATCGGCCAGCAACGGGTTTACCGCGCTGTCACCCTTCAACCCCAGCGATCCTGCGGTGAACACCGCGACCACACCGGGCATCGCGCGCGCCGCAGACAAATCCAGCCGCACAATCGCACCCACTGCAAAAGGGCTGCGCAGCACCTCCAGAAACACACAGCCCTGGGGTTGGATATCATCCACAAACATCCCGCGCCCTTGCAACAGGCGCGCATCCTCTCGCCGGGGAAGGGCGTGGCCTATCCAGTTTGGCGCAGCAAGCGGGCCTTCCATCACAAACTCCTCTTTACTCCATCAAACCAGCCTTCGCGGACTTTCGCAATCCGGCCGTGGAATCTAAATGGCCCGCCCCGCTCGCCCTACCCATTGCCACATGGCCAACGCAGGGGGCATGGGTGCGCAAATCCCCGTTTGTAACTTCCGCAATCCGGCGGCATTCTTCCCCAAACCCGAAAAGGAAACACCATGCCCCACCCGCTTTTGACCCAAGCCGATATCGAAGCTTATCGGCGCGATGGGGCCGTGCTGATTAAGGGTCTGTTCGCAGATCACGTCGACGCGCTGCGCGCCGGGGTGGAGCGGAATATGGCCGACCCCGGCGAATACGCCGCAGAAAATCTGAAGCCCGGCGAGGGTGGGCGGTTCTTTGACGATTATTGCAACTGGCAGCGTATCCCAGAATTTGAAGCCGTGATCCGCAATTCCCCGGCGGCGGCCGTTGCGGCGGATCTGATGGGATCAAGCCGCGTGCAGGTCTTTCATGATCATGTTTTGGTCAAGGAGCCTGGCACCTCCAAGCCCACCCCCTGGCATCAAGACAGCCCCTATTACTTTGTGACAGGCCGCCAGAACGTCAGCTTCTGGTCGCCGCTCGACCCGGTGCGCGCAGCGTCCTTGCGTTGTGTCGCAGGCTCTCACCTATGGGAAAAGCCGGTGTTGCCAACGCGCTGGCTGTCGGAAACCAACTTTTACCCCAATCCTGATGATTACAGGCCTGTCCCCGATCCGGATGCGGAAGGCATGGACATCCGCGAATGGCAGATGGAGCCGGGCGATGCGGTGGCCTTTCATTTCGAAACCTTGCACGGCGCGCGCGGCAATGAGGCCACAACGCGCAGGCGGGCGTTTTCCTTGCGGCTTTTGGGTGATGATGCCCGCTATGTCAAACGCCCGGGCCGCACCTCTCCGCCGTTTTTGGGGCATGGGATGGTGCCGGGGCAAGTGCTGCGTGAGGATTGGTTTCCCATGATCTATCAGCGCTGAGCGGTACCACCCCCGGTTGCTTGCCGCCCCCTTGCTTGACAAAACGCGCGCCCGCGTTCACCCCAACCGCAACCCAGCCGAAAGGTGCCGAAATGAGCGATGATGACACCCCCAGCGGCGCAAAGCCGAAAAAACTCTCTCGCCAGCAGGTTTATACCTTGCTGATTGAAGTGGGGCGCAACCCCGGCGATGGCTTGCCCGCCAAGGCCACCGGGGCGGCGTTGATGATCTATGCCAGCGGGGTGGATGAGGGGGAGGCGGTGCGCGAAACCGTAGCGATCCTGAAACAGGCCGACATGGCCCCGCTGGATGTATCCGGCTATGGCACGCTAGAAGAACGGCTGGAGGCCGGGGATGAGATTGACGCCGAAGAACGCGCCCTGATGGACCGCGCTTTGGCTGAAAACTCTGTTATCGTAGCGTCGATGGAGCCGTTTTTCGACTAACCTGTGTTGGTCTCACATACAGGCATTTGCTGGGCCGAGCGCGTTGTGCCTCGCAAACGCTGTCTTGGCCCGGCAGATGAATATCGGAATGCAATCGGCCGCAACACCCTTCAGTAGGTCGCGCGCCCGCCCGACAGATCAAAAGTCGCAGCAGTGGTAAAGCTGTTTTCTTCAGACACCAGCCACAAGATCATGGCGGCGGCCTCTCCCACCTCCAAGAACCGGCCGCGCGGGATTTTGGACAGCATGTAATCAATATGCTCTTGCTTCATCTGGTCGAAAATCCGGGTGCGCGCGGCGGCAGGCGTCACGCAATTCACGGCAATATTTTTGCCCGCCATTTCCTTGCCCAGCGATTTGGTGAAACCGATCACCCCCGCCTTGGACGCCGAATAAGCCGAGGCGTTGGGGTTGCCTTCCTTGCCCGCCACGGATGCGATATTGACGATACGCCCGTAATTTTGCGTCTCCATCATCTTGATCACCGCTTTGTTCACCAAAAACGTCCCCGTCAGGTTGATCGCAAGGATGCGTTCAAATTCGGCCAGCGGATA
>Ga0105052_10005738_pt1 | contig 12922 bp, 9 predicted proteins | sample FRY03_FD_78094 | JGI IMG/M metagenome (GOLD analysis project Ga0105052, IMG submission 78094) | Freshwater microbial communities from Lake Fryxell liftoff mats and glacier meltwater in Antarctica - FRY-03 | ecosystem: Environmental > Aquatic > Freshwater > Ice > Glacier meltwater ... | reverse complement strand
TGGGCATCAGCGTTTTGCAGCCGCGTTATTCACGTTATGTGATAGATTTAAATCGCCCGCCAGACGATACACCCATGTACCCAGGTGCCGCCAATACCGAGCTATGCCCTACCCGTTTTTTCAATGGTGATGCGCTGTACAAGTCGGGCCAAGAGCCATCGCCGCAAGAAGTTCAGCGCCGTCGAAACGCCTATTGGCAGCCCTATCACGATGCGCTTGCAAAAGAGCTGGAACGTATCAAAGCGCAATATGGTTTTGCCCTGCTTTGGGACGCGCACAGCATCCGCTCGCACATTGCGTGGCTGTTTGAAGGCAAGCTGCCTGACTTGAACATCGGCACGGCCAGCGCTGCTGCAGCGGCACTTGATATTTCTGGCGCTGTAGCCAAGGAAGTTGGCGGTTTTACCCATGTCGTCAACGGCCGTTTCAAGGGTGGCTACATCACGCGTCACTACGGTCAGCCGGCTAGCCAGGTCCACGCCATTCAGCTTGAAAAATGTCAAAGTCTGTATATGCAGGAAACCTGGCCTTTTGCCTATGACGATACGTTAGCTGCAAACTTGCAGCCCGCTCTCAAACGTATGGTGCAAGCCAGCTTGCAAGCTACCAGGTCCTTGTATGAATGACGATTTGAAGCACTACTTTGCGCCGATGGCGTGGGTTGACGGCGCATGGGCAAAAGACGTACTGCTCAGCGTTTCGGCTGGCGGCATGTGGGCAAGTATCAAATCGAACGCCAGCGTTGATCAACAGCGCGGAGCAGTATGGCTGGCAGGCCCGGCCATCCCTGGCCTGGTCAACGCGCACAGCCACGCTTTTCAACGCGCTATCGCGGGCATGACGGAGCGTGCCGGTGGTGGAGTGGGTGGTCAAGATAACTTTTGGAGCTGGCGCGACCGCATGTACAGCGCCGCGCTGCGCATCACGCCGGCGCAGCTTGAAGCCATCGCTGCGCTGCTGTATGCAGAGTTGCTGCAAGCGGGCTACACGCAGGTCTGCGAGTTCCATTATTTGCACAATGATATAGCTGGGAAACCGTATGCCAACCCGCTGGAGATGTCGCTGGCCCTCGTGCGCGCGGCTCAGCGCGCAGGCATCGGCCTCACGCTGCTGCCTGCGCTGTACATGCGCTCCGGGTTTTCGGCCACAGGCTTGCAGAACGACCAGCCATTGCGTAGGGATCAGCAGCGATTTGCGTCAGCGCCTGCTTCAGTTTTCAAATTGAGGGAAGGGATTGAAAAGCAGTGTGCCAGCCACTTGGTCAACACCGGTCTGGCCCTGCATTCCCTGCGTGCGGTAGGGCAAGGCGCTCTGTTGGACGCTGCCAGCTATGCCAAGTCGGGTCAACTGCCTATCCACATCCACGCAGCCGAACAAATGGGCGAAGTGGCTGACTGCATCGCTACGCATGGCCAGCGGCCCGTGGAATGGCTGCTCAACCATGCTGGGCTTGACTCACGCTGGAGTTTGGTCCACTCTACCCACACCACGCCCGCAGAGCTACAGGGCATCAAGGCCAGCGGCGCATCCATTGTGCTGTGCCCTACGACAGAGGCGAACCTGGGCGACGGCGTGTTTGACCTGCCAACCTATGCAAATGCCGAGGGTAACTGGTCTATAGGCTCAGACAGCCACGTCACCCGCAGCTGGCAAGAAGAGTTGCGGCTGCTGGAATATTCGCAGCGCCTGGTGTCGCAGCAACGCAATGTGATGGCTGGCGCGTCAGGGCACGCTAGCACCGCAGCCGCTCTGTTCAACGCAGCGGTCACTGGCGGCTCAGCAGCTTGCGGCCTGCCGATGGGTGGCTTTGCAATAGGCAATAGAGCAGACTTTTCTGTCATCGACACCACATCAACCGCGCTGCTAGGCATGCCTGGTGAGCACTTGTTAGACGCCATGGTTTTCTCCAGCCCGGATGCGCGGCTGAGCGCAGTGTATGTGGCTGGCAAGCCTGTGGTTCAGGCTGGCCGGGTTGATAACTGGCAATATCTAGTGGGTGATTTTTCAAACGCCCTGCGGTCGCTCTGGGTCTGAATACGCTACGTTCTATTCTCTAAAAATTATCTATAACCCAATGAATACGGGCGAAATCTGCTCCTGATTTTATGGCAGTTTGCAAGACGCAGACGCAAACTGGGTGCTTCCCCTACTTCAATCGCGGTGCAGCTTTTATGATGCGTAGATGACTCAAGCATCTACCCCGATAAATCTTCGCGATCTTTTCAATGCCCAACACTCCGCCAGCCGCCAGCACATCGACGTGCCGCTGGACGTGCGCCGCAACCGGCTGCTACGCATGAAAGCGCTGATTGATGACCACAGCAGGACGCTGGCGCAAGCGGTGCAAGATGACTTTGGTGTGCGCAGCCTGCAACTGACGGAGATTGCGGACCTGTTTGTACTGCGATTGCTGCTGTCGCACACGCTCAAGGCATTGCCCAAGTGGATGAAGCCGCAAAAAGTCAGCACACCTATTTACCTGCAGCCCGCTAGCGCCTACCTGCAGCGCCAGCCTCTGGGTGTGGTGGGCGTGGTGTCGCCGTGGAACTACCCAGTGCAGCTGGCCCTGGGGCCGGTTATCACCGCGCTGGCTGCAGGCAACCGTGTGATGCTCAAACCGAGCGAGTTGACGCCTGCTACATCTGCCCTGATGGCTGAACTGATTGGCAAGGCCTTTGCACCTGATGAAGTGTGTGTTGTGCTGGGTGACGGTGAGCTGGCGGCAGAATTTTCAAGCCTGCCGTTTGACCATTTGTTCTTTACAGGGTCTACCGCAGTAGGCCGCATTGTCGCCAAAGCGGCCGCCGTCAACCTGACGCCAACCACGCTGGAGCTGGGCGGCAAGTCGCCGTGCATCATTGACGCAAGCTGTGACCTCGACGCCGCGGCCATCAAAATTGCCCACGGCACACTGCTGAACGCCGGACAAACCGTCATTGCACCCGACTACGTGCTGCTACCCAAAGGCAAAGAAGCCGCTTTCGGCCATGCCTTTGCCCAAGCCGTGGCAAAGCTTTTTCCCACCATCGCAGGCAACCCCGATTACGCCGCCATCATCAGCCCGCGGCATCACGCTCGCCTGCAGGCCATGCTGGCCGCAGCGCAAGACGGCGGTGCCAGGTTGCAAGTCATCAACACCGGCGGCGAATCGAGTGAACACCGCCAAATGTCCCCGGTACTCGCGTTTGACGTGCCGGCCAGCGCCCAACTGATGCAGGAAGAAATCTTTGGCCCGATCCTGCCGGTGCTGCCGTACGAATCTTTGAGCGATGCGATCGCATACATCAACGCCCGCCCCAGGCCGCTGGCGCTCTACTGGTTTGGCACAGACAACGCCGCACGCGACAAGGTGCTGGGCCAGACCGTCAGCGGTGGTGTCACGGTCAACGACACCCTGATGCATATCGCCCACGAGAATTTGCCTTTTGGCGGTGTCGGTGAAAGCGGCTGGGGCAGCTATCACGGCGAGGCTGGGTTTTTGCGGCTGAGCATGCAAAAGCCAGTACTGGTGCAGTCCAGGTGGGCACGCGGGGATTTGTTTTACCCGCCGTATGGCAAACGCTTTGACCAGGTGATGGGGCTGCTCAAGCGATGGTTTTGAAGGGTAGTCAACCATACCAACGACATTCAAGCGCACAGCTACTTTCCAAGAAGGTTCAATAAATCGCCATTCATGGCACTTCTATAGCCTCGCCCCCAGCCGCGTCCCCTGATCAATCGCACGCTTGGCGTCCAGCTCGCCAGCCTCCTGCGCGCCGCCAATCAAATGGGTACTGATGCCCGCCGCTTTCAAAGGCTCCAGCAGCTCTTGTAGCGGTTCTTGCCCGGCGCACAGCACGATGGTGTCGACTTCCAGCACCGTGCCATCGGTGCGCTTTTTACCGTAGGTGATGAACAAGCCCAGGCCACCGGGTTGCAGGACGATACGTTCGTAGTTCACGCCAGATAGCATGTCGACGTTTTTCATTTTTAATGCGGCGCGGTGAATCCAGCCCGTGGTTTTACCCAGGTTATGGCCCAGCTTGCCGGGTTTGCGCTGTAGCAGCGTGACTTGCCGGGCGGGGGGGGTAGACACCGGCCTTACGACTCCGCCGCGTACCGTTGATGGGTCAGCCACGCCCCATTCGGCCAGCCATTCGGGCAAGTTCATGGCGGTGGAATGCCCGGCGGGTGTGACTAAAAATTCGGCCACGTCAAAGCCAATGCCACCTGCGCCTATCAGCGCCACGCGCTGGCCGACAGGCTGTTGGCCCAGCAGAACGTCGATGTAGCTCAGCACTCCGGCTGAGTCCTGGCCGGGGATGCGCGGGTTGCGTGGCTTGACGCCGGTGGCAAGTATCACATGGTCGTATTTACCTGCTATCAATTGCGCAGCATCGACGCGCTTGTTCAAGTGAAGTTGCACGCCCGTCAGCGTGGCGCGCTGACCAAAGTAACGCAGTGTTTCTTCAAATTCTTCCTTGCCTGGCACGCGCTTGGCCATGTTGAACTGCCCGCCTATCCTGTCAGCAGAGTCAAACAGATCAACGCTATGCCCCCGACTGGCCAGCGTAGTGGCCGCGGCCAAGCCTGCTGGGCCCGCGCCAATCACTGCGATACGTTTTTTGGCGGTTGCAATGAGGATGACCAAATCCAGCTCATGCCCGGCGCGCGGATTGACCAGGCAACTGGCCAGCTTGTTTTTAAAGGCGTGGTCCAGGCAGGCTTGATTACAGGCAATGCAGGTATTGATCTCGCTGGTGCGGCCAGTTGCGGCTTTGTTGACAAATTCCGGGTCGGCCAAAAATGGCCTGGCCATACTGATCATGTCGGCGCTGCCGTCTGCCAGCACTTGCTCGGCAACCTGCGGCATGTTGACGCGGTTACCGGTGATGACCGGGATGGTCAAGCCTGCCGCGCGCAGTTCAGTCCGCAACTTTTTAGTCACCCAGGTAAACGCGCCGCGCGGCACCGATGTGGCAATCGTCGGCACGCGTGATTCATGCCAGCCAATGCCGCTGTTGATAAGGGTTGCACCAGCCTTTTCAATGGCTTTGGCCAACTCAACCACTTCTTCCCAACTGCTGCCGCCCGGAATCAGGTCAATGATTGACAAGCGGTAGATAATGATGAAATCCGGCCCCAGTGCCTCGCGTGTGCGGCGAACGATCTCAATCGCCAACCGCATGCGGTTGGCGTAGCTACCGCCCCAATCGTCAGTGCGGTGGTTGGTGTGGCTGACTAAAAACTGGTTGATCAAATAGCCTTCGCTGCCCATGATCTCAACGCCGTCGTAGCCCGCCTCACGTGCCAGGCTGGCGCAGCGGACGAAGGCGCGAATCTGCCGCTCAATGCCAGCGGCGCTGAGTTCAAACGGGGTGAAGGGCGATATCGGACTTTGGATGCGCGACGGTGCCACGCACAGTGGGTGGTAACCGTAACGGCCGCTGTGCAAAATTTGTAGTGCAATTTTGCCGCCTTCGGCGTGAACCGCGTCAGTGACCAGTTTGTGCCGCCTGGCCGCGCCACTGCTGGCCAGCATGCCTGCAAACGGTTTGGTCCAGCCTGCAATATTGGGTGCAAAACCACCAGTGACGATCAAACCGACGCCGCCACGCGCGCGCTCGGCAAAGTAAGCCGCCATGGCCGGGAAGTGCTTGCGGCCGTCTTCCAGCCCGGTATGCATGCTGCCCATGAGCACCCGGTTTTTCAGCGTGGTAAAGCCCAGGTCTAGCGGGGCGAGCAAATGGGGGTAGGCTGATGTCATTGTTCTGGTAGTTGATATTCGCTACGTAATGAATAGCTAGTTACGCGCGTTTTAATTAGGGTATAAGCTGTTTTTAATGGAAAAAGCGGCCTGGCTAACCAGTTCTGGCCCTTTGTAAATCAGCCCGGTGTAGATTTGCACCACATCCGCCCCAGCGTTGATTTTTGAAACCGCATCCGCGCCACTCATGATGCCGCCCACGCCAATGATGGGAAAGCCTTTGCCGAGCGCAGCGCGCAACTGGCTGATGACGCGGTTGCTGGCTGCAAGTACCGGCCCACCGCTCAGGCCGCCAGCTTCTTCAGCATGGCGCATGCCCTTGACGACTTCGCGGTTCAGGGTGGTGTTGGTGGCGACCACACCTTCCATCTCATGGCGTTTAAGAGTGGCCGCAATCACATCAACTTGCACCTCGTCCAGGTCAGGCGCGATTTTGACGAAAATAGGAACGCGCTTGCCATGCTTTTTGACCAGGACATCGCGCTGCCAGGCAATGGCGCTGAGCAGCGCATCAAGCGCTTCGTCGCTTTGCAGGGCGCGCAGGTTTTTGGTGTTGGGGCTGGAGATATTGACCGTCACATAGTCGGCATGCGGGTACACGCCATTCAGGCAAAGCAGGTAATCATCCACGGCGTTTTCAATAGGTGTGGCGGCGTTCTTGCCGATGTTCAAACCAAGTATCAACGGTGTTTTAGCGTTGGACTGACGAACTTTGGCGCGCTGCACGTTGGCGATAAAAGCATCCAGCCCGTCGTTGTTAAACCCCAGCCGATTGATCAGCGCGTTGGCCTCGGGCAGGCGAAACATGCGTGGCTTGGGGTTGCCGCTTTGGGCTTTTGGGGTGACCGTGCCGACCTCGACAAAGCCAAAACCCATCGCGGCCAGGCCGTCAATGCAGTGGGCATTTTTGTCCAGTCCGGCGGCCAGGCCAACACGGTTGGCAAACTTCAGGCCCGCCAGCACAATCGGGTCATCAACCCGCGTGTTGCTGTAAGCCAGCGACAGCGGTGTGCCCTGCGTGCGCGCCAGGCTGGCCATGGTCAGTTCGTGTGCGGTTTCCGCGTCCAGGCCAAATAAAAAGGGGCGGGCTAGCGCGTAGGGGAGTAATGCCATTGGATAATTTGCTTTGTTCGGTTTAACTCGCCATATTGTCTCAAACTGAATGCCTCAAACTCAACTTATCCCGCCATGACCCAAGACGAACTCAAAACCCTGGTCGGCCAAGCCGCTTTGACCTATGTCCAACCTGGCAGCATTGTGGGTGTTGGCACGGGCTCTACGGTCAATAAATTTATCGATGCGCTGGGAACGATGGCCGGGCAGATCAAAGGTGCCGTATCCAGCTCGGTGGCTTCTACCGAACGCTTGGCCAGATTGGGCATCACCGTGTTTGAAGCGGGCGACGTGGACGAGCTGGCGGTGTACATCGACGGCGCAGACGAGATTGACCACGCCGGTTACATGATCAAAGGCGGCGGCGCAGCGCTGACGCGCGAAAAAATCGTGGCCGCTCAGGCCAGGCAATTTGTGTGTATCGCGGACGAGTCAAAACTGGTGACCGCGCTGGGCGCTTTCCCGCTGCCCGTTGAGGTGATCCCCATGGCCGCCAAGCGCATTGCCCGGCAGTTTGCCGCCATTGGCGGTGCGGCTACCTTGCGAATGAAGGCAGGCGTGCCGCTGGTCACAGACAACGGTCAGCACATGCTGGACGTGACGGGGTTGAAGATTGCCGACCCGCTGGCGTTTGAAGCCGATGTCAACAACTGGCCGGGCGTGGTGACGGTCGGCGTGTTTGCGTTTCAAAAAGCCAATATTTGCCTGCTGGCGACCAGCGCTGGCGTTAAAACGCTGACGTTCTAGCAGTGCCCTAAACGGCAAGTTTAGAAACGAATACCCGACGGATTAGCCGCTGCTGGCGCAGTCAACGGTGCTGGTGCCGCTGCCCGCACGGGTGATTCTGCTACAGCTGTTGCGCCAGGTGCAGCGGCTACTGCCACCATGGGCGTTGCAGCACTCTGGCGGTAGCTGGAAGGCAGCACCGATGTGGCCGGGTAACCCGCTGCGTTCAAAAATTGCGTCCACTCTGCATCTGAAAAGCCTTTGAGCTGCTGGCCGCCGATGGTGGCAAAGGGCAGGGAGCTTTCGCCGCTCAGGCGTTGCAGCGCCTGGCTGTCTTCTACGGTCGTGACGGTTTTTTCGGCAAAAGGAACGCCGCGCGTGGTGAGCATGGAGCGTGCCGACTGGCAAGGGGAGCAGTTTTCACCGGTGTAAAGCGTGACAGGGAATTTTTGAGCCACCTGACGCAACTCGAATGGCAGCGAGCTGCTGGCCACAGCGCCGCCCGATGCGCCTGCTGCGGTCGTGACTCTGGCGTTACTTTCAGCTGGCGGTTTGTCTGAAAAAGTAACCCTGCCATCGGGTCCGACGATACGGTACACGGGCTGTGCGACTGAAACGGCTGTAAAACCTGCAAAGAGAGCGCAAGCAGCTATGAATTTAATAGTAAATACACTGGTATTGGGGGTCATGTTGATTTCTCCATCAGCCAAATCTAAATTTAAAAGTCTTCCAACCCATGCACAACGTCTCTACGCCATACCTTGATGACGCAGCAGCGCATCAATGGATGGTTCCCGGCCTCTGAAAGCCTTGAAAGATTCCATCGCGGGGCGGCTTCCGCCTGCTTCCAGAATCGCTTCGCGGTATTTTCGACCTGCTTCAACCTGTGGTGCGCCAGTGGCTGCGGCTTCTTCAAACGCCGCATAAGCATCTGCTGACAGTACCTCAGCCCATTTATAACTGTAATAGCCCGCTGCGTAGCCGCCAGAAAAAATGTGACTGAATGTATGCGCGGTGCGGCTGTAGGGCGGTGCCTTGATGACAGCCATTTCTATACGTACTTCATTTAACAAGGCCATCACGTCACTGGCCGGGTCATGCGATGTGTGCAACAGCATGTCAAACAATGAAAACTCAACTTGCCGCAGGGTTTGCATACCGCTCTGGAAATTTTTGGCCGCCAGCATTTTGTCGAACAACAGGCGCGGCAGCGGCTCGCCTGTGTCGACATGCGCGGTCATGTGTTTCAGCACGTCCCATTCCCAACAAAAATTTTCCATGAACTGGCTGGGCAGCTCGACTGCATCCCATTCCACACCGCTGATGCCCGACACATCCCGTTCGTTGATCTGCGTCAGCATATGCTGCAGGCCGTGACCAAATTCATGGAACAGGGTGGTCACATCGTCGTGCGTCAGCAGTGCAGGTTTACCGCTCACGCCATCGGCAAAGTTGCACACCAGGTGCGCGACCGGGGTTTGCAACTGCCCCGTGTCTGGCCGCAGCCAGCGGGCACGCACATCGTCCATCCAGGCACCACCGCGCTTGCCGGTGCGGGCCGGCTGGTCCAAATAAAACTGGCCGATCAGTTGACCCGCTCGTTCAATCCGAAAGAACTGCACGCCTGGCTTCCACACGGGCGCCTGGTCTTTGCGAATCGCCACTTCAAACAGCGTTTCAATGATTTTGAACAAACCCGCCAGCACCTTGGGCGCGGTGAAATACTGTTTGACTTCCTGCTCACTGAACGAATAGCGCGCTTCTTTGAGCTTCTCAGCAATGTACGGAAAGTCCCAGGGCTGCGGGTCATTCAGATTCAAATGTTCAGCCGCAAAAGCGCGCAGGTCAGCCAGATCTTTTTCTGCGAAAGGCCTGGCGCGGCGTGCCAGGTCACGTAAAAAAGTGATCACTTCATCGGTTGACGTGGCCATTTTTGCAACCACCGAGACTTCGCCAAAATTGTTGTAGCCGAGCAATCTGGATTCTTCAAGCCGCAGTGACAAAATTTCTTTGATGACATCACCGTTGTCAAATTGGCTGAACTCGGCCGGAGCCTGGTCACTGGCGCGGGTACTGTAAGCGCGGTACAAAATTTCGCGCAATATGCTGCTGGTGGCGAACTGCATCACCGGCAGGTAACTGGGCATTTTCAGGGTGAGTTTGTAGCCGTCTTTGCCGTCGGTTTTGGCCAGTTCGCGGGCTGTCTCGATCACGTCTTGCGGAACACCTGTGAGTTCAGATTCGCTGGCGAAATAGCCAAATGCATCGGTGGCATCCAGTGCGTTTTCACTGAACTTCTGGCTCAGTTCGGCTTGGCGCTCCTGGATTTTGGCAAAGCGCTCTTTGGCAGCGCCTACCAGTTCTGCGCCTGACAACACAAAATTACGCATGGCGTTTTTGTGGGCTTGCTGTTGCTCGGTGTTCAGCGTGCTCACGTCAATCGCTTTGTACTTGGCATACAGCCGCTCGTCCGCGCCCAGGCGGGTGTAAAACTCGGTGACAACGGGCAGGGCGGCGTTGTAGGCGGCGCGCAGCTCGGGGGTGTCGGCCACCGCGTTCAGGTGGCTGACAGCGCCCCAAGCTCGGCCCAGCTTTTCAGTTGCCACATCCAGCACGGCAGAGATGCTGTTCCAACTGGCTGGGAAATCGCTGGCAGTGGCTTTGTCAAGCGCGGCTTGGGCGTCGGCCAGCAGTACATCTACCGCAGGGCTGACGTGTTCAGGCAGGATGCGGTCAAACAGCGGCGCGTCGGAAAAATCGAGAAGAGGGTTTTGAAGGGTCATGATCAGCAATTATGGGCAAAACCTCTAAACGCAATTAATCCTGCGACCGTTTTTTCAGGCTTTTTAGCTGCGGCTTTTTAGCCCGCTTGACGGTGCCGCCCGGTGTCAGGCGCTGGTTGCCCAGAACCCGCAGCACTTTAACTTCAGGCCGTTGGCCGTAGCGTGAGCTGTTTTTGAGCACCTTCACTTCACGCGGGCCTGCCATGCGGTCTTCGCTGACTTTCTTTTCTTTCTCGGGTATCGGCCGCCACAGCACCAGAAGCTTGCCGATGTGTTGAATCGGTGCGGCGCTTAATTCTGTCGTCAGTTCTTGAAAAATCGCTTCACGGGCCACGCGCTCGTCTATTTGCGCCCGGACTTTGATGAGGCCGTGGGCGTTGAGCGCCGCATCGACTTCTTTTTTGACAGCGGCAGTCAAACCGCCAGAGCCAATCATCACAACAGCGTTTAAATGGTGGGCTTCGGCGCGGTGGTCTTTGCGCTGGGCGGGGGTCAAGAGTATTTGCGGCATGCCCCGATTATCGGTGGACAATCTGCAGATGAAGTCAAACTCCAGGCCAGGCACCGAAAAAGTCAAAAAAACCGATGCCGACAGCGCCAAACGGGGCAGCAAGGTCAACAAAGCGTGGCTACATGACCACATCAACGATCCGTATGTAAAGCTGGCGCAACGAGAAGGTTACCGGGCCCGGGCGGCTTACAAGCTCAAGGAAATTGACGAAAGTTTAGGTCTCATCAAGCCCGGCAGCCTGGTGGTGGACCTGGGCAGCACGCCCGGCGCATGGAGTCAATATGCGCGCCGCAAAATGTCCCCCAAAGGCGCAGCGACGGGCGAGCTGAACGGCCAGATTGTGGCGCTCGATTTGCTGGCGATGGAGCCGATTGAAGGCGTGGTGTTTATCCAGGGTGATTTTCGTGATGTTGAAGTGCTACAACTTCTGGAGCAGACATTGGCTGCAGGTGGTGCTGGCAAGAAGCTGGATCTGGTGATGTCAGACATGGCGCCGAATTTGTCAGGCATTGAATCGGCCGATGCGGCGCGCATCATCGACCTGGTCGAGCTGGCGGTTGATTTTGCAAATTTGCACCTCAAAAGCGATGGCGCTTTGGTCGTGAAACTGTTTCATGGCGGTGCGTATGACCCCATGGTCAAGCTCTTCAAAGATACTTTCAGTGGTGTCAAACGCTTCAAACCCAAGGCTTCGCGGCCGGGGTCATCGGAGACATTTTTGGTCGGGCTGGGGTTGAAAAGCAGACCTTGAGTGGGTACTAATCCCTAAACCCGTGCCGTCTCAAGGGATGTAGGCTTCAATTAATACGGTTTTTGCACTTGAAAGGCCTAAAATGCGACGCATCTGCTTCTTCATTGACGCAGTTAGCGCATCTTGGCTTTTTGATCGGAGTTCTCCTTGAACAATCAGTGGTTTTCCAAAATAGCAATCTGGCTTGTCATTGCCATGGTGCTGTTTACCGTTTTCAAACAATTTGAGACACGTGGTGGCGCTACCGCCAACTACCTGGGGTATTCAGATTTTCTGGAGGAAGTGCGTGGGAAGCGCATCAAAACCGCCACCATTGCTGAAGGCCAGGGCGGCACTGACATTGTGGCCACCACCACTGACGACCGCAAAATACGCACCACCGCCACTTATCTGGATCGCGGCCTGGTCGGCGACCTGATCGCCAACGATGTGAAGTTTGATGTCAAAGCGCGCGAAGAAGGCTCATTGCTGATGACCCTGCTCGTCAGCTGGGGCCCGATGCTGCTGCTGATTGGCGTGTGGGTGTACTTCATGCGGCAAATGCAGGGCGGCGGCAAGGGCGGGGCGTTCAGCTTCGGCAAGTCCAAAGCGCGCTTGCTCGATGAATCAACCAACCCCGTCACCTTTGCCGATGTGGCTGGCTGCGATGAGGCCAAAGAGGAAGTCAAGGAAGTTGTTGACTTTTTGAAAGACCCGACAAAATTCCAGAAACTCGGTGGCCGCATTCCACGTGGTTTGCTGCTGGTTGGCCCTCCGGGTACGGGTAAAACCCTGCTCGCCAAGAGCATTGCAGGTGAGGCCAAAGTTCCGTTTTTCTCCATTTCAGGCTCAGACTTTGTGGAAATGTTCGTGGGTGTGGGCGCGTCCCGTGTGCGGGACATGTTTGACAACGCCAAGAAAAACGCACCTTGTATTATTTTTATTGATGAGATTGACGCTGTAGGTCGCCAGCGCGGCGCAGGCCTTGGCGGTGGCAATGACGAGCGTGAACAAACCCTGAACCAGATGCTGGTGGAGATGGACGGTTTTGAAACCAACGTCGGCGTGATTGTGGTGGCTGCCACCAACCGGCCCGACATTCTCGATGCAGCGTTGCTGCGCCCTGGCCGTTTTGACCGCCAGGTGTATGTCACGCTGCCTGATATTCGTGGCCGCGAGCAGATTTTGAATGTACACATGCGCAAGTTGCCCTTGGGCCAGGACGTGAGCCCCAGTGTGATCGCACGCGGCACGCCCGGCATGAGCGGCGCTGACCTGGCCAACCTGTGCAACGAAGCCGCCTTGATGGCTGC
>Ga0105052_10005733_pt1 | contig 12929 bp, 8 predicted proteins | sample FRY03_FD_78094 | JGI IMG/M metagenome (GOLD analysis project Ga0105052, IMG submission 78094) | Freshwater microbial communities from Lake Fryxell liftoff mats and glacier meltwater in Antarctica - FRY-03 | ecosystem: Environmental > Aquatic > Freshwater > Ice > Glacier meltwater ... | reverse complement strand
CCATCGACGGTGAGACTGTACTTCTTTTTCGGTTTTGGCACAATCAAAGCCTTCCAGAAAAGGCCTGATCTTCACTATAAGTAGGTAACTAAACCTTCAGCAGTCCCCTCCCACTATCTCTAGTGGTTTAAACATAAGACAAATATAGCAGTTTATTCTCCGGTTGTATCAGGAAATATCAAGAGTTTGGCTACTTGGTTGGCTACCTGATCATTTCCCTAATGGAGCTGAATCGAAAGCAATGGAAATTTAAGTAGTTACCTTGTTGAAGGTGAGCCTGTGCTTCTTTTCGGTTTGGGCATAATTAAAGCCTTTCAGAAAAGAGCCTGGTCGTCCTCACTATAAATAGGTAACCTAACTATGAGGCAGGTCATCAAGTCAATCAAACCTTCAGCAACATTTTTAGTGGAAACTGCATATGCCTTCAATGTCAGATGGTGATTTAGCAAAAAAGTTAGGAACTAGCATATGCCAATCGATGAGGATCATTCATTTCTTCGAGGTATTTGGATTGGGCGATATGGCAGTATCAGCAACCAATACTTGAGCCTTGAGTCAGACTTCAACGTACTTTATGGGTTGAACGGAGCTGGCAAAACTCAAATTCTGGATTGCGTGAAAAAGACAATTCTCAAAGATGATTCCTTCGGCGAAGGTGATTTTGGGGTCTGGGCGACTTCATGTGCGAGTCTTGTTTATGAGATCGCAGATGACAGTAAGGAGGCTTTTTCTGGAGAATTCGATCAGTACACAAGGATGTGGAATCAACCGACTGGTTCAGGTGAACTTCCTGGTAAATTTCAAGTCTTAGCAGCTCTAGGTGTAAGTGAAGATATCCCATTGGCTCAAAGGTCAGAAATTTTAAGTGACCGAAGTGGCGGGTTCAACCGTGATTGGCCCGGGATAAAGACAGGTCGAAAAATGCTACAGGAGAGCATCGATGGTGGACTCTTGGTTCTAGTACCTACTCCGAGTCGAAATGCCTTTCAAATAATTTATGCACTCTCATTATATAATGACTCGCCGCTGTTCCATGCCGAATGGAAAAAGGTATTTGCAGCTACGCATAAAGCCGGACAAGATTTGGAGGAATTTGGGGTTTCTGATAGTCCATTAGTAAATGCATTTACACTTGCCCGGACTATAACGGATCGAGGAGCATGGGATTCTTATTTACAAAGCGGCCATGCGGGCGAACCTGCAGAGTGGCCACTGCCATTTGTTCCTGTTGCGACAATAGGTTTCACGCAAGAGTGTCCGACCGTACTTCTTACTGAGAGTACGGAAGCGGGATTAGATGAATTGAATAAGTTGACAATTCTATACATGGCCATCTGTGAGCCAATCTCCATTGGCCAGTCGAATATACCTGAATACCTCGGAGATTGGGAAGAACACCAAAAATACCTTAAATCATTCGCCAATGAATGGGCAGCAAAGTTAACTGAAGATGTAAATCGTATGTATCAAAGCATGCTTGATAACGCGCCAAAATTAACTTTTGACTTAAAGTTGGAGGAAGGTTACCGACTGTTCTACAGCAACCCGCCCGCGTGGAGGTTAGGCAATGGTGGGCTTTCGAATGTGCAGCAAAGGTGGGCTAAGTATGCGATTAGGCTGTGCCTCGAGAGTGTAGTTAACCTGTCAACAGGACGCATGCTGGTTATTTTGGACGAACCTGAAAACGGGTTCCATAGAGCAGCTGAACAAAATTTTGCTTCTGCGCTTTACGCGATCAATCACATTACTGTAAAAACCTTAATTGCAACGCACTCACCTAGCTTCTTAGACAATTTGAATTCATCGATTAGTCATGTAGAAATGATAGCCAAGGAAACTGATTCATTAAGTCCGCATCTATCAACAAAAATAAATAATATTCCTGAATTAGAATTACAAAACGCAACCAGATTGGGACTTAGACCTAGCGACCTGCTGCAGATGACGCGAGTCTTTTGGCTAGTTGAAGGCGAGCACGAAGTTGCGGTATTTAATGAATTATTTGGGACTGAAATGCGAGATAATCGCATCACGCTCATACCATTTCGAGGAGTTAATTCTCTTGCTTCTGTAGCAGATAGCAGGCTGTTGTTCGATTACACATCTGCGAGCGTGCTCATAACTTTAGATAACCTTCAATCTGAAAGAATTCTTCCTGCTTGGGAAACTGCAAAGCAAAGAATCATTAAGAAACAGGACTTAATAAGAACCCTTCATGATTTAACAAAGGCAATCGATACAAAATCTGGTGAAGGCCGAAATCTCGTTGAACTACTTACTAGGGCAATTGCAACAGGTACCTGGGAAAGAATAGAGTTGACGCCGATTGGTAAGAAAGATATCATCGAGTATTTTGATCCAAAGAATTTTGGGCTGGAAGAAGATTGGACTGAATTACGGAACCAATTTGCTGAAGTAAAAACTAAAAGTAATTTCAAAGAATTTCTACACGATCATAAGCGTGCAAAAATTTCAATAAAGTTGCTTGCGTTAGCTGCGGAAAATCTTGATGAAATAGATCAAGATTTCATTCGTTGTATTAATGTTGCAATAGAATTGTCTACAAGAAATCCTAGATTATCTTTCTAGATCCTTGGTGGCGATTTACCCAATCACAATATCTGCCCCAGTCTGTATGACTTTCTAATGGATGGTGCTCGAAATTTTAGGTGAAAGGGCGAGCTGACTACACCTAGGCATGGTCTCCCTAGAGCTTTAGGTTGCTACCATCTTCGAACTCACAAATCCAGCTTCCATTTTCAATTTTGTAACGACCGATTTCTCCATAAGGTGCTAAATTCACGATGACTTGAATCCCGTCAACATCCAAATCATCGCGTGGGATTGCCCAAGATTCCAATTTCAACTTGGAGAGACTAAAAATCTCCGGAAGATAGGCTTTCTGCCAATACTTGGTTTCCCCAGGGATGAATCTATATCCGCATGATTTTAGTTGGCCACGTATTGCATAGGTGCCAGAATCTTGTACATATCCGACGCTTGAGATTCTCACTACGATCGCACTAGTTTTGTCATCTGGTCCTCGTAAGGTCTGCCAATCCAGCACTTTGCACAAACGCTGCCTGCGGTGTGAGTCAATAAATGGTGTTAATGATTCTTCTTCTGAGATTATGAATAATTTATCTACCGCTCTTGTTGCGGCAACATAGAACAGTCGTCTCTCTTCTTCGACCATTTCGAGTAGATCGGATCCAAGTATGCGACTAAATACCCAATCAGGATGAATAAGTGGGTAACGTTTTTCTTTTGCGTCAAGAATAATTACACACTGCTTTTCGCGACCTTTGTATTTGTGTGTGGTGCTTATGGTGATCCGGTTTGCCAATTCTTTATCGAAGAAAGATCGAATGTGCATCAAGTACTTATCTAAGCCATTCCCCTTCACTTCTGAGAGCTTTTTGTCCATGGAATAAGGGACATATTTTGTTCGTAAGAGAATGACTACATCCCTGTCTGACTCAAGTTGCGATTGAATTATTCGCAAAGTTGCAGGGGTTATCTCATCAAAGCCATGTTTTTCTTGTTCAGAAGGCGTCGCCACAAAAGAATCCAAAAAACAAAGTTCCGAAACGTTCACTCCCGGCTTCTTTGCTAAAGCTGGAGATCCGGTACCCAACATAATTAAGTTTCCAAATTCAACCACGTTTGCATCTGATCGATAATTTGTCGACAACAATAGTCTTTTAGCATCAGGAACAAGATCGACAAAATTGTGGTAGTAGGTCAGGTTCGATCCAGCAAAAGAGTTAATCGCTTGCCAATCATCTCCAACACAAAACACCGATAGACCAGGATTTTGCTCCAATATCGCCTGTAGTAGTTCGTTGAAATGAAAACTGAAATCTTGAAACTCGTCCACGAAAAGGTATTTCAAGGTACGTAGGTTGCCATTTCCCCGTGTTCTATGAAATTTGGTGTTACCTGAAGAAATAGCTACCGCCGAATCCGACAGAACTTCACCAAAATCTGTGTCGCCGCGCTCTTTCAAAGCTGACTCATACATTTCTAATAGGTATCCGGCTTGCTTTAAGAAGCGGGACTCGATATCACTAATTGCTTGATGGGACCTAATTTTCCTGCTTAGGAGAGTGGAATCCAAACCAATCTGGCGACACCGCTCGATAAAGCCATCCACAACCTTTGTGTAACGCAGGATTGAATCGTCCTTAATCAGACTCCAAATTTCCTCATCTGTTCTCCTGATGGTGCGCACTCCTGCATCATGGAGGTGCTTAATTAAAAGATTCGAAAGATGCTTGTAACCCCTAGCTATATCTGGGGGATAGATCTCAATCAATTGCCAGTTTTTCTGCTTCTCCCAATAATTGCGCTTTTTAATAATCTCTCTGTCATACCCTGGATCACCTACCAGGCCGAAATACTCAATGATTACACCGCTTGAAGTACCATTTAGCACCGTGAAATCTGGCTGATACTTAATGTTGTTCCAAAAGAAGGTGCGTTCGTAATAATATTCGACCGAGTGTTCAAAGAGAAAATCAGCTATCAATTTTTCTCCAAAAGACTTTAGGTACTTTCCATCAATTGACTGATTTGGAAGTGATCTTCTTAATATCAACAATTCCTCAGGTGGCAGTGGGTAGTTACCCTCGATAATTTTGGTCCAGTCCGCTTTAAAATGCGCCATGAGAAGTTGCTGGATCGAATTTGCCTTGGCGTCATCGTTCAAAACCTCATTAACTAGAGTTTGTACCAAAGTGCTTTTCGATAGAGCATTTGAATCTTCATCATCGTAAAGGATTGACCCAGACGGTTGCACAATTGCCAAAGCCAATGCATGAAAAGTCATAGCAAACGGCAACTCAACTCCAAGCGTATTTGCAACTTCAAATATCGCTTTGTCATCAATTTCAAAATCTAATTTTTTATGACCTTTTTGAGCCTTCTTAATACTTTGACGCTTTTTTATTATGAGCGCCTCAGCTTCAGGCTTAAACATTATTAGCAATCGTTTGCGTATCTCTAGCGCTGCATTTTTATTAAACGCCAGTAGCATGATTTCGTTCGGTCTTATGCCACAGTGACGCACCAAGAAGTAAGCTCGACGAACTGCTGTAGCGGTCTTTCCACTACCAGCACGGGCTATAACTTGAAAGTTTCCATCAACACTTCCAATTGCTAATAATTGTTCGTCATCCAGTTCGATTGTTGGTTTACTGGATTCGAGAGCGTCCTTTTGAAACCATTCGCGCAAGAACTCAAGTTTTAAGGATCGATATGTTGCTTCAAGGTTGAAATTTGCAAATGTCCCCTCTCGGAATAGTTGATCCGCCTCAATAAAGTTTTGCTGGAACCAGATCGGTGCTTCCTTCAGTAGGCGCTTAATCTGTAGATAGCCAGCCTGCTCGTAAGCTTCGGTTTCCTCCCAAATTTTTTTGCGTTCATGCAGCGCTCGCAGTTGTTCGGCATTTCGCAAAGCAGCCTTCTCTGCCCGTAATAACTTGTCTTCAGTCTCGCGTTTTTGCTTCGCTTTCTTCCTCGCTTTGTAGCGTTCTTGTAGCGCTTTGTCGTGTTCTAATCGCAAAGCTTTGTAGCGTTCTTCCTGCGCTTTGCCCCAAGTTCCACCATTGACTCTTGCGCGCTCTCTCTCGCGCTCTATACTCTCTAATCGCCGAGCTTTGCCGCTTTCCTGCTGCGTTTGATGCTGCTCAATATTGCGTATTGCAGCAGCATCATCTTGGCCCATGTCATTATGATCCACAATCACAACATACCGAAAATACTTTTGATCTGCCCCATAGTTTAGTTGCCTACTTGACCTGCCCGAAACTATGAGTACGCAAGTACTCGGAGCGTGAATCAAACATTAAATCGAATCCAAGAGAAAAGTTTAAAAACCCAGGACTTTCTAGAAATTAACTTGGCAAGCTCATGTTTGGCATCGCTATTGCCGGCTTGGGCCGCTTTAGTAAACCAAGATTTGGCTTCATCGAAATTTCCAGCATCCACAAAAAGCAACCCGAGGTCAAACATGGCATTGCTATTCCCAGCGGCAGCTTGGGTATACCAAGGGCGCGCTTCATCGAAGTTCCCAGTTTGGGCATAAAGGAACCCGAGGGGAAACATGGCAGCGCTATCCCCAGCGTCGGCTGCTTTGGTATACCAAGAAATAGCTTCATCGAGGTTCCCAGCTTCTTTAGAAAGTATCCCGAGGTTACACATGGCCCTGCTATTGCCAGCTTCAGCAGCTTTGGTGTACCAAGAGCGTGCGCAATCGAGATCCCCAGCGTCGGCAGAAAGCACTCCTAGGTTATACATAGCCTGGCCACTCCCGACAGTTTCAGAAAGTATCCCGAGGTTATACATGGCATCGAGATTTCCAGCTTCGGCAGCTTTGGTATACCAGGAGTGCGCTTCATCGAGATTCCCAGCGTCGGCAGAAAGTATCCCGAGGTTATACATGGCATCACTACTCCCGGCTCTGGCAGCTTTGGTGTACCAGGAGTGCGCTTCATCGAGATTCCCAGCATCTTGGGCTTCGGCTGCTCTCGCCACAAATGCTTTGCTATCTGCTTTGCTATATTCCATAGCGGATCCCCTTCCTTAATTGATCCCCTGTCCTTATTAGGGTAACTGGATGCTCTGACAGACTAAAGATCAACGTTTCACTAGATAACTAACTACAGAATCCCAGTTCGGAAACGCAGTAGCGCTCATCCTAAGTTCATTTGCGGTCTTGTTCTTTGTCTTGTCGGCACGAACCAGCGCAAACAGCGCGCAGGCGGGATACGGTTTGGGCATCGTCAAAGCTTTTCATAAAAGGTCTGAAATTCACCATAGTTTGGTTAATCTAGCGACGGTGCAACCCAAGACTCAGAATCATCTCGCTTAAGGTAAGGGTGTGGGGCGCCTTCACCGATATATTTGTCATCCAGGTAATTTACCAATGAATCTCGCACATATTTAATATAAGTTTGAACGTCAACCATTGCCCTGTTCTTGTTCCAAGAAGCAAGACTCTCTGTCCTGCTGTAATCACTAATAAGAAGTAGCATCGAGTCCCATCGTTTTCTTAATTCCTGGGGAAGTAAATGCTCAAAATACTTACCTTCATCATAAAGTCGGCTTGCTTCTTGCATTCTGGCAAGTGATTCTTCTTGAATTCGCATTCCGACACTTGATTGATTTAATAAGTCAGGTCGATAGGAGTGGAAATAATCGAGTAGCCTTCCTGCCAGGACTACACCGTTGGCAGCCTGATTCCTAAATCTCTCCTTGGTGAGCGAGCACACCGCCTTTTTATTTACATATATGGCAACCAAAAAACTGCCTAATGCTCCGAGGAGAGCTCCAAAAAAACCTGATAATAAATTCGTCAATTTAGTCCTTAGAAGTACTTTCACATATTTGTGAGCACGATCTTACAAGTCTTGATCTCTTAAGTTATATTTCACATAAAGTGTCTAACGTAAAGCTTGTTTCACTTCGTGGTCTCCTTGAGTGGTGCTCTGCCATCCATCAAAATGTACTACAGGTACTGCGTCATCAATATCTGAAACTACCCACTTAACCATTACTTGGTACTTCGTTATCTTTGCGACATTTCGTGGTATTTACTCCAATGACTTTCAAACTAATCCGGAATCAGAAAGTCGGGAGGAAAGCTCTAAATCTCATCTCGGTCAATCGCAACAACTGTGTCATAAAGTCCGTAGTGACGCAGGCGTGGATGGGAATCAATGCCTGCGTAGGAGAGGGAAGAATCTTCGTAACGGCGAAATGCAAACACTGCCTGATTCATGTACGTCGAGTTGAAAACTCCTAATGAAACTAGGAGATCAAAGTCCTTCACAGTTAGACCAGTCACTGATTTGAAAAGGTCGGGCTCAAGTTTTGTAATAACATCATGCAATGTATTCTCTCTGAAATCAGTGAGGTACATAAACGCGGGGATTCGCGTGGCAAACTTGATGAGTTTGTCTTGAATCTGTTTGCGCTTTTTCTTATATTCTTTTACTACGTCAGAGATCTCTCCTTTTTCTGAATTTGATGTATTTTCATCTACTTCTTTGCGCTTTTTCTTTACGTCTTCACTTTTGGTGACAACCGTTTCGAATATTCCTGCACCTAACGCTCTGAATCCTTCAATGTTCATAATTGCTTCCATGGCAGCATCACTGGCCATAATTCGTTTCAAAGTGTCGTTGTCAACATTTACGAGAATTGCAGATTGCCATTTGCGGGCTAGGAGTGTTGCTGAGGTTCCCGCCATAGCAATATCAAGAATGCCGCCAGCATCAATTTGAGTCATATTTGCTCCGTCATAAGCAAGCACTGGCAGAAACTTTACGAGCTCTTCAACTGCATCCTCAGGATTAGCTGCTTCAGGTGATAGACCGGCGCCATATTCGGCAATCTGACGAAGGGCTCGTGTTGGCGCAAAATCAAAAACAAAGCAGGCAGGTTTCATAACGGCTTCTAAATGTGGGTTGTCACCATCAGGATTCTTGATCGACCATGGCGATTGCACGCGAAATGCGGCTTGGAAATAGGTCTCAGGTGAATTTAAGTTTCTTAGCATCAACATTGACGACCACTGCGGCACAGTTACACCCGTAGTTAATTTTCCGCACGAGAGTGTAATGGTTTTCGTTTCAAAGCCACTTCCTATTGCCTTTTTTACCGGCGGCAAGGCCTCAAGCCCAATTCCAGCACCCGTACCAGCTACAGCCAGAACTTTGTAATCGTGCCAGTAGACGTTGTGTTTCTCAGTAAGCAAATTTGCCATTGCATGGCAGGAAGCAACATTAGGTAAGAACCAAAAAGAGTGCTGCATATATGGAATTAAACGACTGTCTGAGTATGGGAATGGTGGTGGTTTCCCCATCTTCATTGCATCGACCTGAGTTGGCAAATAGGCTCCACGAATGATGTCTAGCCATTTTTGTACATCATCTTTGTGTTTAAATTCTGCTTTATGTTCCTTGCCACTTGCCTCAAAGAAGGCATTAAGGTCAAACTCGTCAAATTCCCCTTGGCTTGCAATTGCAACTATTTCATCAGGCATCTGATAGGTAAACAAACGCATTTCAGGTAGGGCTGCATATGGATTCCACTTTTCTGGATATTTTTTAGTAAAAGCTTGCTTTGCGCGTTGCTCGTCAGTGTAGGTCCAGTTAAATATCTGTTCCTCAATGAACTCACCAGTTGCAAGCGCTTTGAACGGGGTTCCTGAAAGATAAAGATACGCCTTCGTACTTATTGGCAAGAAATCAACTTCTGAACCGCTGAGTTCATCAAGAGCTTCATCAAATGCATCCAGTTCTTTACCATATTCGTTGGCTACCTCTTTTTTCGCCTCCTCTGGATCTTCACCTTCAAACAATTCTTTTGCACTATCTCGCCAGGCGCCAAAGTGATACTCATCAAAAATAACTAAGTCCCAATTAGTTGTATGTAACCACTCGTTCTTAGCTTTAATTGCGCCTGTCACCCTATCGCGTCCCAATAGATCCTGGAATGAACCGAAATAAACAAGTGGATATTTTTTATTCGCACTTGTCGGATCGCCACCGGATGCTTTTGAGAAATACTGCCATCCATCGAAGTCAATATGAGATTCCAAATCCACCTGCCAGGCATCTTCTACGGCAGGCTTGAATGTCACCACCAAAATCTTCTTTGCATCTAAGTGTTTAGCAAGATGGTATGAAGCAAACGTCTTGCCAAACCGCATTTTTGCGTTCCACAGAAACCGTGGAACAGCTTTCTTATTCTCGGACCAAATTGAATTGTAGTAATCAGCGGTTTTTTTCACCGCAGCAATCTGCTCAGCACGCATTTTAAAGTCTTCGCTACGGGATACACTTCGTGCCGCGCCCGTCTGAAGCTCTCGAACAGCAGTGAGAACGTCTGCTGCTGTGCAGCGCATCCACTCCAACTCAACATTCTCAAAGCCTTTTTGCTTTAGGCGTTCTCGTACCGCACTATCTCGAAAAACGGTGCCATCATCTTTTTCAGCCGACTCGTCAATTTCAAGGACATAGGGAACTTGTGCAACACCTTGAGATTGCTTAATGCGCGTATTTACATCCTTAGTTGTCTGCCCAACTTTTAGGCAGCCCTCAAATTTCTTGATTTCCTGGGTTGACCAAGCATAAATACGAAGTCTCGCCTTGGGTTTATCAGGAAATAATTCCTCAATCGACTTACTCATTTGTGAATTTCATTTCGCGGATCATTGATTCAATGAAAGCAATATCATCTTTGGTTAGCGAGTAACGCTTGTACAGTTCTTTATCTGTCCAATTCCTATCCATGGGGACATCTGGCACAAAGGCAAACAGTGAAGCTTTGTTGTCTTGGGTACTTTTTCTCATCGAGACCATGAATCTAAAGAATTTTGTTCGCATGTAAGAAGCGATGAATTTAGCTTCGGTCTTAGATTTTGCTAGTGATGCGACTAAGTAAGTTTCTGAACAAGCTTCACCTGGACCTGAGACAAACGGACCAGCCTGGTCCCAAATTGGCAAAGGGTAGTTTTCGTTTCCATCTGTTGCGCGAGGAATCAGTACTTTCCACTTTTGTACCCAATCCTTATTTGTCTCTAGCTGATCCACACTGACCCACGAAACTCGTCCCGAGCCATAGAATTTGATATCGCGTTTAACGGTCTTATTGGTAACTCCATGAAAGTCGGTTGGAAGTCCGAAAGGTTTACGAGATGACACCCGGTCGCTGAAGTTCTTTTCTTTTTTCTTGGTTACTTTTTGAAGAATTGGGATGGCTTCATTGCGCCGTACAAAAATGTCAGATTCATTAAGCGGTCTAACTAAGGGAGCACTTCTTTTTCCTCCAGGGGCGACTGTCGTTATCTCACATTCCCCCACATGATCCCGGTCCCATAAAAAGTAATTGACACCTCCATTAATATTCACATTTGGAAATGCATCTCTCTCTTGAATGTAATCAACAATTACACGAATTCGTTGATCTGAAAGCATCTTTTGCCGAAAAGTATCAAGCCCTTTTCCACCAGCAAACCATCTCGAAGGTGTAACCATGACCACGTAACGAGGTTCCAGCTTCATGGCCTGCTCAATAAACTGTTGATAGATAGGACGCGCACTAGCAGACGCACCACCATCACTCAATTGATATGGAGGGTTTCCAATTATTACGTCAAATCGCATGTTTTCTCCAAACATATGAGTTACTTGAGTTTTGATGTCTTGTGTGTGAGTAAATGAATAGGCATAAGTTTCTAATTCATCACCTCTGGCGTATTCACTCTCAGTTCCTCCACAAAAGGTGCACTTTCCTCTATGCCAGTTATGTTCAGTTCTTTCAAACCAAATGTTTCCAGCTGGATTGGTGAAGGTTCTAGCAATCGAATGAATACCGTTGGCATTCTTAGAACAGTAAAGGCTTCTTCGCGCTAGCAAGCTTGTCAATTTCTCGGTGGCAATACCAAACACTTGCTTTGTAAGAATGTGATTTATGCGCTCCGTTAGGTCGGGGATCTCATTAGCAAGACCTACGTTTAACCGTTTTACTATTTCGCGAAGGTAAATACCAGACTTGGTTGAAGGATCTAGAAAAGTGATATCTTTGTTTGACCAAATACTCGACCCAGAATTATATTTATTCCATTGCTCTTCTAGTGAATCAAGCATTTCATTTGCAAATTCAGGTGGAGTGAAAACGGCATCATTAGACAAATTAGCGATGCAGGACAATACATCAGGATTATGGCCTTGGAGATTAAAGGTTGCCTGACTCATTTGCCTATTTCCTCAACTGACATTGGGGGGAAGGACTTAGTGGGAACAAATAGTTGATGCTCTTCAAACAATTCAAATAATGTGCCGTGTATGGACGACCTTTGAGTTAGTGCGTCATATCGAAAATCCCTGCGCTGGAATTTCCCCCCACCTAAGTATCCCCATTCCGGGAACTCAATTGGCTTGCCATCTGCAGTTGTTAAAGTAAGAGCATCCCCCTGCAGTATGTTCAGCCGAAGAACGGCCTCTGCAGATTTATGCCACGGATTTTCACTATCAATCTTCAGGAAGTCGTCGTACAACGACAGCAGGATTTCTCGGCATTCCTGAACATTGTCACCAAGCAGCTCAATGCCATAAATACACATCAGGGAAAACAGTGCGTAGTGGTGGCGCTCAAAGTCGCTTTTACCGTAACGTAACTGAACCGTGTTGAGTTTTCGCTTTAATACAGTTTTTAAGAAATTTCCAGAGCCACAGGCGGGTTCAAGAAAACGCGAATCGATTCTTTCAGATTCAATCTTGACTAAATTGAGCATGTCGTCCACCATCCACGATGGTGTGAATACCTCACCATGGTCTGAGACTCGTTGGCGCGACTTCACTAGCCCTTCAGGATCATTTACCTGCCTAGATGCTGGGTGACCCGGCGACAAAGTGTCATAACCTATGGCGGTCGAGATTCTTTGGGGAGTGGATTGACTCATAAATTAAAGATTAGTCAATGCGGGTGACAATCCCTAGTAAAAGACTGAAGGTGAGTACGCGCTCTGAACTACTGCAGGGTTGGTTGACGAATACAAAACTATGAATTACGCGCATTCGCGTATAAGCCTAGGCTCGGGGTATTCGACGTATAGGTATATGAAATTTTAGGGTACGTGGGGGTTTTTTCTGCTGGAAGTATGAAACCCATTGCCTTAAGGGTTTACAGGCTTGTTCCCTCGACTGGCGTTGCATCTGGTGTGCGCAGGCATGAGCAATGAGTCCTTGCGACCTGCTAGAAGGTGATCAGCTTGGATCTGGGTTCTGGTACCGACGTATCTGACCTACCAAGAGGGAAACAATGGCTGCAACGATCTGAAAGTATACTTGAGTATACCAAAAATAGGGGTTTACCAAGAGGGCAACAAAGGCTACTGCTACCCCGTAAGCATCCATCTG
>Ga0105052_10005729_pt1 | contig 12933 bp, 8 predicted proteins | sample FRY03_FD_78094 | JGI IMG/M metagenome (GOLD analysis project Ga0105052, IMG submission 78094) | Freshwater microbial communities from Lake Fryxell liftoff mats and glacier meltwater in Antarctica - FRY-03 | ecosystem: Environmental > Aquatic > Freshwater > Ice > Glacier meltwater ... | reverse complement strand
CCGAAAATAAGCAGTGCCGGGATTACCCACCACTCGGGGGCTTTAAGGGAATACATCACGTCATGCATGGGCAAGACAAACCAGGAGAGCGGATTCCCCATCACAATGCTTTTGAGCCAGCTCGCGCTATCCTCAATAACACTGATCGGATATAGGATCGGGGTGAGGAAATAGAGGGCTCCCAGGGCGACGGTGACCATGTATTGCACGTCACCGAAACGCGCGTTCAAGATCGACAGAATCAGGCCAACCCCTTGGGCGAACAGCGCCATGGCGATCAGGATCGGGATGGCCAGGATCCAGGTCCACGAGACATTGAGCAGGACCAGAAAAAGTGCGATCAACACCACTAATTCGAGGATTACCTGAATGAACTGAACTAAAGATGCCCCAATAACCGGCGCCCAAGCCGGGAAATGCACTTTTCGGAGCAGCTCGCCATTTGAGCGAAGTTGCGACATGGAACCGACCACCAGCCCAGAGAACACGTTGAAGGTCACCATTCCGGTAAACAGGAATGCCGCGAAGCTGGATTTATCGGGATCTGAACCAAGTGGTGGTGGAACGATCCGGAAAACCAGGGTGAACACGGCGGTGTAGACCAAAAGGTTCGCTAGTGGCTGCACGAGGGACCAGCCCCAACCCAGAGCGCTCTGCCGGTACCGCGTGGCAATCTCACGCACAGCAAAGGCGCGGATGAGCGCGCGCTGCTGGTACAGGGTTGTGAGCAAGTGAATCTCCAAAGGTGTCGGGTTCCCATGCTAACGACAGGTAGTCTTGCGGGGACAAACCATGGAGGTAAAAATGATGAAAACATCTGGCAGGTCCCGCCTGGGACATTTAGCTTTGGCCGCGAGCTTGACTCTCGGACTTGGCGTGGGGGCAACAGTTGTGACCGCGACCAGTGCTTCTGCGGCACAAGCCACCTTTATTGCCACACCCAATGGCATGGCGGGTGTAGTGCAGGAAATCGTGTTGTTTGCACCTAAGTTGCGCAACCAGGTGGTAATTCTTGGTTTCCAAATTAATGGAGTCGGTTCCTCACTTCAAACTACGATGAACGCTACCGGCTACGGCTCTATCGCCTGGACACCCAGTATTGCTGGTTCGTGGACAATCAGTGGCCTTGGAAATGCAATCGCACTCGGCACAACCACCATCACTGTTGATTTGTTACCGACTCAAACAATCCTGATGGCACCAAATAACGTGCAGCAAGGTGTAAGCAACCCAATCGTTGCCGTGGTTTCGGCCAGCGTGGGCACGTGGGCACCCGAAGGAACTATCACGGTTCGCAATGCGAATGGCAATGTTGTTACCTCCGGGACACTCGCTCAGATTCCTGCTTCGCAGGCATCACAGGTCACCATGAGTTGGACACCTGACGCGACGAGCAACTATGCACTCTTCGCGACTTTCACTCCAACGGATAGTGCAAGTGGTTCATCTGTTGCGCCACAATCCTCCCCCTTTGTGAACTCAAACGTGACAGCTGTGGCACTTCGTTTCCCTCCATCGCTTTACGTTGGTGAACCAACGGTGTTGGGCGCAGTTCTTGGTGCGGGTTTCCCTGCTGGCGCGGTCGCATTCACCATGAATGGCACCGGAATTACCGGTTCCATTGGAATTGCTGCGCAGGGCGCGGCATCTACACAATGGACTCCTTCAACGGCCGGCGTTGTCACTATGGGGGTCAACTATTCAGCTAATTCCGCTGGGCCAGGAGGCGCTCGCAGTGGTACCAGTGCTCAGTCAATCAACGTGTTGCCTGCTCGTGCACAGGATTCAATCACCACCCGGGCGTCAAATCTGGGGATCTGGGATCAAGGTTCACCTGAAGTTCTCGTTGCCGGTGGCAATACGGTTCTCTCAGGAGCCAGTGGTTCGGGTTCACCGGTAATCTTCTCGGAGAATGGTCCTTGCGTGATTGCAGGTGCAACCTTGACCGCGCTTTCCGCTGGACAGTGCGTTATCACCGCGACCTCACCTGGCAATGCAACACTTAAGCCAGCGACGGAGACGTACGTGCTCAGTATCACCGCTCCGCCACGTAAGCCAGCTCGACGCTAGTTAGTTCAACGCACTGTTTGTGGCTGTCACGAGAAATCGTGGCAGCCACACGTGTTTCTAGTTGCTTGCGCGACCTTTGAGTTTACGTAGCGGGGCAGTTACTTTCCACGAACGAGTACTGGTCAGGTAGTCAAGTTCCTGCCGCAACGCTTGCGCAGCGCTTTTATGAGCCAGCACCTGGGCTTGCTGATCACTGGCCTCAAGGATCACAAACGATCGAATACCAAGAAAGCCTTCAATTGAATCAGTCGCATCAGTGACATTGAAACTGACCAATGCTCCTTCACCTTGAGCGCCCTCGCCCAGGTTCAGTTCAAGAACTGAACCTAAGTACACCTCTTCGCTCTTAGGTCCACCCGGACCTGTAGTTGCAACGGTGACAACACCCGGCATGGATCGGGTTGCAAGCAGGGCAATAAGTTCACCGGAAACCGGGCGTTGAATTGTCAGGTCAATGCGGTTACCTGGTCGCACTTCGTAGCCCCAGGTTTGTGGTGAACCAAAATTTCCGCGTAATGCTGAATCCACTACCTTGTAGTCCATTTGATCGCGTTGCTGTTGCAGGAGTGGTGTCACACCGTGTTCAGCTTTGTGAGCAAAATATTGGTCAGCGTGACTAGCATCAGGTGCTGTCGGGTTAATGGCGAGGACATATTCCTTGCCCAAAGCGATTTCGGGGTACATGGCTTCCCTCACTGGTGTTGATTGTGCGATCTCGATTTCGTTGATTAACACACTGGCGACGTGATCCCACGTCACCGCTTGTATAGGTTGTTGCGTGATGCGTTGCTCACGCTCGCGGCGATTTACTGTATTGAGCCCGTACTGCTCAACCGCGGTGACCAGACTCGCCTGATTCTCCGTTTCGAAATAGACAGCAAGGTCGCCGCCGGCTTCCGGCAAAGAGGAGTTATTGGCAACGATTGGCAGTTTCCCGAATGCGAGTGATTCAGAAACTGGTAGACCCCAGCCTTCGTACCGGGATGGGTAAATGGTGAACTCACAGTGTTCATAAAAACTCGCCAGATCAGTATCACTGACGTTGGTGCTCAGGACACTTACTTTCCCACCTAGCCCACCGGTTGCGAGGTACTGATCAATGAACTCATTGCTATTCCAGCCAAGGCGACCAACACACACTAAGTCAGGAATATTTTCTGCACCATGTGTGTTGATCAATTCCTGCCAAGCATTAAGAGCTAATAGGTGATTCTTGCGCGACTCAATTGTTCCAACAAATAGAACGTATTTTCGCGGCCACGGGTTTTCGGTTGGTTGTGTTGGTGACAGTCCACTCGGTAGCCCGGTGACTCCTCCGCCGGGTGCTGGTAATTCATATTGGGAGCAGTAGTCGACAAAGTCGTTCCGACTGGACTGGCTAATTGCGGGGACCCGGCTCGCAGTTGTTGCAATGAGGTGCAGGTACCGGTCGAAGAGTCGATTAACCGCGGCGGTGTGACCGGTTTCCATGACCGGGGTGAGGTCATATAGCAAGGTCACTAGTCGAGCGCCCCGTGCGTGCGCGTCTCGCGCAGCCAACATGAGCGAGTCGGCGATCCAGAGTGCACCCAGAAACACGAGCGTGGAATCGGCACTCAGTTCAATCGCGTTTGCCGTTTTTGCGCGGTTAAGGGTGAGTGTTGCTTGCTGGGCGAGTTCATCCCTGTTGGTGTTGCTGCGCACCCCGGTGGTGATCAGGTTTCGTTGTTCCTGCGCATTGAGTGCAATGAAGGCTCCACGGGTTCGATCGAGGACAACCGCGCGCGCACTATTATCCGTGGCCAAAATCCGGGGGGTTGTTTCCACTACTACGCGTTGAACACCTGAGACAGATTCCTTGCGCTGCAAAAACTCAACAAGGTCAGTGACGTCAATATAGGTTGCCACCTGCGCCTCGCTCACTTATTCAGCCTACCGGTGAACAGCAACGCCAGGTCCGCACTGCGTTTAATGCTGCGACCAGTATTTTTCGCATGGTGGGTGAGCCAGGCTTCGGTATTCCGGTGTTGCGCTTGGGTGTTCAGACCTACTTGCTGCTCGGGTGTGGTCCGGTAATTAATAACCGGTTCACTATCCAGCACCATCGCATTTTTACTGATTGCAGCAAGACTCCACCAACGGTCGTGTAGCCACCCGGCCGGAATAGTTGCGGGCAATCTACTTGGGCGAACCGCGCTAGCGCCACCGGTAGCGATTGAATGCTTCAGCGCGTAGGTGAACTGTTGACGTTTGGAGAGTGCACTCCAGTTGGCAGGCACCGGGAATGTAGATCGCAGGGTTTGGTTGGTGTCCGCTGTCTTTATATTTCCATCACTTGCCAGCATGGCCGCATTGGGAAAGGCTCGCATGATTTTGCTTTGGTGTTCAACCCGGTTGGGCAGCCAGGTGTCGTCGTGATCACCCAAGATTACGATCGCTCCGGGTGGGGCGTGGCGAACACCTTGCAGGAAATTTCCGGCAATTCGGGTGGAGAGATCTGTCGCAGTACTCGTTGACCTAATTGCAATGATTCCACGTTCGGAAAGAATGTTGCGGGTTGAATCGGTCGAGTTGTCATCAATAACTATTAATTGGTCAAGTGGCTGAGTTTGGCCGTCAACACTGTCCAGTAATTCGGCAAGAAATGCCTGAGAATTATGGGTGACGAGTACCCCGACAATTGGTGCAAGTTCTTGGTTACTCATGAGCCCGCTAGTTTCTTGATCAAGCGTTCGTAGTCGTCGGTGACTTTTTCCCACTGATAGAACTCAGTGATTCGTTGCCGACCGGCTGTTGCGAAGGCTTCAAGTTGAGTTCGGTCAAGTGAACCAAATTGCGCCGCCAGTTCCCGAGCATCAGACCAAAACAGTGCCTGTTCATTAGTGACTTCACGATTGAAAACACAATCAAATGCAAGCACCGGGGCGCCGCAACCCATTGCACGCAACAGGCTCGGGTTAGTACCACCAACAGAATGACCGTGGATGTAGGTGCTTGCATTTCCGTAGAGTTGATTGAGAAGGTCCTGGTCGTAGATCCCACCAACCATCCGAATATCGCGATTGGGGTTGGTGTTAATTAAGTGCGTGATTTTTCCCTGATACCAATCAGCGTACGGAGCACTCCCCACAATTACCAGCGGCTGCGCATTACCACTTTCCAAGTAGCCGTGGACCGCTTCAAAAATATGATTCTCCGGTTCGATCCGGGCAACAATTAAGTTGTAGTTCCCTTTTTCTAGGTCGAGTTCGCCAAGGCGATCTGCTGGCGGGTGTAAAACTTCGGCTCCGTAAGGAATCACCCAGCAGTCGCGGCCGTACGTTTCCTTTACGTGGTCCGCGATCCCTTGGGCGTCAGCAATTACTTCTTGCGCTGCAGTGATCGCGCGTTTCTCGGCCCAGGTGTAGTAGCGAGCACCCATACCGCGCCATTTTTCCCGCTTGGATTCCAAACCATCAAGGTGAATCGCGGTAGGGATTTTTGCCAGCTTCAGTGGGGTGATAAGTGGGGCATTCCCTGCGTTGAGCAGTAGGCAAACATCTGGGTGGTCTTTTGTAATCGCGTGGGCGGTGCTGAGAGCTGTGTGACTGAGGGTCTCCGCCATCCGATGCTTAATCGCTGGAAGGTTCACTAACTTCATGCCCTGATACTCGGTGATCACCTGACCGGGATTACGGCAGTACACGGTCACTTGGTAGCCGCGCTGCGCAAGGCGTTTTCCGATTTCCTCAACTGCTGTTTCAAATCCGCCATAGAGGGCGGGTGCGCCACGAGTACCCATCAGCGCAACCTTCACGGCACCAATCTACTGATAGCCTCCCCTCATGCAGGTCACTCCACTATCCGTTCCGGGGGCGTGGAAATTCGAGCCGACTCTCCGGCCGGACGACCGAGGCGTCTTCCTCGAGTCTTTCAAGGCCAGTGTTTTCGAGGAATCGGTGGGACATTCCCTCGACTTAGCCCAAATGAATATTTCGGTGTCGCGAACAGGGACTGTGCGCGGAGTTCATTTTGCCGATGTCCCTCCAGGGCAGGCAAAGTACGTTCAGTGTTTCGCCGGCCGGATCCTGGACCTTGTCGTTGACATCCGGATTGGCTCACCAACATTTGGTGAGTTTGCTGCGGTCGAGTTGGATTCAGATTCTCGAGCCGGTCTCTACATCTCGGAAGGCCTAGGCCACGCATTTTGCGCATTGAGTGATTCGGCCACCGTTGGTTACCTGTGCTCGACCCCTTATTCCCCCAGTGGAGAACACGGCATTTATCCGCTTGACCCTGAACTGAATCTTCCGTGGCCTGACGGTGAAGCGTCATTACTTTCACCAAAGGATGCCGAAGCTCCGACTTTGGCGCAGGCGGTCGCTTCCGGTTTACTGCCGAAATTTTCCGATTGTGTTGATTGGACTTCCGGACTCAAGGCGTAACTCGCGCACCGGCTGTAATGATGTACTTTCACAGTCGTTCGTCTCGACTAGAAGTTATAGCCACCATCAAGTTTGATGTTGGGGTACGCCTTGGTATCCAGTTGCATTTTAGGTCCGTACTTCCAGGAGCCGGCCCACCACGCCAAAGCTAACTGCTGCAGGGCGTATTCCTCTTTACCGAGTCTGTAGGACTCTTCTTCATTCCCTTCGGCGTAGATGTGACCGTCATCCCACCGCAGTTGCAAGGCGCGGGTGTCACGTGCATGGGCTGCTAAGAATTCACCGGCACGGGTGTCCGGTGCTGAGTACACATTGGCGAAGCCGTCAACGCCGACGAATGTTGCTGGGCGGCGCACACCCCAGCCAATTCCCATCGGGTAATAGATCTGGCCTAGTGGTTTGTACACCGTGCCACCGGGTGCTGCATACGGTGGACTGGGGAAGTCAACAACACTGAGTGCTCGATAAACAATGTCCGCGTTGTAGAAAAAAGCCTCCGGTACTGGGATTCTCGCTGCTCGAAGAATCGTTGCGGCCCACCACAGGTGCTGCACATTTTGGGTGTAGTCGGGGTTCACAATTCCGTGGTTGGTCACGGTGCCGTCTTCATTTGCATTTGTTCCAGGAAGTCGCAAGGCAACGTTGATGCCGTTGATTGATTTGTTTTTTGTGAGATCACCGGGTCGACTAAAGGCGGCAAGACTCAGTGCAATCGCGCTCTCTTTCCAGATCTTGGCGTTTTTATGTTTGGGCATCATGGCTAGAGCAAGTGTTGGGGCGAGAAGATCCCACGAAACTTCATCCGCCTTCGAATCCCCCGGTGAAATTTCCGTTCCGACGCGATCACGGAAATAGCGTGGACCGCGGCGGGCCGCCGCATTAGCTTCGCTTTCCACCATGACAGCGACGTATCCACGTTCTGCCTGACTGAGTTTGTCCCAGAGCAACCAGCCCGCTTGACCCGCGGTAACCGCCCACAGCGTCGACTGCCACGTGCCACCCCAACCGCCTTGACTGGTCGACCGGTGCTGACATGCGATCGATCGGATATGCCAGATTGCATAATCCTCAACGGTTTTACGGCTGAGCCGATCAAACTTTTTTAGTTTCGTGGTGGCAAGTATTGTTGCGGCGGCCAAGGCGGCATTCGCATTGCGGCGAATTGATTCCTCAGAAGTCCTCTCGGTGCTAATCGGGTCGTAATAGGTACTACTCCATCTGTCTGCCAGGCGCTCTTTTCGATCATTGCGCACCAAGTAAGCAACACCGTCTTCTAAAGTCAATCCGATCTCACGGTTACCTTCAATGGCCCTGGTGCCGCCCGGGATGAGTGGCTTACTCACTTTCTTTGCGGTTTCAACTGTTCGCACCTGGCTCGTGCGGGTCTGGGTTGGGCACGCATCTTTGCCACCAACCCGTTGGCCTACCAGTGGTATTGATCCATTTGGCATGCTGAAAGTTGCCTTTGAGGTTTTCTTTACTTTCTTGAGGTTCTTAAGAAAGAACCAATCGCTACCCCGAACTAGGGCTGGTGTGTCCCGGCCGGTTGCATTCCAGTCCCCCGCGACCGCAATGTCGGTGGGCAGACCGAGCGTGAAAAAAGCAACTCCCGCTTGGAGTTCAGGGATCCCTTGGTAGGTAACTTTCTTACCCAGCACCTTAGGTTTTGCGGTAACTCCCGTGAATCGAAGTTGGAATTGACCAGCCCGGTACACCCCGAGGTCTGTTTTGCCATCGCCATCCCAGTCGCCGGTAATGGGTTGGTCACCCATTTGGCCGAATTGATCAGTAGCTTCGCCACCGGCGGTGAGTTGCCACAGCCAGGTTCCATTGCGGAAAATACCGCGGTCAGATCGCTTGTCCCCGTCAATGAACGCCGTGACCGGTATGTCTCCAGGCTCACCACCGAAGTTACCCATGTTCTCCCATCCTGGAGAATCAACACTTGAGTTGGTGTAGGCCCACTCACCGTCCATGTATCGGCCTGGGCTTGCAACTCCATTTCCATCCCAATCCGCCATCAAGGCAATACCTTCACCTTTGGGCAGATCCACGCGAGTGCGACTTGTCCCATCAGCGCCACCGGCCCAAGTGACCCACATGCCATTTGCTGGATTTCCCGCGGCCGGAATTGAACTCACTTGAGTCTTAGTGCGCTTTTTTGCGTTCGCGGGACTGGTTGCAGTGAGTGGCAAAAGGGTGACGATCAGTGAACCAACTGCAATAAAGGACGCAGATTTGGTGAAATTCACAGGCTACATTCTTCGCACATTGCGTTGGAAGTCATCGGGACCCTCGTTGACATAACTCGGGTGGGATCCTGCTTACGTGCCCACCCAGTGATCAAGTCACTGGAAACGCCGCGGAACGACAATGCGTTCACCTTCAAAGTCTGATCAATTCGCAAGGAAAACTCGACATAGTCCAGAGTCTTGGCATCGTAGGGAAAAGGTGGCAAACCTTCATAGAAAATTCGTTGATTAACACTCGTCACTCCGGTCAAGCTGGACATCCAGAGATTGACCAAGGTTCCTGAGCCGTCAAAAAGGAGCGGAGTGAAATTGGGACTAGTCTGTGCAGCAATCGAACTTCGAATAATAGCTTCGCCAACGAGCGGGTCTTCGATTCCGGCCATGCGTGCATTGGCAGCTTGGATGCCGGGGGCAAATGTGTAGCCAGCCGACATTTCCGTTGGTGTAACCCCTAAATAACCGTAAGCACCGACACTTATACATCCGGCGATTGCCATCACACCAAGTTGCTTCGCCTTTGACGCCTCACGCATCACCCGCATAGTGATTACTGCAGCCAGGGCAATTGCGATCGGCGCAAACACCAGCATTGCCGCGCTCAACGATTTGAGCACGTAATAGGAGGAAACCCGGCTTACATTTGATGCGTCCGTCGCCGGAATGAAAATGATTGCAACGATCGCCAACATAATTGCTGGTGCGCCAATTGAAATGGCAAGTGGCCAACGGCGCTTCCACAACATCAGGATCACAATCACGGCAAGCACTGGCGCCGCGATTCCCAATGCAATGTTGAAAGGCACCATCCCGGTTCCCACAGCACCAATGTCGGAACTCAGATCACTAGCGGTCGATCCGGGGCGGATAATCGCCTGAATTTGTTGATACCCGAGCACTACACCAAGGACCGCTGTCACCGACATCCACAACAGTGCCAGTGCAGGCTTAAGTTTCCATAACGCGACTAAGACCACCACCCCCGCGGGAATAAGTGCGATGACCATCGGGGTCCACAAATTGATCACCGCAACGGTCGCAGCTGGAATCACAAACCAGCCGTAGTTCGCCGCACTGCGAATACTGCGCGCGCTGATATAGCTCGCCGTTGCGATAACCGTTACTCCCAGCACGAAGTTGGTGAAACCCGCGTTGAAGAAAAGTGCGGGGCTACCCAACAGCGTGAACATTCCCATTGCAAACACGGCGAGCACTGATGCTTGCTTGGCATACTTCTTTCCACTAAGACGCATGGCGAGGTCGCCTGCAATCCAGGCGAGGAACATCATGCACATGGCAAATGTCACGGCGGACCAAACAATGAACGGCCACAACAACCCAACCCGACCCAGGTCCGCAGATCCCACTACACGCTCACTGAGCGCCCACACGGTGCTATGAAGTGATGGGTACCACTGATTCCACGCTTCACTTGCGTCAACCGTTGTCCAGGAGCTGCTCTGCTCGATATAGGTGTTAGCGAATGCGGTGAAGTGCCCTTGGTTATCCCAACCGGAAAAATAAAGACCACTGAGCATTTCGTAGTCGTTGCGCCCAACGTAAGAGCCAAGAATCCACCCGGCGGTGCCAATAAAAAGTCCCAGCAGCATTACTTCCACCAGGGTTGGCGCACTCACCGGCACGTAGCGCAATCGAGGAATCAGACGCAGTGCCAAAGTTCCCAGCAAAATTCCGGTCAACGTCAAGCGAGCTGTAACGGAGTCAATCGGCATAGAGCTAGCCCGCGGATAGATCACGGCAATGAGTGCCAAAATCACAATCGAAGAAATGACAAACCGCTCAATGCGCCCACGACCCCACGGTGGAACAATTGCGAGCAAAACAATCGCGGCGATGAATCCCACAACTGGAACAAGGAAAATCAGTGCAATGGCTACCGCCGTGAGTCCCCCAAGAATCACCAGTAGTCGGTTGTCTTTCATCGGCTAAAGCCAATTTCGGCTTTGACCGGACCAGACTGCACGGCGGACACCGTTGCCGTTGCTTCTGAAATCTTCATTCCGGGTCGGCGAACGGGATCAAAGCCTGCTGGCCCGGTTACTTGGAAGGTGATCACCGAGTTGGTGAATAGGGCCTGTGCTTCAGCTTGCACTCGGTAAGTCAACGTGCGCGCGTCACCGCTGGCATCCCCGTTACTGAAGGTCCCGGCTGGTAATTCATAAGAGACAGAAACGGCACTCTGGCCACCCGGCGGCGTCCAACCCACGAGCCGAATTATTCGATGCCCGAAACCGTCATCGACCCAGCCGCCGCCCAGTTGTCGGTGACCCTTAAATGGTCGGACCGTAAAGCCAACCGGGTACGACGGCTTGAATTTTGTGGCCGAATCTGGGACATACAGCAGGTACGCGTTCTTGAGCCAAGAAGTTTCATATCCCACCCGCTCGGGCGGCCCCACGGGTCGATCCGCCGCGGTTGCATTGGTCAGCGTGAGTTGCTGGGTGACCCGAGCGCTGCCGTTCGCTTCCAAGTTCACATTGACCAAAACATTGCGCTGTTGGAAAACGTCGACCTTACTTTGATTCCCATTCTGGGTATATAGCGCAGACCAGTCACCTACGTTGGGATCAGAAACCATCCCGGCCGAATTACTCTGTAGTGCTAACCGCTCAAGAGCTGGGTCCTTCATGAACATTTGGAAATGTCGACCAGGTGCTGTACCTAATATTGCTTGACTCGCGCTAATCAAGTCACCACCGGAGAGGATCCGAGCTAGTAACTGATCAAGTAACGCTTGATTTGCTTCCTGACGCACAGCGGCATCTTCTTGACCAAAATCTTGATACGCATCAATCAACAGTATCTGGCCTATTTGCTCACCGGTAACTTCACCAAATACATCGGATTGAATCGGGCCGGTCGCATCCAACACCGCAGCAATTGCGGTGAGGTCAACCGTGACAACGCCATCAACTTCGGGGTAACTGGGTCCATCCCACGCCCCCGACCAAGCAGCCATCATTTCCTTTGCACTGTAGATGAAATTCGGGTGCGTATTGGTGACAACGAAGGGGTTACCACGTGGGTTTTGGGCAAAGAATGGGTTTAAAGATGGACCGAACCAATTCACCTTCGCATTGATCGGTGGAAACAATTGGGTACTGGTTTGACCCCTGATCGGAATGGAAACGCGCCCATTTTGAAACTCCACCATGACCAGCGAGAGTGGGGCTCCGCCGGAGGCTCGCATTTCCGCTTGGTTGCCGATTGCAATCAGGTACCTCTTGGTTCCGTTAGCACCCAATGCATCTGGTAACACCGGGGTAATTTCATTCAGCGTGTTCACCCCGGATTGAATTGGTTCGGCTTCACGTAGGGCACGGTCACGAATCCGGGAGAGTGGGTCAGAAAAAAATGTGGTGGCAACAATATTGCCTAAATCCGTTACGGCATCGTCTACCTGTTGCTTGAGCTGGGCACTTTTTTCCGGCAAAGTTTTCAAACGGGTTAGGTCTACTGCGCCGTCGGAGAAAATTTTGGGGCCACCAGCTTTTCCAGATAAATCACCATATAGCTTGATCAGATCACCGGTACTTTTCGAGATGTTATCGACCGCGGCTACGGCCAGGCGCCAGTTCCCAATCGCAACATCTATCCCGCGAATGTGCTCAACAAGGGCAACCTGGGAGGTGTCGACGGATTTGAGAATCATTTCCGTACTGCGATCGGCTTGGTCGAACTCCACTTGCCCGGCGGCGTAGTCCCCATCGGCGAGGTTGTCAGCCGCATTTCCCAAGTGGTTTTGAAGACCAAATCCGCTCCAGGCTAAGGCACCCAGGGAAGCAAGCAGACCCATCTGTAACCAAAAAACGAATCCCGCCACGAGCGCGAACAGCGCTGCTACCCCCCACAACAGGGGTTTACGGGAAGACACCGCTTGAGTATATGCAACATGGGGACCAACTCCGGGCTGCTAGAAGGCCCCACGGCCGGTGAGGACTACTTTGACGGTCTTGGCCACGATCACGAGATCCAGGGCCGGGGACCAATGCTCGACGTAGTCTAGGTCCATCCGCATCCGCTCATCCCAGTCCACGGCCTTGCGCCCAGAGACCTGCCACAACCCGGTTAATCCCGGCTTGGTCAAGTGCCTGCGGTGATCCTCGTCTCCAAAGAGCGGGATTTCGTCGAGCAACACGGGGCGCGGGCCAACCAGGGACATGGTGCCACCGATCACATGCACGATCTGG
>Ga0105052_10005724_pt1 | contig 12939 bp, 18 predicted proteins | sample FRY03_FD_78094 | JGI IMG/M metagenome (GOLD analysis project Ga0105052, IMG submission 78094) | Freshwater microbial communities from Lake Fryxell liftoff mats and glacier meltwater in Antarctica - FRY-03 | ecosystem: Environmental > Aquatic > Freshwater > Ice > Glacier meltwater ... | reverse complement strand
GCTGGTGGTGTTAATGTTGCAATTGTGGCTGAGGGTAAAATTACTGGTATGGATGATGCTGCAAGTGCTTGACCAAGAACGGGTACTTTCCCGTCTATAGAAGAAAGCGATGAATTTCCAGTTGTCTGATTAGCACTCGTTGATGCCCCAGAGGGTAATACCGATGATTGTACATCCACATGAAGTCCATTGGCTCCAACTGTAGCCCTTGTATCATCAGTGCTATTTTTTATCTCAACAGCACCTATTTGTATATCTGAGGCTGTTAAACTTGTTGCCGACCCTGGCGACATTCTTCCCATATTATTTTGATTAAACTTTTTTAATTACTACCTACCAACTGATATATCACTCAATTCTAAAACTCGCACGTCTGCTGTACCTGTTGAGACACGACCATAAATTATCATGTCTTTTCCTGCATCAAATGAAGGGGAATATGTCCCTGCTGGAACAGGCACTCCGTTTCCAAAAGTCATTGCTGATCCCCCAATTTCTACCGTTACAGAAGAATTGTTATAAATAACAAGTCCTCTTCGATCTGCCAAAACCTCACCTGGAAGGGGAATTAACGCTGTTGTAACCGTTACTGCTGTTGATTTAACTGTTCCTGCCAAACTATTTATAGATATATGTGTTGCAGGCATAGCGGTCTTTGTTGGTGGAAAGTTACTTACCATAATACTCTTTGGAATAACAGCCTCTGGCATACTCTTTGGAATATCTTGTATAGCTTCTTTCAGTTCATTTAATGCTACCAATATTTTCTTACTTTCTATATTTGAGACTTCTTTTGGCTTTAGAAGAGATAATTTATCTGAAAGTTTATTTATAGTTTCAGTTACTCTTTTCATTTCTGGGTCAAAGGGAATAGATCTCACATCTACCAAGCCAGACACCTTTTGTACATCGGGAAATCGTACTTCTTTAGTAAAAATTTTATTAAGAGGAATAATCAAACTACTAACGGTATTCCCTATTTTATTGAGTGTTTGTATTTGAACATTATTAAGGGAGTTTGAGTTTTGAAGAAGTTGTATGATCGGTTGTAATTGCTCCAAAGAAATTTTGAGCCTCTCTATATTCTCAAGTGTAAGGCTTTCTAAATTAGCAACATTAAATCCTGATACTGACTGAACAGTAAATTGAGCTTTTCCCACTGTATCCCTTCTTGTAGTAGAAAGCGTTTTTAACGCTTGGGTAATTTGTGAAATTCCCGATGTAATTGATTCTTCATTATCTAGCTTAACTTTAAGAGTCTTACTATCAAACACTTTCTCCAATGTAGATTTCATTTGTTGAATAAATATAGAAAGAAAACGAGCGGATATATTTCCTTGGTTTGATTGTTTTTCTTTTACAAGAATTTTTGGATCAAATATCATATGTTTATGTTACCTCACCGCTATCATATACAGGTTAGCCGTCCCCGTACTTGTTGATGCGTGAAGTTTATGAAATGGTAAATTAAGCTCAAATGCTACATTTGCAGTCAAAAACGGGAAAGAACCATCGTCGGTTGGTTGATCGAAATCAACACGTACCGTTGCCGCATCTGCAATTAAATAAACCTTCCCTATCATGGGATGACCAAAATCTACTGCTTGATCTGCTGTCGTAACTGCGAGTTTTCGAGTTTCAACCTTTGTACTGTTTGCCATATTAAAAATCTATAATTTGTAATTTACTAATCTTATCTCTTATTCCTACATTATGCAATCCATTATTCATTTCTTTAACTCCTAGAGATACAAGTTCCAAATGCTCCAACTCTCCCTCTATTTGTGTTATCTTAAATCCTGCCTCTCTACATTTTGTAAAAAACCAAATATCTTGTCCCCCATATTTAGCTGGATTATCTATCCACTTATTGTCATTTAATCTTAGGGTTTTATCTGTTCTGAAATAGGGTTTTTCTAGTTTGTCAAATACTTGAGCTTTAACTAATGTTGCCCCTACTCCGCACCAAAGTATTTCCCCCTCTTTATTCCTAGCCGAACAAGAAAATCCATTTACGCTGTAATCAACAAATACAATATCTACATCTATATTCAGCATCTCTCTAAACTTATCAAGGGGAAGAACAATATCTTCTTCCAAGAATAAAATGTAATCTGGTTTATGTAAAAGTGCACCCTCTACCAAATCGTTAAAACAGTTCGGTATTGGTTTATCAAAACTCCTAAATACCCTCATGTCAAAGCTATCTCTTATCTCATCTAGTGCTATCTCAGACCTTGTAAAAGACAATGCTCTCGTTGGTCTGATTACTGCTATCATCCTTTTGTCTTTTCGTAACGCTCAACATCATTAACGTCTACGCTTCTTGTGTTTCCTATATCTCGACCTAAATTATCCTTGCTCCATTTTTGCTGATACTCCCTACCTTTTGATCCATGCAAAATCTCTCCTTCGTGAGTGGTTACTCTCGTTTGGATATCTTTCCAATGTGACGCCCGATCTTCTCTTTTTGATTTTCCTATATTAAATGACATATTCTGAATAATTAGTAATATCCATCTGGAGTAGGATTGCTCCTACCCCAGAAAGTTACAACTAATCATAGTTTAGAGCCTTAAAGCAATCTAAAACTAAGATCTAATTTCTACACCAAACGTGGGTCTTACCGTTTTAAGACCATAAATTGTGTCTGTGACGACCAAGTTACCTAAGAAATCAATACGATTCTCAGACTGTACACGTGGAGCGAGTTGAACTGCCAAACCGATAGCTTCCTTGTGGAACATCATGTTGTGACGTTGTGTTGGAGTACCTGCTGTTGCTACCACCTGTTGTGTGTAGTAAGTAGGCATACCATAAATATCACCCCAAAGAGATTCCGTTGGAGGCCCATCTCTAACAACTGTTGACGAATTTGCCATACCCATGTAATCGGTCTTTACGAATTTATCTATGTTCAAAAGAGCTGTCTTTTGAGTAGGATAAATTATAAATGAACGATCTTTCATGGCTGTGTTCGCCAAATCCAAAGCTTCAATACCCGCTAAAATCACAGCGTCAGTTATGTCAGATCCGTATGCACCCTCATCACTATTAGTGAAGTTGATGTACTCACTAAGTATAGCTGTATCAAGCACTCTTGCGACTGCTTCTCCAGATTTACTAGTGTACTCGGATAACAAATCATAATTTGACTGAACCTTAGCCATATCCTCTACGAAAAACGCTACGTGGTAGTGTTGATCTATGAGAATAGTGGTATCTACTTCCGTAACCGTTGACAATGTTACTGCTGTATTTGCAGACTTGACCGTAGCCGTGAGGTTCGAGATGTTTGGTAAATGGATAGTGTCTCCTTTACCAGTGACCATCGAATCATATCGTTTTACGAGTCTAGCCGCAACTAAAACATTTTCCGTTGCTCGAAGAGTTTCAGCTCCCCAAACTTCTGGAATAAACACATTAGAAGTTGTTACTGTTAAATGACCTGCGCCTAATCCTGCCATATATTATTTCACCCCCTTTTTCAATTGGACTTATAATTGTCCTTTTGTCATCATGTCTCGAATCTTGTCTCGATTCTGCTCATACTTAACTTTTCCCTCAGGGGTTTTAAGCCATTCGGCTATCTTTTCACGAGTAATACCCGCGTCTCGATCTGCCCCCGCTGTTGAGCCACCCTTTTGAACAAAAGGCTTCTTTCCTCGCCCAGCTTCTAACTTTTTCAGATTCCAGTCCAAAAGTTCATCTTCATGAAGCATTTTATATGCAATTTCTGGTTCCCATTGACCATGGTCTCGCATATACTTTTCAACTTCATCCTGATCGTATTTTGGTCTTCCATCTGAACCGTCATAGGAATTTGCAAATTTGGTATGTGCGCCGTCTAGTACAGTTCGGTCTTGAATACCCTTTAACTGACTTTCGACGTAATCCTTCTTCACAAACCCTCCTTTTTCAAGAATCTTAAATGCTCTTTCCATCTCTGGAGTCAGCTCAATATCATCGTTTACTCTTGGCACTGGTGGCGTCAATCGTGCATCGACTTTATTTAAGCGTTCTTCCAAAGTTTTATTTTTAGCAATCAACTCTTGAATACGTGTTTCCGCTGAACGATCCTTCCCAGTTGTATCTACCTCTCCATCAGGAGTTGCATCTACTTCTGGATCATTCCCATCTAACGAGGATGGATCGGTAATGTTGTCATCTTCCATAATTATTTCACCTACTTTCATTTACCATTTTTAACGTAGCCCCGACTTACGTCGGAACAACACCACTAAGGTGGGTGATCCCTGAAACCTTTGTTAAAAGGTCACAAGGGGGAAGATTGTTCCCCCTTAGAACACTTTTTTAAAGTGCTTGACTGAAAAGAATAAATCTTCTCTCTTGTGACCTCTAACTCAAGTTTTCTAAATTTTTAAAGTACCGTAACTAGTCCTGATCTTTTAATTTCCAAAAAACAGTTACATCATTTTCATTGGTATGAAATGATCCACCATCAAGTTCAAGTGGAGCATGTTCTGGAAAATTAACTTCACGAACCCAATCCTTGCCTGCTGCCGCTGTTGGTTGAGTGATCTGTAAAACCATATCAGTTGTTGAAACTGAACCCATACCAGAAGCATGTCCTGGAGCTACTCTTTTGTTATAAAAGTTAGTAATTCCCCCATCTGTTGGATTTCCAAAAACTATCTTTAAGACCTCTATGTCTTGACCCAACGCTCCTAAAACCTGAGCATCGCCTACTGCATTTGTCGACGCAACGTAAGTTACCATATCTCATTCACCCGCTTTCTTGATATAATTTGTAATAATTAGAACCCATAAAGCTCATGTATGTCCTCTTCTACTTTCTTTAAGTTCCCCTCACTCTTATCAGTGAATACCCTGTGACCATACATGTCCACAGGTATCTCTTCATACATCTCCTCCATAGTCATACTTCCACTCTTCATGTCCTCTCTGTGTTTCATCATTCGATTATATTGATCGACTGGTATTCTTATTTTCATATGTTTAATAACTTCGCATTGGACGCATTTCTTTTCCCTTACGTCCTTTACGAGAACTTTTAACCGATCTACTTTCGATAACTGTTCTTTTGACTGTCCTCCCTGGTACTGTTTTCTTTTGGTTAAATCGCTTTACTGTTGGTCTGCTCATAATATTGTTGGTTGATTTGGATTAAATGGTGGTGCTCCAGCTCCTACGGGCGGACTCATTTGAAATGTCTCAGGGCCTTGAGGCGGAGCTGGTGGCAATCCTCCACCGCCAAACATCCCTGCTAGTTCAGGAGGGAGCTCTTGACCCTGAGGTAAACCTTCTTGGGGGATACCCTGATCTTCTGGTACTGGTTGTGTCTTTCCTCTCGTAACCCATTTTTGATAATTCTCATGTTCTATAATATGCTCGGCTGTAAGTGGGTCGTTTGCCTGTTCTTCGTGAATCGTTATATGTACATCATGATCATCTTGTGCATGAGCAAATTGCTGTATACCATCTTTCATGAGCTCATTTTCTGCCATTGCAAGTGCCTGATCGTCAATATCTATGCCAAATTCCTTTTGGATACTCTCCGACTTCTTGCCACCCGATGACTGGAGAACCTGCTCCTCACGTGTCCTTTTTACAATATTATCTATATCTGCAAACTCAGCATGTTCAAGGAATGTCTTTTGATCTATTGCACCAAGCCTATAAAATTCTTTTAGCTTTTCCTGTCTAGCTTCTTTAGTATATGCAAGCCATGAGCCAACCTGTACTCGTACCTCATTCTCTCGCCCTATTACAGCAAGGGGTAATTCTTTTTCTCCATACTTGAATGTTTTCTTTTTGGCCTTTCCGTCCTCTCCTATTGCCATAAAATATTCAGGCTTGCCACCCAATCCTGTAACTGAAACCAATTTAGTCGTAGTCCAATTCTCAGCTACTAAATTAAGTATCTTCCTGCCCGCACGGCAAAGAAAGTCTTGCATGTTGTCTATAAGATCTGCTTGATTTGAGGCGTCATTTTGCTTGAGTTCTGCAAGTGCCGTGCCTGATCTCAGGCTACCAGGCATCCGACCAAATGACACGTCATGTAGCCCCGATATATCCTCAAATCTTCTTATCATACGATCTATCTGTGCTTCTGGGCTTGGAGGAAGGGGAGAAATCGGTAATGAGGTAACGGTTGAGCCTCTATTCTTCTCTATAATTTGTCCGTGTTCGTTTACAATAAGCCGTACCCCAGAGTTTTTATCGATAACAAAACGCCCTCTTGCAAACAGATGATTGTATTCAAAAATATGAGATTCAAGAGCATCTATTACTCGATTTATAGGAATGAGATTTTTGATCCAAGCCTCACCATACAGTCCTCCAGGGTATATATCACCTTGGAGTACCTCAAAAGGATATTTGTCAGTATCTAAAAGTGCATTTTGTAAAGGTTTTTCTACCTGATCTACATACGTTATCATCCGTATTTTGATATCTCCTGATTCTTGGCGCTCCCTTAGATACGCCTCTTTAACCATTATGGTTTGATTGTCTTCTTTATTCCCAGATGCTCCATTATTTTTAGTTACTTGAAGGAGGAATTGTTTATATTGTGCACTTGCAACCAGATTGTCAGCTTGGAGTCCCTCTGTGTTCTCGTACTCTTTATTTTTCAAGACAGCCTCTTTTGCTACTTGATGCGTAATAATTACAAATTCAGCTCCATCTTCTGGGTCTGAAATATCGGGACTGTTCAAGTTTGGATCAGCATAAAAATCAAACGGATCAACTCTCCGGATAATAACTCTCCCATTTTTAGCAATATCAAAATACCAAATACCAATAGAATATATAAGAGCATCGGTTACTGCTTCTTTTATCTTCCGTTTAATATGGGACTTTTCATAAATATAATCTAGGGTTTTACCCGAATATCTAGCATTATCAAATGCTCGCTCTGTCGTTATGTTTGGCAATACCTCCCATTTAGGCTCAAATGAGGTAACTTGATTTCTTACTCCCCTTAAATGTAGGGCGGTTAGGTTTATCGGAAGCTTAACCCCAGTACGTGAAGAAAATATTACGGTATTTGATTTATCGTTATATCTTGCGAAGTGATAGCCTCTTACATAGAGCGTTCTGACCATCCATTCCCAATCGAACTTGCGCCTATTCTCAGTAGCCAAGGCTTCAAGATTAAAACACTTGAGCTTTAACCTTCTGTCGTCTAGGTCTTTTTTTTCTACTTCCGATAGTGATGTGTCTTGCTTTGCCATATGTTATCTAAAATCAGGGGAAAAAGCAGTATCCCCACCCTCTACCTCTATCTTAAAACCTTTTGAGATATTGAGGGGATTGTCTTCCGTTATAGGAGTTTCCCCATTCTCTTTTTGAGTTACTTCGTTGGGGGCCGCAGGATCGACAGTAAACAGTCCATCAAATGATTTTTGGAGTTTGTCTTGTTTTTGGGAGAGAATATAAAGACTCTTTGAAAGTTGAAGTCTTTCTTGTTCTATTATTCCCTTTATTTTCTGAGTATGTTGCTTTAATACATAGAAAGAAGCTAAGTAATTTACTATCAATAGGACTATTACTATACTTAATAAGATTTCCATATAAGCATAAAAAAAGCTACGGAATAATATCCGTAGCGTGATATTCGCTAACTAACTAAACAATAGAGTACCAAGACAATCCCTATTTGTCAATACATGCTACATCTTATCTTCTATCCTTTGAGCCTGTTCTACCAGATGTCTTACATGTATTTCGTCTGAATAAATGACATCTATTACTTTACCCTTTTGCACAGTTATGGTCATATGGACTTTTCCATAGCCAAATTCTTTAACTATCGTTTCTGTCTTTCTATCTAATGTCATTAAAAGCTGTGACCAAAATACAAGAGGTAAATATAACTCAACTTTTTCATTGTTCATAATAATAAATTAACCAATAATATCCGAATGGGCGGATTCTCCATAAAAGTTTCCAAGTAACGGATCCCCTCCTGAGTTTATAGACATAGGAGACGATAGTTCGTTTGCGTTAGCCCTGTCTAGTTTTGAGATCATATCAAGTGATGTGGGGTTACGAAGAGGAGATGGAAAACGTGATGTAATCACATACCTTAAAACGTCCACAGCGTGATCTCTGTTCATCATGGGGCGTTCAGGATCGTTCCTTCTAGCAGCAGATCTCATCTTTTTCCACTGATAACTCTTTATCTCTTCTATGAGATTTATACAGTTTTGGAATATATAAAGACGGGGGGCTGGATGTTCGTTGGTTTGTGGGTGTCTTCGCTCTTTAATCGGGGTTAAGAACTCTTTTACCCTGTTTATTCCCGCAATAAGCTCATTGTTGGCTGGAGTAAAATATAATCCAAAATCTTCATACTCTTGAAGTATTGAATACTCTATTCCATCCTTTTCTCTTGTTTTGGCTCTTGTTGACGGGTCAATGAGCCACATAGATATCTCATAGGGCTGTGTCATCGAATGAACGGCTTTAGCGTGTTGGGATATAATGCCAGGCTGATAGTATTCGTCGATTATAAAAATGTTCCCGTCATAATCTATGGTAGCAAGTAAACAACATGTTGGGTTTACCATCCCATGATCCAAGCCTACTAAGTACTCCCATGACTTTGGAGTTGTGAAAGGCTTTATTACGTGTATCCCCATGTCAAATTCCTTATAAATCTGATTCTCCATGACATCCCATCTTCCTGCCATATATCTTTTTTTCATCTCTTCGGGTAGGGTATCGGTGAGGGACTTCACATAATCTGGTGGGAGGTGAAAATTCTCTTGAGTAGATGAGTTTATCATCTTGAAGTCCGCAGGAAGTGTCCCTTGCTCAAGTGGTTTTTGAAACTTTTCATAAATCCACGTTCCAGGCTCAGGATTACAGGTAATAAACCCATACCGTTTAGGGACTTTATTCAAACGCAACCGAGATTGGAGGGTTATAAAAACATCCTCTGTAATCTCCTCAGCTTGGTCAATATAAAACCACCCAATGTTAAGAGAAAGTAGTTCCTTACTAGACATCGTATCTAAATGACGAAAGAGAATCTCTGAGCCATTGGTAAGAGTGAGATGATTCTCAGCAGGAGACCATCTGCCACCTTGTTTTGAGTCATAATATTCAGGGGGACAAAGATTAAAAAACTCTTTACGAGTAGTGTCCCGTAGCTCAGGATAGTTTAGGCGTCCAATTAGACCGATATTACCTGGCTGCTGTGAGAGGATTAGCCCTCTAAGACAACCTGCGAAAGTTTTACCAGAACCCCAACCACCCGAATAACAGGTAAACTTAGCGGTTGAAGTTAAAAACTCTTTTTGTTTTGCTAATGGCTCAATTTGAATCATGTGAGATAGGTTTTTGAATTTGCATCATGCCTGCATGACAATCCTTGCATGTTGCCTTTAATGCTCTTCTTCCATTTTTAAACGTAACGGGCTGTGGATTTTCAATTTCTTTATGCACTTTGCATCGTAAACAAAACATTTTCATATTTTCTCACCATCCTCTTTTACGCCATCTACATCAGAAGGCAGAGATTCTTTTTCTGTATATTTATAAGGAGAATTTTCATCTTCCTCTTCCTCCTCTTCTTCTATGTAGGCATTCTCAGGTAAAAATTCTTCTCCCTTAAGAGTATCGTCAATAAACAAATTATCTATATTTTCCTGAGGCACGCCTACTAAGAAGAATGGCTGCATCTTAACTTGAGGCTTGTGAATATTCAAATGAGGCGCAATAAGCTCAGCAAAGAATTTAGCAGCTTGAGTATCACCTTTGACTATCGCTTTATCAAGTTGAGCTGCAACGACATCAGGAAGCCTATCTATCATCCATTCCCAGAAATACCCTAATCTACGTTTTTGAAAGTCAGCACGTTTCGTAAACCAATGAGAATAATCTTTAGGTACATGATTCTCCCGCTCCCAAGCGATTTTCGTTTTAGGTTTTCTTTCTTCAGTGGGTAGCCCCGACCACCTACAGAAGATGTCATATTGAGTATCATACTTACTTCCTTTTTTAATTTTTGTCTTATGAAGCCTTGTAGTATATTTCTCCAAATGTTCTGTTGTGGGAATTGGAATATCAGCCAATTTATTAATGTTAAAGTCTAAATCTTCTTTAAAAGAATCTTTTCCAACGGGAGTTGTTTCAATAAACTTCTTTGCCATATTCATATACTATCATACATTTTTTTGTATACAATTTGAAATCTACTTGTTAGTGCGGGAAATATGCGGTAATTAACACATATAGAACGGTACAACAACATAAATGTTATGCGGGAAATATGCGGTAATTATTCCAATTCTATGTGGTACATTTAATTTTATGGATCAATCTCGAAAATGCCGATTTTGTAGAAACTCACACCTCCCCTTCTATCTCCTTAATAAAAATCAAACAAGACATCTTGTTATGATTTGTCCTATTGATAATCAATGGTTATATTTTCCTTTTGAAAAAAATCTAAATATTAAGACATTAGTTTCAAGTAAAAAAGCGACTGCACCTAGTGAAGCCGAGATCGCTGGACAGATAAGTCTTGTCTAATCTAAGGAAAATGTTTTTACAAAGTGTGAAATAAGTTGGACTAGGCATGAAAAGCCTTATTTATCAGATATAAATAGCCAAAAAATCTGATCTTGTCCAAAAACTGAAATTCCTGAAAGCTCTCTTTAGCTTCAGGTCTAGTAGGACATATACGTTCTTTAACAAACAGGATATATAGAATGCGGTATCTACCGCCAAGATGGGAATTAAAACGACCGTCGTTATCATACAAGATGGGGATACTTCTTTTGAGGGCAACACAAACGACCTGTCCCGCTTATGATCAGTAATGATTCAAGCTGAAGAAGATCAAGGCACTGCTGAAATAACGCTGGTGGCCGACTAATAATACAAAAAGGGATATGTCCTGTTATTTTAAAATATTGATTTTAAAATAAATAAAGAACTTACTTCTTTAAATTGAGTTTTAACTTACATAGGGGGAACTATATATTCCTTATAGCGATAAGGGTTGGGGAGAGAGGAAGTCTCCCACAAGAAGACTCTACCGCCAGTGTGAGACACACAGGAGCTTTGGCATTTGAGATCCTTCTATAATCTATTTTTTTCTTTTTTTTAAAATTTTATGGGACTCTTTTTGTAATATATTTACTCCCCTTGGGTTTTCACACTAGGCTAATAAGTGGGTAGAATGTGTGGGGATAGATATATATTATTTGGGCGTAAGTGTAAGTGGGGGCTTCTGTAAAAGGTCACTACCTCCTTCTGTATAGTATGATACTATCATACACATTACTACATAGACTACTGCAACAATCTAAAGTATATAGTACCATCATATATATATAGTATGCCATCAATGACCTATAATTGTTATTGGTTACTCTGATTTGTTGATTATCCTATTGCAACAGCCTATATCAACATGAAGATACATCACTAATTGTATAATTTACGACGTATAACAGACGCACTACAAGTGTATGATATTGCTATACTGTAGTAGTATGTGCTGAAGTAACTAATCCCTCCCCCCCTCACCTATTCCCCGTCTTATCCCTCTTTTATGTACTTTTTGCTTTAATTCACATATACATTCACCATTATCTAGTAATATCAACTATTGAACCACTATAATTTGACATTTAAGGGGTCTCTCGAATCTTCAAGCTATATAACATCCTCTTTTTCATATAGAATAGGGGTATATAATACCCATACGTAACACATACGTATATTGATTAAGTCTACCATTGACAAGGGTATTATTATCTGATAACCTGATAATCAATAGGTTAATAATAACCCTATTGATTATTGTTTATTAATTATTAAATATATGACTTACAAAGTACACGAAAAAAAGACTATAGAAAATCCAGCAGACATCGCTAATATTATTCAATCGATACTAATTAGAGAAGATAAAATCGATCAAGACAAGGAACATTTTTATAGCGTGGGACTTGATAGCAGAAAACGAATACAATATATAGAACTAGTTTCATTGGGGACTCTTAATGCGTCTATGGTGCATCCGAGAGAATTATACAGGCGCGCGATTATGTTGGGTGTTGAGGCGATAATTGTTGCGCACAATCACCCGTCGGGAGTTGTTGAGCCTTCCGAAGATGATCTTATAGTGACAAAACGACTGGTTAAAGCAGGTGAAATATTAGGTATAAAATTATTAGATCACATAATCATAACATCCGACGATTATTCAACTATCCCTAAATAGTCGATAATATTATTAATTAATACTTATATATGAACAAATACAGGATGGAGTACACAATACGATTGAATACCCTTCAATCAATAATAGGACAAGATACCATCATTGCCTATGATGTTAAATCTTCCTTTCAGAAAATGGGGGCAATTCTTTTCAAAAATCACCGGTTACAAAATTATAAAAACATTACCATTCAAATACTATGAATAGTAGACAAATAAAATCAATGAAGCTATACACTGATATTGATACCTTATCGATTACAAGCTTTCTGCGAGTAGCGGAGGAGAGCAAGAATATAGAGAAAGTACAGCAAGAAGTTAACGAAGAGCTTAACACCATCAGATCACTACATGATCTGAACATCTCAAGAGATTATAAATATTCAACTAATATATGAAAACTTGATAATAGAGCGCTGGACGATAACGAATTATTAATTGATCTTATATAAATATATGGCTAGTAAAACACAACTGTACTATGTAGTACAAGGACAATACGGGTACGGGTGGGAAGATGTAACAGCAGAGGAGAGCTTGAAGGAAGGGAACGCAAGGCTAAAAGAGTATCAAGAAAACGAGCCGATGACAGCACATAGAATTATACGACGGCGTGAATTTATTATTAATTAATATATCTATATGAATAAAAAAGACTACATCAAGATAGCGGAAGTATTAAGAAGCAAATACATAGAAGTGGGAAAGTGG
>Ga0105052_10005722_pt1 | contig 12939 bp, 10 predicted proteins | sample FRY03_FD_78094 | JGI IMG/M metagenome (GOLD analysis project Ga0105052, IMG submission 78094) | Freshwater microbial communities from Lake Fryxell liftoff mats and glacier meltwater in Antarctica - FRY-03 | ecosystem: Environmental > Aquatic > Freshwater > Ice > Glacier meltwater ... | reverse complement strand
TGTGAGCTTTGCGCTGGACCGGATTGGCGACATCGAGTGCATGCGCGGCGAACACGAATCCGCACTGGCGAAGTTTCAGGAGAGCCTCGAAATTCGACGCGCACTGAGCGAAGAACTCAGCACGCCACCGAGCCGCCGAGATGTGAGCTTTTCGCTGGACCGGATTGGCGACATCGAGTGCATGCGCGGCGAACACGAATCCGCACTGGCGAAGTTTCAGGAGAGTCTCGAGATTCGGCGCGCACTGAGCGAGGAACTCAACACGCCAGAGATCCGCCGAGAGGTGAGCGTTTCGCTGACGAGCATTGGCGGCATCGAACTCATGCGCGGCGAACACGAATCTGCACTGGCGAAGTTTCAGGAGAGTCTCGAGATTCGACGCGCACTGAGCGAAGAACTCAATACGCCAGAGAGCCGCGGAGATGTGGGCTCTTCGCTGGACCGCATTGGCAACATCGAGCGCATGCGCGGCGAACACGAATCCGCACTGGCGAAGTTTCAGGAGAGTCTCGAGATTCGACGCGCACTGAGCGAAGAACTCAACACGCCAGGGAGCCGCCGAGATGTGACCGTTTCGCTGGAGCTCATTGGCGACATCGAGCTCATGCGCGGCGAACACGAATCCGCACTGGCGAAGTTTCAAGAGTGTCTCGAAATTGCACGCGCACTGAGCGAAGAACTCAATACGCCACAGAGCCGCCGAGATGTGAGCGTTTCGCTGCTGCGCATTGGCGACATCGAGCTCATGCGCGGCGAACTCGAATCCGCAGTGGCGAAGTTTCGGGAGTGTCTCGAGATTGCACGCGCACTGAGCGAGGAACTTAATACGCCACAGATCCGCGGAGATATGAGCGTTTCGCTGGAGCGGATTGGCGACATCGAGCTCATGTGCGGCGAACACGAATCCGCACTGGCGAAGTTTCAGGAGTGTCTCGAGATTCGACGCGCATCGAGCGAAGAACTCAACACGCCAGAGAGCCGCCGAGGTGTGATCGTTTCGCTGCTGCGCATTGGCGACATCGAGTGCATGCGCAGCGAACACGAATCCGCACTGGCGAAGTTTCGGGAGAATCTCGAGATTGCACGCGCATTGAGCGAAGAGCTCAATACGCCAGAGAGCCGCCAAGATGTGAGCCTTTCGCTGGTGCGCATTGGCGACATCGAGTGCATGCGCAGCGAACACGAATCCGCACTGGCGAAGTTTCGGGAATGTCTCGAGATTGCACGCGCACTCGCCACCCAGTCAAAGCTGGTCCATGACGCCAATCAGTTCATCTGGTTGCTCCTTAAGTGCAGTGGCTGTCTCCATGCGATAGGCCGTAGCACTGATGCGCTAGGGCTACTGTTACCGCAGGAGTCGACAGTACTGCGTCTCGAAGCCCAATGTAATGGTTCCCCCAGCGAACTCGATAGAGTTGCGGAATACTTTGAGGCGCTCTCCGAAATTGCAGGTGTGGTTGGTCGTGCAGATATCGCTGCGGAGGCTTCGGGCAAAGCCAAGGCGATTCGTGCGCGGATCGCTTGACTGGTACACATCTCATCCGCACCTCTTCAATAAACGACCTTATGATCGTACGGGATATGACAACTACCGTCGAGACACGACAGCATACAGCTGGGAAATAAGAATACCCAGGTGAAATAGTCCGATGAGCATAAGACTAGATACCGTAAAGAACCATACCGTATGATCTATCCGATCACCAATTACATTCGGCTGACCAATTCCAAGAAACGTGAAAACCGAATATTGTATCGCCTCAAATTCTCTATTTTGCATAAAATCAATAGAGTTCTCTACGGGTCGTTCGAATTTGATAAGCGGCCATGAAAGCAGAAGAAGCCAAAACACACTAGCCAGTATCAGCGGACCGATACCTGTTAATAACCAATTCACATATCTCATGCCAAGAAAATTTATAAATGGCCAGAGTTTGAGGTACCATGCGCGGGTGGTCAGCTCACCGTTGTCCAAATTTTTAAAGATGTTTTGATGCCACCGAATTCTATTTTGGAGCCGGCGGTCTTCTTTCAGGAGTTCAAGTTCGGCCTCGAACTGATGTCGTCCGTCGATTGTTGTAAGAAGCCGACTTACAATGCCAGCTAATGCAGAGTCCTGCTGGCGACCTTCACCGGTCCAAAAATCCTTCCATTCAACGCGGGCATGTTTATAAAACCAATTTAGGGAAAATGGGCGCAGTGGTTTATCAATTTTTTTGTGCCACGCGCTTGGAAATACCTTAACAACCTCTTTCGTAATCTCTTGAATACGTAGTCTCAGCGCTCTAGGAGTTAGTATTACGCCAGCAAATTGGCATTCTGCCAAGATTTCAGCCAGATGCCGTGCTCCGATTGCGGTGACACATGTCGTTGGAGTTTTGTTGCTGAGGAGTTCCTTGGCATCCATGGCAAGCACGGCCGCTCGAATTGCGGGCAGGGGCGACTTTGTCTCGTCGGAAAGTTTGCAGAGAAAGGTCGCTCGAGTCAGTAGCACATTTGCGACCTCGACTAGCCGCCCGGGGGCACTATGCGGAGCATCTATACCTTTGGCGTCCAAATTGGGCTCTCGCGCAGCATCTTTTCCATCAGAGCCTGACTCGAACCCCGAAGATAAAGCCCACTTTACGATCTGAGGTAGATGAAGAACTTTATTTACTTGAGCCCACCAACGTGGCAATGATTGACTGTTAGGTTGATTAAGAAAGCCGAGTGTTCGTTGGCTTGATTGACTCGTGAATGGCAACGAGTTGAATCCCCATTCTTCAACATTTAAGCCACCAATCGGCTTAAACACCGTGCGGTAGTCACGATCGTTTCCCGCTCCTACGACCTCGATACGACGCCCAACGATGTGCTCCTTAGCTTTTTTAGCCCCCGCTGCGGTAAGCAAAGTAAGCCATTTAACGCCTTTCAATTTGGGGAATTCCTTAAGTCTGTCCTCGGCACTCGAGAGAGGCGTGCTCAGATTATCTGGGAACCGCAAATTCATATCTTCGATCGACAGTTGGATGACGCCGTTAAGAAAACCACTTTCGCCGAGCAATTCGCGGGCCAGTTTAAAAGTATCTACAGGAAAGCACCGATAGCCGAATCGATAAGCAACTAAACCACTGAGATGGCTGTACTGCCGCTCGTCGTCTATGGTCACTGCGATATTGTGCGATCGCATTTTTATCAGCTTCGCAGGATCGTGATTGAGACTGCCTCGAATCGCATTGCGAATACCGCTTCCGTCAAACAAGTTTGAGCATGGCGGCGTTGAATTGTCGAGACACTGTAATCCATGCAAACGATTGAGTGCCTTCAGTAATCCCGTCTTATCGTTGTCAGGGTTATTGTTCGATTCTCCCTTTATCATTGCAAAGCACCATTGGATATCTGGAAACGCGAGAACCAACATCGAAACCAGAGCCGACCAACCCCCCGCCTCTGCGAGCGGATTGATGTTCTCCAACGAGATCGACTCAGCCAGGACAATGGGTTCGCTAATCTCTCCTGAGGCGTACTCCCGTAGGAGTCGATCAAGTGTGCTAGCAACTGAGCGGAACGTCTTTATGAATCCCAACTGGTCCATGAGCGACTCCGCAGGAACCACATCAAGCGAAATGGGGAGCGAATCAGCACTGCAATGAATCGAAGACGGCAGAGACTTGACCGCGCCCTCCATGAATTTGCATGTTGATTTCGATGTTCCGAGAATTAAAATTACCATAACATGAATTCTCGCAGATTTATTCTGTAGAACTTTTTTTGCCGCCCTTAGGGCGAAGCCGCTGTGCGATTTCTAATGCCATAAACAGGTCTTTGTCGCCAAGGCAGGAAATTGACCATCCGCTGGGACTATTACCAAGTAGCTTCTTTATTAAATCTGCAGACTGTGTTGCAGTAAGCCGAGGATTACCCGAGAGCAACTTCATAGCTGGATTGATGAGGACTTCCCCTTCAGGTTGTTCCACAGTGACTCGTTTTGTGCAACGAATCGCAGTGAGAACCAGGTTTGATGCCAGGCGCGACCAAGCCAACTGAACGGCTGGGAGCGCACCAACAATCTCACTCACTCTTTTATCCGAGGACTCGTACCCAGTCATGACGGCTATTACCCTAGGGAGGTCAAGATTCCCTGACTCATAGGGGTCCTCGAATTCCGTCGGCACTCTGACAATGGTGGAGCCACTCGAAAGAAACCCTAGAACATGCACAGGCGCCAAGAATTCAACATCAGGATGTTGGTAGACCGCTTGAGTAATACAGTTACGAAGTTCACGAACATTCCCAGGCCAACTATGGCGTTCAAGAAGTTCGAGGGTCTCAGGCAGTATCTGGCGCGGTAGCGCTTTGCGGTGAGATTGTTCCGCCGACCGAATAAATTGTATGGCCAGTTCAGCAATGTCCTCGCGCCGATCGCGCAGAGGTGGCATAACAATTGTACCTGCCTGATGCAGTCGAGCAAGCAAGTCTGCGCGAAAGCCTTCGGCGCGTTTGGCACGTCCCTCAATATCAATATTCGTTGCCGAAACAACACGAGCATTTACCGCGCGTCTTTCGTCGGTGCCGATTCGTTGAATGGTCTTACTTTCGAGGACCCGTAGAAGTTTGCCTTGGAGCTCCAATGAGGCATCCCCGATCTCATCGAGAAAGAGGGTGCCGTTTGTAGCCATCTCGAATGCGCCGCTGCGAGCCGTGAAAGCACCCGTGAAAGCACCCTTACTGTGGCCGAACAGTTCACTCTCTGCTAGATCCCGTGGAATACTCGCGAGTGACCGCGCCTCAAACGGCCCTTTCACTCGAGGACTTGCATCATGGATAAATCGCGCCATCAATTCCTTACCCGTGCCTGGCTCGCCCCGGATGAGAATGGTGCCATCGCCTTCGGCCCGCAGTCGAGCCCGGCGCAACTGGATCAACAGTGCTCGGCTAGAGCCGAGGACCATTGGATCAGGAATAAGCCCGTGTCGAGCGAGATGAGTTCGGAACATGTCGGCGGAGTCCAACGCATCTCTTTCAAGAAACCCGCTTGCGCCAAGTTCACTGAAGGTTCTGCTCACATCATCGCGTTTTTTGCTGGATAGGATTGTCACGGGCAGCTCTGCATCTACCTTGCGGATACCGCGCAGTATGTCGAGGCCGAAGTAAGCTTCAGGTTTGTCATCAGAGGGTCGACCCTCCGGCATTCCTTGCATGTGGTGATCGCTTTCGGGTGTTACAAGCCCAGTGTAGAACATCAAGTCGAGGACCACCATTGCCCACGGCCGCCATCGACCTTGTGGGTCTTGCCAACCGTCAAGGGCTAAACGCACGCTCGATGCAAGGTCGTTCTGAACCGAGTCTCCCCGACGCGCAGGATCAGGCTGCTGCCCTCGATAGAAAACGGCTTCGGCACACGGATGATCAAGGAGTGGAGTTTGCACAGCCCCTTCGGCCGAGACGTCAAGTAATCCAAACTTTTCGCAGAGAGCGACACGGTCCTGATTCGTACCGTGGAAAACCTTTCGGCCGAAGAAGTCATCGATCACAAGCACTCGGGAAAGATTTGGCGTGTAATCCACCTTAGACTGGCCCATTTCTTGTTGGGTGAGTATGGAGCAAATCGCATAGCTGTCGACATGCGGCATATAAAGAACTACCGCTCGGCGCATCCGCGCGAAGTTCGCGATCAATTAGATCGATCAACAAACTACCCTCAGTAGACCATTCGCGTACTCTGAGACTTGCACACCATTCCTCATGGAAATCGGATAAAATTTGCTGTCCTACAGAATTGGAAGCGACTTTTTCTTGAAGCATGCAAGCGAGAAGCGATTTGGGCGAGCATGCATTTTCATATTGCTCCACCAGAGACTTTAACTTCAAAGAAAGATCCACCCAAGCAGTCCTTAAATAAAGCACTACTTCAGCGGTAATGACGGAATTCTGGAGGCGTTGCGCCTTTGCCAGCCGCTCAGCATGCAAAAGAAATACATTTTTTAGTTCCTGATGACTCAGCGCACGGCGCCTCAACTCCCACGAGTCGGCCGATTGCGCAGAAATATCTAGTGGGTCCATACTCATGATATTAATGATCAGGGAATTCGCTCAGTTGGTCACGAGAGACTGTCTCAAGTGTTTCGCCAAGGGGCTTAAGTTTCTCCGGTAAAACCAGAGGCTTATCCCTCGTCTCATTAAATATTTTTTGCAGTTCGTCAAGTGCTTTTTTTGATCTACCATTCACAGGAGAGCCCGTTGCCAAAGCACTCGCCGCATCAAGCATCGAGCTAATCGCTTCCACGCCGAGCCTATTTACTCGGTTGGCATCTTTCAGCGTCCAGCCGATGAGAAGACGGCAGAGTACGACCTGCCTTTTATTTTGTTGATCCTTCTGTTGTTCTAGACAAAGAATCGATGGCTTCTTGAGATCTTTCTCCCCTTGCAGGTATTTGCGTGCCCACTCGAGAAGGTCCGAAAGTTCATTACCACTTGGGACGTTATCCTTAGTTACTGGTCTTTGTATCCAATTTTCGCCAGAATTGACTTGTCGATCTCCGCCAGTATAGAAAACCTTCAGGCATGGATTATCCATTGCATTTGGAAAAACCCCGCGGTCTTTCGAGTGAACAAGAAGCATGTCTTGAACATTTAGTTCCTTGACATTATTTGAATCTAGCCGATTACAACAATGAACAAGCGCTATATTTTTAACAAAGGCACGGGCTCTGATAGGGTTCTCTGTATCTAAGACATAAATATTCATAATTACCTCTTAATAAACTGGAAAATAAATGTACATGAACCATCACCATCATTGGACTTTATGTCCAACACAAGCATTTGGCATAACCCATCACTATAAAGCCCAGAAAAACGAAGTATATGCGTAAGGTAATTCAATGACTCAATCAAATCGCCCGTTTGCTTTTTATCAATATTTTCCGACATATCGCTCAATTTTTTATGGAGAGTCGGTCTTTGATCATCGTGTGCTTGGTCAGCCCTAAATTTAAACCTATTTACTGTGATAGAAAGCCTGTCGACCTCGAGATCAAAAGTCGGCGGGACTATTGCCATATCTGCCGTTGGTTTAAGCGTAATAAAGAAATCAATAAGCGCTTTAATTAATTTTTTCCTGTCTGAGGGTTCGAATATTTGAGGGTTAGGAAATTTAATGGAATTCCAATCCTTTTGATTTAAACCGAGTGAAGCTGCTGCAATCAGCGCAATACAATTCAAATCAATGGTTTGTGCTAAAAACAAACGTTTCACCATATTAAAAATTTCTTGGCCGCAGTCTTCCCTAATGCAATTCGCATCAGGGGAAAACTTAAAAATCTTTCGGATATAGTGATTCACATCAGAATGTCCCCCTGATGCATAGTTATGAGGGACGCCGCCTTCTATGCCTCCAGCTTGAAACCAATTTGTACCCTGGTCGCATATAAAGCCATGCTCCCGCAAGTTAATCAGGTTTTGAGGGCAGAGCCATGTATTGAGGAAAACCGAATCAGTTACATCAATATCATATGCATGACTATTCTGCACAACAATATTTGCTGCAAGTCTGCACGTGCGCTCCCTAAGTTTGCTTTTAAGGTCCTCACTATTGTTTATGGCATTTATTCGAATCAAAAGGAAGATCGCTGCACGAAATGTCTCATTCTGGGTAGTAGCGCCATCGAGAGTAGTTGCTACTAATACACTACACCTCAACTCACTTATAACCTTACCTGCAAAATATCGAAAACGCTGTCCAATTTCGCCCATCTCCCTATTAGCATGGGCTGGAGTTAAACCGGTGACAATATACTTTCCACAGCATTCTGTTCCGAGATCATTTCCGAAATGTTGTTGCGCCTCATTCTGGCTACATTCGTAAAAGGGATCTATTGCAGTATAGAAGTCATCTTTAAGTACAAGTGGCCCTCCTTCCTTACACGTGGGGTCTTGAATATGTTTGACAACCCCTTCATACAACCCCAAAAGATGTTCATTCTTTGCTGCAATGATAGTTACGAACTTATTTTGGTTATGCCCGCTTTTAATATGAACTGCAAACTCAATCACCTGTACTTCAAAATCTTCAAGATCTCCCCCTAATGCCTTATTGGCTGCTGAAAAGAGGTATGCGGCATGCTGCGTTACGTTTCTATTTAATGTACTCAACAACTGTTCTGTAACTTCGTCAGTGATTTCACCACTACTCAATTTTCGTGCCAATGCGATGAGACTCTGAATTGGAATGCGTTTTTCTTCTACAGGCATCTTCATGTTTTCCTTTAATTTCTACCCAACAACCTTACTTGTCGAATTTCAGAATCCAGCCACTCTCCGTCTGCAGACCTAGGTCTGATTGCATCGATTTTAACAATATGTGCAATTGACGCAGTTGGTCCCGGCGTAAGCATGACGACCCTATCGGACAGCAGTACAGCCTCATCAATGTGATGCGTAACAAAGATGACCGTCTTGCGGAATTCGGCCCATAGTTCAATAAGCAGCTCCTGCATCGCTTTTCTGGCAACATAGTCAAGAGCCGCAAACGGCTCATCCATGAGGAGGACTTGCGCACCGTTGGCAAGAGCTCTCGCAATGGCCACGCGCTGTTTCATTCCTCCGGAAAGTTGGTGCGGGTAAAGTTTTGCGGCTTGAGCAAGCCCTACCCGTTGGAGCCATTCGAGTGAGAGCGCCTTTCGCTCAACCGCTGGTACCCCTTTGAGGTGTGCTCCAAATCCAACATTGCCAGCGGCGGTAAGCCAAGGAAATAGCGAAGCTTCTTGAAAGACCATTCCGACATCACTTCTGGGTCCAACAACGGAAACTCCGCCAATCAGAACCTCGCCATCCGAAGGGATCTGGAGGCCCGCAATGATCCGCAAAAGCGTGGACTTTCCACATCCGGATGGCCCAACAATGGAAATAAACTCTCCACCTTCGACATGCAGATTTATATCCTTTAGAACAAGATGCTCAACTTCGTTGTGGCGCCATAAATGACTCACACCTTGGACACGCACATCGATCAGGGGGCTGCTTGCGATAACGGATGGAAATGGCATTACTCGCGGTTCGATGGCCACCAGAGCACCTTTCTCTGTATGACGCGAAGTGCCTGATCGCAGACAAAGCCTGTAACGCCGATCAGAAACATTCCAAGCAATATCATACGATTATCAAAGAGGTTTCGGCCGGTCATGATGATGGCACCAAGTCCATCTCGAAGCCCTGTCATTTCGGCTGCGAGCACCGCCATCCACGCAGCTACAAAGTTGAGACGAAGACTGGAAAAGACGGCCGGCAAGATCGATGGGACCACCACGAACCACCATGTCTGCCAAGGCGTGGCGCCAGAGAGAGCCGCAACTTCAAGTCGCCTAGTGGAGACTTGGGCGACCGCTTCGACACAGCCAATGGTGAGTGTAAAAAAAACGCCCATAAAGACAATAAACACGGCGGATCCGTTGCCCAAGCCGAACATTACGAGAGCAAGGGGAATCCAAGCAACTGGGGCCACTGGCGCAAGCAGCGAAAGAAGCGGCATCACGCAGAGCCGGAACTTGCCCGAAACTGCTAGGCCACATCCCACCGCCACGGAGGCGAAAAAACCAAGCGTGAGACCCATGGTCACTCGCCATACACTCGCCAGGATTGCTGTATGAATCTCGGTTGTTTGGCTTGCTAGCCCCAACTTGAACCCGCTCGACATCGACTGAATAAACTGGCTTGGAGGCGGGAAAATTTTTGCCGCCATCAAGTCAGTGCGACCAAGCAACTCCCAAAGTCCCCAGACTAGGAGAATGCTCAACCCACCGTATAAAATTCGCTCTGACAACCGATCACGCATAAAAATAGTGTACAGCATCTGAGCTTGCTTCACTTCCGTGGACAGGTTCACTATATCAATTGCTGACGCATTTGCCAACGCAGTTCATACTTGATCGGGCTGGTGTTCCCGTTGTTTGAGTGCCTCCTCTGGGGGTTGTAGAAGCCGTCGATCCACTCGGAGATCGCGCTGCGCGCATCCTCGAATCGCTCGAAACGCCAGCGGGACAGAAGTTCAAAGTGAAGCGTGCTGAAGAAACTCTCGATCACCGCGTTGTCCCAAGGATCGGCCTTGCGGCTCATGCTGCGCGTGATGCCAAGCGCAGCAATCCGTTGGATGTATTCCTCCTCACCGTAGATCGAGCCGCGATCGGAGTGCAGCAGCATCGTGCGGCGTGGACGCCTGTATGTTGCCGCGCTTTCGAAAGCCGCCAGCGCCAATGCGCCGTCGTTCTCCTGTGACATCGCGTATCCGACGACTCGCCTGGAGAAGAGGTCGATCATCGGCGCGAGATACAGCCAGCCCTCATCAGTGCGCACATATTTGACATCCGTGACCCACGCTTCATTGGGAGCGTGTGTGGTGAAGTTGCGTTGGAGCTGGTTCGGTGCGACGCGTTCGCCTGCGCACGAGCCGGTTGAATCTGCCCCCCCCCTTTTTTAAAATGTCACGCTCGATAAGTAGCTGTTTGTTCTGGCGACGCAAGCGTGCCAACTCGGCGCGTTCGTCCGTCGTCAGCTCGCCAGTCGGACTGTTGCATCCGTCGATGTCGGCGCGATGGACCCACTCGCGAAGGGCGGTCGAGTCCAGGTTGAGGTCTGCGGCGACCCGCGTGATGCTGCGGTCTGCAACCTTGCAGAGACGCACGGCCTCGGCCTTGAACTCAGGGGTGAAGGTGCGGCGTGGCCGCTTCGTGAGGGTCTTTGTTTGTTTGTCCATGGTGCACTCCGAGCGAGCATTGTCGCTAATTTTAGTGTCCACGAAAGTGAAGCAAGTTCAATCGCTAATACTCAACCTGCGGACTCGTGCGCTTTCAAGGTTTTTTCCCGATGGACTCGAGGATAGACAGGTCCATCACATCGGTCTTGGGATGCCTAATGTATCCAGCGGTTACCATGTCGCCAATCGCCTTCATAACGCCCTCACGGTTCGGAACTAGGCTAGCTATTTTTGGGCTCGATTGAAATGCCGCAAGGAGAACCTCAGGCGAAACTTTGTAATAACCACCATTTTTTAAAAGTTCTACTGCGCGCTGAGGGTTGGCAACAATCAGATCAAAAGCCCTCTGGACAGCACGAAGGTATGCCTCAACGGTCTTAGGATACTTCTGGCGAAAGTCCGCCATTACGGACGTTGTGCAATTTGGTGTGCCTAGTCCCCATACCTCGCTGTTGTCAGTGACCTTCTTGGCCCCGCGATTAATAATGAGGTTGGTAGTGTAGGGCTTGATGAAACTAAGAATGTCGACCTGTTCCGACTCGAAGGATTGAACCATCGCCAGGAGGTCGTTAAACCAAACCATTTCGAAATCCGCGTAGGAAAGCCCGTTGTCTAAAAAGCACCGGTACAGAATCATCTCTAGGGTGTCCCCCTTGAGCGTTGCGACTTTTAGTTTTTTCTCGGGATTTGCCTTCACCCATGCAACAAGTGATGGCACAGAATCGATGCCAAGGCTTCCCTTTGCGATGACCTCCATGATGCTTAGGCCTCCAGCCGAGGCAACAATTCGTATTGGGATACCACTGTTCTCGGCAAGGTAGGGAAGGGTGAACGGATTTATGCTAATTTGAATACTGCCACCCGCAAGTGCAACATTGTTGTCGCCCGGATTTGGGAAAAAGATCGTATCGACATCAATACCCTCATCTTTAAAGTAGCCGGCCTCTTTGGCAACGAACATTGGAGCCATGTCGAGCGCAACAAGATGACCGATCTTGACAGTTCCAGGGTAGTACCCTTCACGGTTTGATTGACTACCAGAATCACCGCAACATACGAGGAATATGGTCACCAATGCCACGATGGTTTGGGCAAAAATTTTGTGGGCATAGAAGGAAATATGTGTCATGCTGTAAGTCCTGTTCTTGGATTTTGATGATTACTTCAAACGGGCGCCTTGGCGATCCAATTTCAATTTGATCGGTCAAATGCGAGTCTCACACTTCATAGCAACCTCTGTGCCAATTTATGCCTAATAATAGAATCATCGTTTGATGCTAACTGAGGCACATCAGTTTCAGATGCCCAAGAAAACAAGGATCACATCTGTAACCAGAAGTTGCAAATAAGCATAGGGCTCCTCAGTCTCTTCGGCTCAGCAGGGCGACGCAACGATTAGATCGACGCACTGGCTTGATAGGAAAGTTGGTAATTATTGGCGGAATCGTCGGAGAGTTCTTACACCAATTCTCAAAAATGCTTGTTACCTTACCCGTGCGGTAGTAAGCCGTGATGTACTCAAGGTCCGTTGTTGCATAATCGTTAAACATCCGAGCAACATTCTCACGAAAGGATTGAGATTGACTACTTGAGTCTAGAATGTGCTTAAGGTTTCCGACGGCGATTTGCGCTGCCTCGCGTTCATACGCCCAAACGCGTTGAATATCTGCCTCCGGGGCTTTTAAATATAATGTTGATGCCATCTTCCAAGCTTGGTCACCGTAAAAGGCAAGGCCGCTATCGATACTCGCGGCCCACTGGAAGAGGTGGCCACACCCTACATGTAGTAAATCGTAGAGGCGGCTGCATTCTCCACCCACATGCTCAATTTCGTCATGCATCCAGATATCAAGGCCATCTGACAGACATGTCTCGTGGTGCGCATCGTCGTTTTGGACGGCACGATCCACATGGTAAGCCTCACTATCTTGTTCATATAGTTTTGTTTCGATTATTTTTTCCATGCTGATGAGCGTTGTGCGAACACCTCGTTTAGATAAAAATAATCGAATCATCTGCTCAAGTCGTTCGATTTCAATACGCTCTAACTGATACTCAGATATAAGGTCCATAAATTTAGTTTAGTTCCATCAGAGAGAAATGACCGGGTGAGTTTGCTTCACTTTCGTGGACAGGTTCACTATATCAATTCCTGACGCATTTGCCAACGCAGTTCATACTTGATCGGGCTGGTGTTGTCGTTGTTTGAG